>Ga0180216_1000180_pt1 | contig 75440 bp, 57 predicted proteins | sample eDN3rd37CBELigMG_FD_128879 | JGI IMG/M metagenome (GOLD analysis project Ga0180216, IMG submission 128879) | Enriched Miracle-Growth compost microbial communities from Emeryville, California, USA - eDNA 3rd pass 37_C BE-Lig MG (version 2)... ... | reverse complement strand
GGCGCAGGGGGAGGTCCTCCACCGAGGCGAGTCTCCGCGCCTCGTATCGACTCTCCCTGTGCAGTCGAAGCACCGCATACTGGACCAGAGACTCGACTTCAACCTGCACGATGTACCCCTCCCTGTCGCGCTGGAGATGCTGGCCCGCACGGGTATCGCACTCGTCTATCCGACGGAACTGGTGGGTAACCGGGGTCCGGTCTCGTGTGATTGTGAGGGGCTCACCGGGACGCAGGCACTACACCAGATCCTCTCGAATATGGGTCTCGATTACCAGGTCCTCCCGACAGGCGAGGTGGTCTTACATGCCAAGCCGGCACCGGCCGCGGTCATTCGGCAGCAGACCGGGGTGATCACGGGACGGATACTCGATCGTGCGACTGGGCAGCCATTGGTAGGGGTGCAAGTCCGTGTCGAAGGCACTACGCGTACCGCCATCTCCAATGAGGAGGGACGATACTCCATCGCCGGGGTTCCGAGGGGCACGCACACCCTGATAGCGACATTGATCGGCTATGCTGAAGAGCGACGGACAGGGGTGCGGGTGACCGAAGGGAGTCCAATCGTAGTGAACTTCGAGCTCCGTAGTGAGATGTACCGGCTCGAGGAGCTGGTGGTCACCGGGGTGATCGACCCGGTAGAGGGTCGGAATCTGCCATTCGTGGTCGGCAAGTTATCTGGTGAAGAGATCACATTGGTTCCTCCAACACACTCACCCCTCTCGATCTTGCAGGGGAGGATAGCCGGGATCCAGATCACGCATCCATCTGGTGAGCCCGGGACCGGGGTGTCGATACAGCTCCGTTCACCGACGGGCATGTTCGGTCAAACCAGCCCGCTTTTCGTAGTGGATGATGTCATTCTGGGCACCGACGAGATGCTCGATATCGAGTCCATGGATATCGAGTCGATCGAGGTCATCAAAGGTGCGGCCGCCGCGTCATTGTATGGATCAGAGGCATCGGCAGGGGTGATCCATATCAGGACGAAGCGCGGGGCGTCACTCGATATCGGCAAGACGGAGTTCCGGGTGAACAACGAGTACGGTTGGAGTATGCTGCCCCACAAGAGGATCCCGTTGGCGAAGCATCATGCCTGGTTGATCAACAAGGGTGATGAATATGTGGATGCCAATGGTGAGACAGTCAGGCCGCTCGATTACATCGATATGAATGGCAACCGTGTCAAGCGTAGCGGCAGAATACTCGATCCACGTGGGATCATGGACAACCCGTATCGAGGGCCACTACACGACAATATCGGCAATTTGTTTCGGCCCGGTCAATATATGTCCACCACCTTCTCGGTGTCCCAGCGGTTTGCCAACTCCAACTACCTTATATCGCTAACCGTACGGGACAATGCCGGCGCTCTGAAGAATAATAGAGGCCAGCAGATGTATAGCGGGCGGATCAACCTGGATCATTCGTTTACCGATAAGATCCGCATGTCTCTGAGTGCATACCATTCGACATCGAATGCAGAAAGGATGTCTGATTCACAGACTTTCCGTGATCTGTATTTCTACGAACCGGATATCGATCTCGGTGCGAAGGATGAGAATGGTAAATACATGCAGTTCCCCGATCCGGAGGTCGGGCGTCAGAATCCAGTCTGGATACAGGGGACACGGGAGAACTGGGACAAGCGGGAGCGTACACTGGCCAATGTCACCATCAGGACTCATCTCACCGACTGGCTCCGGGCGGAAGGGAAGCTGAGTTACGATCGGTCGACGACGAGGACACAGACGTACGTTCCGAAGGGGATCCCCACCGGACCGTTCGATGCCAATCCTACCGCGGGGCAACTCGCTCTGGCGTCCACCAATAGGATGGCGCAAAACGGCTCGCTGACCTTCACGATGGGGCGGCCGTTCGGGAAGCTCAACCCCCGTCTAACCGTGGGTGGGACCTTCTCTCGCAACGATTATCTCAGACTATTCGGTGATGGACGGCAGCTCGCGGTGAAGGGGTTGAAGAATCTCGGTCTCGCGATGTCGGTGCAGAGCCTGACCTCTTCGATAACCGAGACTAGGTCCAACAGTGTATTAATGGATCTCGCCGCTGAATACGACAACCGTTTCATCGGGAGCTTCGTCGTACGGCGTGATGGGAGCTCGCGTTTCGGGCCGAATCAACGGTGGCATAATTACTACGCGGTTCGGGGCGCGTATCATATGGCGCGGGAAGCGTGGTGGCCATTCAAGGAGGCACTCCCCGACTTCAAGCCACGGATCGCTTTCGGCACCGCTGGGGGGCGCCCCAGGTTCGATCACCAGTATGAGACTTGGTCTGTCTCCGTGACGGGGACGACCCCCAGTTTCGCCCGGGGAACGGCGGGGAACCCTGAGTTGACCCCAGAAAATACCAGGGAATGGGAGTTCGGCCTCGATTTCAGGCTCTTCCGACGTCATGAGTTCCAGTTCACGTATGCTAAGCAGAACACCGATGGATTGATCATCCAGTACTTCGGTCCCGCGGCGCTGGGCTATCTGGCCAAATGGGACAACGTGGGGGGACAGAGCGGCCATACGTACGAGCTGGAATATTCGACGCAGCTGCTCAGGCGTAGGAACTTGAGGTGGGACCTGAGCTTGGTGGCTGATCGTTCCAAGAGCGAACTCTCGCGCTGGGACGGGAGGGGGTATATCACTGGCCTCTACCATTATACGCAGGGCAGTTCGCTCTACAGTATGTGGGGGCGCCGGCTCCTGACGAGTAAGGACCAACTGCTCACCAAGGCCAGAGTTCCGACGGAGTATCATAATCAGTTCGATGTAAATGATGATGGATACCTGGTATGGGTAGGTGAGGGGAATACCTGGCGTGATGGGTTGGCCAAGGGTCTTTGGGGTACGACCACGACGATCAATGGCATTACGTACGGCTGGGGGCTGCCGATAGTAGAGAGGGACGAGAACGGTACGATCGTCGTCATACAGATCGGCGACTCGCAGCCGAAGCTCGGATACGGTATCTCGAATAGCATCCGTTACAAGCAGCTCTCGGTCAATGTATTGCTACGTGGCCAGATAGGCGGTCACGTATATAATGGCACGAAGCAGACGCTCTACAATGACCTGAGGCACGGCGACCTCGATCAGAGCGGGAAGCCGGACGAGAGGAAGAAGCCAGTGGACTACTACCGCGGTACCACTGGAATCTACCAGGGTGGAGCCTTCAATACTCACTTCGTGGAAGACGCGACCTTCCTGAAGGTACAATCGCTCGCTGTTAGACTAACCCTGAGACGAGCCCAACTGCGTAGATTCCTCGGGGGGTATGCACCGCAGTCGCTGGCTCTGGGCCTGAATGGTCGAAATCTGTATACATTCACGAATTATACCAGCTGGGACCCAGATGTCGGTCTCGTTCGAGGCCGTCAAGAGTCCGTGAGTGCATATCCAAAGATGCGCACCTGGACCGCCACAATGAGTCTGGTATTCTGATGGCAGGCGGGGCAGTGCCAACCGTGGCTGCTCCGCCGAAAACAGATTTCGACTACAGCAATTCGATCATAAACAAGACGCCCGTGAGGATATCATGTCGAAATGGTTGCGATCGAAGTTGGTGCCGATATTGGGTCTGCTGGCGGTCAGTGGCTGTCTAGACATGGATGTGACAAATCATGAGGCTCCGACAGCGGCACAGATCCTCGATGATCCGGAGGAGCTCCAGGCGCTCGTTGTCAGTTCGTGGAACAATCAATTCTGGCAGTGGACGCAGGCGAGCGCGTATGTGTACAGGGCGATTCCGTTCATAGCGGGAGAGTTGGCATCCGGGCAGGACATCTATCAGATCAATGGTAGTCCTGAGCCCCGGCAGGCATATGGCAATGACCCAACGATTCAGACCGCAACGGGAGAGTACAACGTCTCTGAACGGCCGTGGTATGGTCTATACGAGGCAATAGCGAATGTCTGCGATGCCCTATGGCTCATAGAACATAAGGGCAAGCGACTTGTTCAGTCGGGAGTGGACAATACCGACCGTCTTCGCGCGTACAGTTGGTTCCTGCATGGGGCGGCGTACAGTATACTCGCACTTGGCTGGGATCGCGCCACGCTTCGTCTACCGGACACCGATGTGAACCAACCGGGGTGGTGGCTGCATGCACCTTACCCAGAGGTTGCCGAATTTGCGATCAAGTCGTTGGAGCGTGCCATCGAGATAGCTGAGAATGCCGAGCCCTTCACTATCCCGGCGGCCTGGTTTGGGGGTGTCAGTGTGGACAACGAGGGATTGATCCGGCTGGCGCATACCTACATAGCGAAAACGCTGGTCTATCTGCCACGAAATCCTGCCGAACGCAAAGATATCTCCGAGGGTGGTCTGGTCGACTGGGACAGGGTGATCGCGCACGCGCAGAAAGGCATTACCGAGGATTTCGCAGTGACGCTCAGTTCCACCGGGTTGCAGACGAGATATATGCAGGTCGCCCAGACCAGTAGTCAGGCAGTGGCGCATCCGATGTTGTACGGGCCTGCGGACATGTCGGGGGCTTACGCCGAATGGCTGGCCAAGCCACTCAACGAGCGAGACAAGTTCCTGATCCTAACCGACGACCGGCGGATAATGCCATTGAAAGCCGACGGTTCCGGGCCGAACCCGACCGGGATAGGCAAGTATCTGCGTTATGTAGCCTCAGGGTGTTGCACGACATCGCAGGGGTATCAGCGTAGCTATTATTATTGGCGGCGTAATAATGGTCAATGGAGTAGTGGCACGAAAGTCATCGAATCGGTGGATGAGCTCAACTTGCTGATGGCCGAAGCCCATCTCCGGAAGGGGCGCCTGCAGGAGGCGGTCGATCTGATAAACATTACGCGTGTGGCGAATGGCGAGTTGCCGCCGGTGACCACTGCGGGTGTCCCTGGCGATATCGACAGCTGCGTACCTCGCACCTTTGATGGTACTGCATGCGGGACGTTGCTTGATGCGCTCCACCACGAGCGGATGATCGAGCTGATGGGGCTGAACATGTGGCGAAGCTGGTGGGATAGGAGAGGCTTCGGCACACTGATCAAAGATACCTATACGCAGTTGCCCATCCCATACCGGGAGCTAGGTGCACTCAGAATACCATTCTACACCTTCGGAGGCCCTTCGGACCCGACCGCTGCAGATGGTATCCTCCAGGTGAGATAGCCGGGGTGTAGTGCAGATAGTTCGGCTGGGAATATCTGCTGTAAAGTGAGTCGCTGGCCGGTGGAACGCCGAGGAGATCACACCGGCCGGCAACGAATTGGAGACCAGTCAATGGTTGAAGTGGCGATCGCGGGGCTGGCGTCGACTCGCCGAGTCTGGCTAGCTACCATTCTCGTGCTCAGTGCTTGTAGTGCCGTTGGAGGTACTCAGGAGGTATCGTCGCGTTACACGGCGCCGTTGGAGGGCGAAGCCCTCGTCGAGTTCGAGGCCGGGCGAGCGGCGGCGGATAGTGGTGATTGGCAGGGTGCGAGCTCGGCGTATGCCCGTGCGGTAGAGCTTGCGCCCTATTCGCTCGAGGCGCACGAAGCCTATCTCCGGACGATACGTCGGATGCGGAGCGAGGCGTACAGGGGCTCGCGTCGGGCCGATCGGGATTCCCTCGGCAGGGTCTGGTCGGGGGTCCTGGAGGCGCTGGCGGAACGTTATAGGGCGTGGGGGGAGATCGACCCCGAGAACGCGCTCTTCCCCTACATCCAAGCATTGATCTATCGAGATCTCGACCAGACCGAGCGATCGAAGGCGGCGGCGCTCCGGGCGGCGGAGCTCGACCCGGGGTTCGTCCCGGTCTGGAAGCATCTGGGATCGGTGAGCGAGTATCTCGCCGAGTACGAAGCGGCTCGCCGGTATTACGAGCGTGCATTGGAGTTGGAGCCGGGTGATCTGGGGGTGTTGCGGGGGCTCATGCCGGTGGTCTACCAGAGTGGTTGGCGTGAGTTGGCCGATCATGGTGAACGGCTGGTAGCCGTGCTCCTCGCGAGAGGGGGGGGTGGAGACAGTGTGGAGGCGAGCAGACATCTCATGCGGATCGGGATGCATGCGCCCGATCCGGAGGTGAAGGTGGAGTACTATCGCCGGGCGGTCGAGGTCGCACCGCAGGAGCCCGGTGTCCATGAGGGGCTATACCGTATCTTGCTGCAGAATCGACCCGAAGAGGCGGCGGGGGCGTTGAGGGCCGCGGTGGAGCTGGGGGTCGGTACGGTCTCTCGGACGCGATACGGCTGGACGACGCGATACCATCGGCAGATGCTCCTCGATCTGGGGCGGGTCCTCCGTCAAGGGGGCGAGCCTGAGGCGGCCGCGAGCTATCTCCGGGATGCCCTGGCGCTGACCGAGGAGGGCCGGGTGGCTACCGAGCTCGATCATGAGGTTCGGCGCAAGGTCCAGTACGAAATGGGTTTGACATATCTCGAGCTGGGCGACACGGCGCGAGGGTCCGAGGAGTTGCTCGCGGTGTTGCGGGAACGGGCGGACACGGCGGCCTACGGGGCCCTCGTCCGCCTCGTAGAGGCGCAGGGGGGGAGTGCGGGTGATGCGCTGAGGAGTGTCTGGGAGCGGAGGTTGGCCGGGGCGCGGCCGGCTGCCGATTTCGCGCTCGCCGACATCTATGGTGATACCGTTAGGCTCTCTGACTTCGCCGGTGAGGTACTGTTGCTGAGCTTCTGGTTCCCGAGTTGTGGACCTTGCCGGGACGAGTTCCCGTACCTGGCCGACCTGACGCGGAGGCTGGCGGAGCGTGGACTCAGGGTGGTGACGATAAATGGCGTCCCCTCGCAGAACGATGATGTCAAGCCGATCATCGAGAACTACGGTTACCCGATGCGGGCGTTGCTGACAGAGGATAGGGACTGGGCGCTGAACAATTACCGGGTCTCCGCCTACCCTACCAACTTCCTGATCGGTCCGGATGGGCGGGTGGTCTCGAAGCCGGTGATCCGGGACCGTGCGGATCAGGCCGAGGTGGAGCGCTGGATCGAGAGTTACTACGACTATCTGCAGCTGACCGGGGCGAGGGATAGAGTTGCAAGCACCATGGAGGTCACCAGATGAAGGGACGAGAGATGAGGAGATCGCAGATCTTTCCGTTGGTTGTCGTGGCGGTGCTGGGCCTCGGTGCGGCGCTGGCCGGGTGCGCGGGGTCGGTCGATGCCAGATCGCAGGATCCACCGCGGTATGCGCAACCACTCACCGGTGAGGCTGCCGAGCACTTCGCCGCGGGGAGGTCCGCCCGTAGCCGAGGGGATTGGGAGGTCGCGGCGGCGGAGTTCGCCAAGGCAGTGGAGGCGGCGCCCTTGTCGGTCGAGGCGCACGACGCCTTCGTAGCCGCGGTGAAGGCCCCCTTCCGTGGTGACAAGGAGAGGACACTCGCCGCGTTGCGCTCGCTGGACGAGCGTTACGGCGAGATGATGGAAGTGGATCCTACGAATCCGGTGCTGGCCTACACGCGTGGCCAACTCTGGTTCTACGATGATCGGGAGCGTTGCCGGAGCTATCTCGAACTCGCGACGGAGATCGATCCGGGCTTCGCGCCTGCCTTCGCGGCGCTGGCTACCCTGAGCGAGGGGCTCGGTGACAGGGAGTTGGTGCGTAGTTATGTGCGCCGTGCGATAGCGGCGGAGCCCGAGAACCCACTCTATCTCGGGAGGTTGGCGGGCACGTACATGCACACCGATTGGGAGAGGTTCCGTCCACTGGCCGAGGATGTGGTGGACCGGTTCCCTGGGACCGCCGATGCGAGCAAATGGCTCTATTGGCTAGGCCAATTCGCTCCGACCGAAGAGGCGCGGATCTCGTACCTGGAGCGATCGATCCGGGAGAATCCGATCGAGCGGAACGCGGCGGCGCGGAACCGTTGGGTCGAGAGTGCCTACCGCTCGCTCTACGGTATCTATGTCGAGCGTGACCCACAGCGCGCGGCGGTGGTCGCGCAGGATGCAGCGCGTGCGATCCTCTCCGGGGATGCGAGGGTGTGGACCGAAATCTACCGGAAGCAGAGTCTGGTCAACCTCGGCCGTGGGCTCCGCGAGCTGGGGCGTGCGGAGGAGGCGGTGAGCATCTTACGTGAGGCGGGTCCACCGACCGGTCGTTTGATGGCCGCGCTGGTCCCTTCGTATCATCGTGAACTGGCGCTCGCGCACCTCGCGGCCGGTGATACGGCGGAAGCGAGGGAGGCGCTCCTCGAGCTCTTGAGGCAGCGATCCGATACTGAGGCGAGGCGGAGCCTGGAGGAGCTACATGGCGGCGATGAGGCCGGGCGGGAAGAGGTGGTGCGCCAGATCTGGCAGACGCGGTTGCGGCGTGCGCGCCCGGCCCCGGAGTTCGCGCTCCCGGGTGTCGATGGGAAGCTCCTCTCGCTCGCGGAGTTGCGCGGGAAGATGGTATTGCTCAACTTCTGGTTCCCGGCGTGCGGTCCCTGTCGTGCCGAGTTCCCGTATCTCGAGCAGGTCGCGCGGAAGTTTGCTGATCGAGGGCTGGTGGTACTCGCGGCGAATATCCACCCAGCGGAGGCGGCCGAGGTCGAGCCGTTCCTGCGCAATACGGGTTATCCCTTCATCGGTCTGCAGACCAATCCGGAGTGGGCCAAGGAGACCTATGGTGTGACGGGGACGCCGCGCAACTTCCTGATCGATCCGGAGGGCAGGATCGTACATGAGCCGGCGATCTACAATCTGGAGACGCAGCTCGAGTTGGAGCGCTGGCTGGAGTGGTATCTGGAGTACCGTGCTCTCGAGCGGCCGGGGGCGGTCGCGGGTTCGGTCGAGCGAGGCGGGGTCTCGCTCTCTATGGATCCGACTCCCGATCGCTAGGCGTAGTCGTAGCCGTATCGGCGGCTAGCCGTGTCGGTATCGGAGTGTGTCCGATGAACCGCAGTACCCACGAAGACGAAAAGGATGGGAAGTGACCATGGCAAGGAGTATCCGGGGTTCATTCAGACGTAGCTGCTATCTGGGTGTTGTCTGGCTCCTGGCGGCGGTTGCGCCGTTGTCGGCGCAGCAGGGAGGGGGGCTCGAGGCAGAGGAGTATCTCACGCCGCCGCCGGAGATCGCGCGGATAGTGACGGCGTCGCGACACGAGAACGTCGCACTCACCAACCTCAGCCCCGATCGACGTTACTTCCTCACCACGGTGAGCACGGGGCTGCCGACGCTGGCCGATTATGCCAAGAAGTACTACAACCTCGGCGGTCGCTACATCGATCCTCGCGCGAACCGGGCGCGTTCGCTCACGGTCGGTACCGATATCGGGTTCGAGCTGATCTCGTCGGAGGATGGCCGCAAGGTCCGGATCATGGCGCCGAGCGGCGCGAAGGTCAGCTCGCCGAAGTGGTCGCCGGATGGGAAGTCGCTGGCATATTTCGTGAATTTCCCGGACGCGACCTACCTCTATGTGGCGGATGTCTCGAGTGGGAAGTCGCGGCGCGTGACCGGGACCCCGGCGCTCGCTACGCTGGTCACGAGCTTCGAATGGGTCGATGGCGGCAAGGCGCTGGTCGCGGTGCTGGTCCCGGAAGGTCGAGGCGTGGAGCCGCGGCGGCCGGAGGTGCCGGTCCAGCCGCAGGTGAGGTTGACGCAGGAGGGCGAGAACAAGCTGCGTACCTATGCCAGCCTCCTTGCCGATCAGCACGACCAGGCGCTCCTCGAATATTACATCACCGGCCAGCTGGCGCGGATCGAGGTGAGCAACGGGCGGGTGCGGAAGATCGGGAAGCCGGCGATGATCTACGCCGTCGACCCCTCGCCCACCGGTGAGTTCTTCCGTGTGACCACGATCCAGAAGCCGTTCTCGTACGTCGTACCGGTGAGCGGCTTCGGCAGGGTCGAAGAGATCTGGGACCTGGACGGGAAGGTCCTCGCGGAGGTGGAGAAGCGGCCGATGATGGATGGGATCCGCCAGCCACCGCGCGATACGACGAAGGTCGAAGAGGGGCGGCGGAGCCTGGCCTGGCGTCCTGATGGCAAGGGGCTGAGCTACCTGCAGCTCGAGCCGGCGCCGAAGCGGCAGGGGCGCGCGGCGCGGAGCGAGGAGTCGCAGCAGGCGTCGCCGCGCAAGGACCGGGTCATGCAGTGGCTCCCGCCGTTCGACAGCGCGAGCGCGAAGGTGGTCTTCGAGACGACGGGCCAGATCCGGAGCGTGCAGTATTCGAGCAACCCGCAGTTGATCTTCATCACCGAGCGGGCGAGCGGGAGCAATCACGTCTACGCCGTTTCGCTCGACCAGCCCGACAAGAAGTACACGATCGCGCGGTTCCGGACCGGGAACTTCTACACCAACCCGGGGAGCCTGATGACGATCCCGGACGGTCGCGGCCGCGGCTCCGGGGTGGCCGACGTCGTTCGTCTCTCGAAGGATGGCCGTTCGGTCTACCTCTCCGGGACGAAGTATTCGCGCGAGGTCCTTTCCGAGGCGCCGCGGCCGTTCATCGACCGGGTCGAGATCCGGACCGGCAAGAAGGAGCGGGTCTTCGAGAGCGCGGCCGACCGGTACGAGCGGGTCACGGCGGTGCTGGACGACGACCTGAAGAAGTTGGTGATCTCGCGCGAGTCGCCGACGGAGGTGCCGAATTACTTCCTCAAGGACCGCAGCTCCGGTGCGGAGCGGCAGCTGACGCAGAACGTGGATCACGCCCCCGAGATCACGCAGGCGCGGCGGGAGGTGATCGAGGTGACGCGGGCGGACGGGATCAAGTTCTGGGTCAAGGTCACGCTTCCGCGGGACCATCAGCCCGGGACCCGGCTCCCGGCGCTCCTCTGGATCTATCCGCGTGAGTACACGAACCAGGCGGCGTACGACAGGACGAAGCGGACCCACAACAAGAACGAGTTCCCGCGAATCGGTCCGCGCACGATGGAGATCCTGGTCCAGGCCGGCTACGCGGTGGTCCTGCCGGATGTACCGATCATCGGGCCGAGCGGCCGGATGAACGACAACTACATCCACGACCTGCGCAACAGCCTCGCGGCGGTGATCGACGAGCTCGACCGCCGGGGTCTGGTCGACCGGAACCGGCTGGCGGTCGGGGGGCACAGCTATGGCGCGTTCAGCACCGTGAACGCGATGGTGCACACCCCCTTCTTCAAGGCGGGGATCGCGGGGAGCGGGAACTTCAACCGCACGCTGACCCCGTTCGCGTTCCAGTCGGAGCGGCGCGAGCTGTGGGAGGCGCGGGAGACGTACCTCGAGATGTCGCCGATCCTGCGGGCCGACCGGCTGACCGGGGCGCTCCTCCTCTACCACGGGATGGACGACCAGAACGTGGGGACGAGCCCGATCAACTCGCCCCGGCTCTTCCACGCGCTGGACGGGCTCGGCAAGACGGCGGCGCTCTACCTCTACCCGTACGAGGGCCACGGCCCCGCGACGCGTGAGACGCTCCTCGACCTCTGGGCGCGGTGGGTCGCCTGGCTCGACAAGTACGTGAAGACGGCCGGGCAGGGGGCCGAGAAGGTGGTGGCCTCGCCCGTCGACGACGGCACGAACTAGGAAATGGTCGGCGGCCCGGGCAGGGTCGCGAAGGAGTGCGCACGAGATCGGCGGGCGGTGGCGAACGGCTGCCGCCCGCCGATCGTTGTGAGTTGCCGCGGGTATCAATACCGAGTGGCAGCAGCAGTGGGCAGGGATCATTGAAGGACCGCATCGTAATCCGCAACGCGCGGCAGCACAACCTGAAGGGGATAGACCTCGAGCTCCCTCGGCGTGCCCTGGTCGTCTTCACCGGGCCGAGTGGTTCGGGGAAGTCGTCGTTGGCGTTCGATACGATCTACGCCGAGGGGCAGCGTCGCTACGTGGAGTCGCTCTCGACGTATGCGAAGCAGTTCCTGGAGCGGATGGAGAAACCCGCGGTCGACGTGGTGGAGGGGATCAGCCCGGCGGTCGCCATCGAGCAGAAGAACCCGACGCGGACGACGCGATCGACGGTCGGCACCGCGACCGAGGTCTACGACTACATGCGTCTCCTCTGGGCGCGCGCGGGCCGGACGCACTGCCCGGAGTGCGACCGGGTGGTCCGGCCGGATACGGTGCAGACGGCGGCCGACCGGGTGCAGGGGCTCCCGGAGGGGAGCCGGATCATGGTGGCGTTCCCGCTCCCGAAGAGCGCGCGGGCGGCGCACGGCGCGATCGTGGAGAACCTGCGGGCGCTCGGCTATATGCGGGTCTTGGTAGGCGACGACGTCGTCGACCTCGATACCCCGGGTGCCGAGGACCCCGCGACGCTCGGCCACGACCTCGCCCGGGTCCCGGAGGTGCTCGTGGTCGTCGACCGGCTGGTCGTCCGGCCGGGGATCGGCGAGCGGCTCGCGGATTCGCTGGGGACGGCATTCCACGCGGGGGAGGGGGAGGCGGTGGTGGTGGGCGCCGGTGGGCGCGGCGAGGCGACGTCGTCCACGGTGCTGCGCTTCACGGAGCGGTTCCGCTGCCCGGACCACCCCGAGATCCGGTTCCTGGAACCCACTCCCAGGCTCTTCTCATTCAACAACCCGTACGGCTCGTGCCCGACCTGCACAGGCTTCGGCGCGGTGCTGGAGTACGACCCCGCGCTTATCGTACCCAACCCCGCGCGTTCGTTGGCGGAGGGGGCGGTCGACCTCTGGGAGAAGCCGCGTTACCACCGTGAGCGGGCGCGGCTGCTGGCGTTCGCGCGGGGGCGCGGGGTGCCGGTCGACGCGCCGTGGGCGGAGCTACCGGAGGAGTTCCGGCGCGACGTCGTCTACGGGACCCGTGGTTTCATCGGGGCGATCCCGTTCCTGCGGTCGCGGGAGTCGAAGCGGTACAAGCAGTACATCCGCGTCTACCTGCGGCAGTACCAGAGCGCGCAGCCGTGCCCGGAGTGCGGGGGGAGCAAGCTACGGCGGGAGGCGCTCTACGTGCGGGTCGGCGGGCTCGACATCGCGGCGGCGGCGGAGCTGCCGATCGCGCGGCTACGGGGGTGGGTCGAGGAGGTCGCGGCCGGGGAGGAAGGTAAGGGTGCGCCGGTGCTCTCGCCGCAGGAGCGGGCTATCGCAGGGCCGATCCTGCGGGAGTTGCAGGCGCGGTTGCGCTTCCTGGACGACGTCGGGTTGGGTTACCTCTCGTTGAACCGCCAGATGCGAACCCTTTCGGGGGGGGAGGCGCAGCGGATCGGGTTGGCGAACTCGCTCGGCTCGAGCCTGGTCGACACCCTCTACGTCCTGGACGAGCCGACGGTGGGGCTCCACCCTCGCGACACCGACAGGCTCCTCGCGCTCCTCGAGCAGCTGCGGGACGCGGGGAACAGCGTGCTCGTCGTGGAGCATGACGACGCGGCGATCCTGGCGGCGGACCACGTGGTCGAGCTGGGGCCGGGGAGCGGGGAGCGGGGGGGGACGGTGGTCTTCCAGGGTACGCCGGCGGAGCTCCTCGCGGCGGACACGGCCACCGCGCGGCACCTGACCGGCGCGGACGGGGTCGTGCCCAGGCGACGTCGCCCGGTGGATGGCCCCCGGCTGCGGCTGGAGGGGGCGCGGCTGCACAACCTACGCGGGGTCGACGTCGAGATCCCGCTCGGCGCGCTCACGGTGGTGACGGGGGTGAGTGGTTCGGGGAAGAGCACGCTGGTGCACGACGTCCTCTACCGCGCGCTCGAGCGGGAGCTGCACAAAGGGGAGACGAGCGCGAAGCAGCATCTGGGCGAGGCGGTCGGGGGGTACGACCGACTGCTCGGCGCCGAGCGGCTGGACGACGTGGTGCTGGTCGACCAGTCGCCGATCGGGAAGACCCCGCGCTCGAACCCGGTCACGTACATCAAGGCGTTCGACCATATCCGCGAGATCTTCGCGCGCCAGCCGCTCGCGGTCCGGCGCGGCTACAAGCCCGGCCACTTCTCGTTCAACGTGAAGGGTGGGCGGTGCGAGGCGTGCCAGGGGGACGGCGTCGTCGAGGTGGAGATGGTCTTCATGGCGGATGTCTACGTCCCCTGCGACGTCTGCCGCGGGGCGCGCTTCCAGCCGGAGACCCTCGAGGTCGAGTACCGGGGGCTCAACATCCGCCAGGTCCTGGATCTGACGGTGGACGAGGCGATCCGCGTCTTCCTCAAGGAGGACAAGCTCGGGCAGGCGCTCTGGCACCTGCAGCAGGTAGGGTTGGGGTATCTGCGTCTCGGCCAGCCCGCCAACACCCTCTCGGGGGGGGAGTCGCAGCGGCTGAAGATCGCGCGGGAGCTGGCGGGGGCGGGGAAGAGGCAGGGGCGCAGGATCTACATCCTCGACGAGCCGACGACGGGGCTCTCGGGGTCCGAGGTGCGGCAGCTGATCAAGGTGCTGCAGCGGCTCCTGGATGCGGGGCACACCGTGGTCGTGATCGAGCACGACCTGGAGGTGATGAAGGCGGCGGACTGGATCATCGACCTGGGGCCGGAGGCGGGCGCGGGGGGTGGGGAGGTGGTCGCGATGGGGCGGCCGGAGGAGGTGGCGCAGGTCGAGGCGAGCCACACCGGGCGGTATCTCAGGGAGGCGCTGGCGGTGGTGGCCGGGGTGGGGGCGGCGGCGACGTCGTGATCACCCCCGCACCGCGCGAGATGGCGCGATTCGGGGCACAGACCCACCTTTCCGGGGTATCAGAGGTCTGCCCACCTTACGGGGCTTTCGTCTGTTGATCCTTCGATTCCGAACTGTTACCGATGTCCACGACCGAACAGCGAGAAGACCGGATTCTGCCACGCCTCATCGAAGACGAGATGAAGGATTCCTTCATCAACTATTCGATGAGCGTGATCGTGCAGCGCGCGCTGCCGGATGTACGGGACGGTCTCAAGCCAGTCCATCGCCGTATCCTCTACGCCATGCACGAGGCCGGGCTGGCGCCGAACCGTCCGTACCGGAAGAGCGCCACCGTGGTGGGTGATGTGCTGGGTAAGTACCACCCGCACGGCGATGCGTCGGTCTACGACGCGATGGTCCGGATGGTCCAGGACTTCTCGCTGCGCTACCCCCTCGTCGATGGGCAGGGTAACTTCGGTTCGATCGACGGCGACAGCCCGGCGGCGTACCGTTACACGGAGGCGCGGCTGGCGCGGATCGCGACCGAGATGCTGGCCGACATCGACAAGGACACGGTCCCGTTCGAGTCGAACTTCGACGACCGGCTGAAGGAGCCGGCCGTCCTGCCGGCGCGGATCCCGAACCTGCTGGTCAACGGGAGCTCCGGGATCGCGGTCGGGATGGCGACGAACATCCCCCCGCACAACCTGCGCGAGATCGTCGACGCCTGTATCCACCTGATCGACAACCCCGGCGCCACCATCCACGACCTGATGCAGTTCGTGAAGGGGCCGGACTTCCCGACCGGCGCCTTCGTCTACGGGTTGGACGGGATCAAGGAGGCGTACGAGACCGGGCGCGGCCGGGTGGTCATGCGGGCGCGGACGGAGATCGAGCGGCTCGACAGCGGCCGTGAGCAGATCGTCGTGACCGAGATCCCGTTCATGGTCAACAAGGCGCGGATGATCGAACAGATCGCCGAGCTCGTCCGCGACAAGAAGATCACCGACATCAGCGGGCTGCGCGACGAATCGGACCGGGACGGGATCCGCGTCGTCATCGAGCTGAAGCGCGACTCGATCCCGGAGATCGTGCTCAACCAGCTCTTCAAGCACACGCAGATGCAGTCCACCTTCGGGGTGATCATGCTCGCGCTGGTGGACAAGGTGCCGCGGGTGCTCAATCTGAAGGAGCTGTTGCGGCACTTCATCGACCACCGTCACGATGTGGTGGTCCGGCGCACCGAGTACGACCTGGCGCACGCGCTCGAGCGGGAGCACATCCTCGAGGGTCTCAAGATCGCGGTCGACAACATCGACGAGGTGATCGAGATCATCCGCGCCTCGTCGGACACCGACGACGCGAGCACGAAGCTGCAGGGGCGGTTCGGGCTCTCGGAGCGGCAGGCGAAGGCGATCCTCGACATGCGCCTGGCGCGGTTGACGGGGCTCGAGACCGAGAAGCTGGAGGAAGAGCTGGCGCAGGTCCGCGCGACGATCGCCGATCTGCGTGCGATCTTGGCGAATCCGGCGCGCCGCTTCGAGATCATCAAGGACGAGCTGCGTGAGGTCGCGAAGACGTACGGCGACCCGCGGCGCACCGAGATCGTGGCGTCGAACGGCGACCTCTCGATCGAGGACCTCCTGGCCGACGAGGAGATGGTGATCACCGTCTCGCACGGCGGCTACATCAAGCGGCTCCCGCTGGACACCTACCGCTTGCAGCGGCGCGGCGGGCGGGGGCTGCAGGGGATGGAGACGAAGGAAGAGGACTGGGTCGAGCACCTCTTCATCGCGCAGACGCATGATTACCTGACCTTCTTCACCCGCCAGGGTCACTGCTATTGGCTCAAGGTGCACGAGATCCCGCAGGCCGGGCGGAACGCGCGCGGCCGTCCGATCGTCAACCTGCTGGCGCTCCGGCCGGAGGAGCAGATCGCGGCGACGGTACCGGTCCGGGAGTTCCACGAGGATCGCTACCTGATCTTCGCGACCCGGAACGGGATCGTGAAGAAGACCGCGCTCAGCGCCTACGGGAACGTACGGGTGGTGGGGATCAACGCGATCAACATAGAGGAAGGCGATGAACTGATCGACGTCCAGGTCACCAACGGTGACGATGAGATCATCCTCGCCACGCGCGACGGGATGGCGATCAGGTTCCACGAGAGCGACGTCAGGGTGATGGGGCGCGCGACGACCGGGGTCCGCGGGATCACCCTCGCCGAGGGGGACTACGTGGTCGGGATGGTCGTGGTCCGGAAGGACACCGCGGCCGAGGCGACGCTCCTGGTTGCGACCGAGTACGGGCTCGGGAAGCGGAGCCGGATCGAGGACTACCGCCTGCAGCGCCGGGGCGGTAAGGGGGTGATCAACATCAAGATCTCCGAGCGGACCGGGAAGGTGATCGCGATCAAGGAGGTCCTCCCCGACGACGAGCTGGTGCTGGTGACGAGGAACGGTATCGTCAACCGCCAGCGCGTGGGCGAGATCCGCGTGATCGGCCGCGCGACCCAGGGGGTTCGGCTCCTGGCACTCGACGAGAACGATCAGGTAGTCGACGTCGCCCGGCTGCTCGCTTCCGAGACGAACGGTGCTACGCAGGAGGCCGAGGCGGTGGGGGGCGAACGGGAGGTGGCGGCAGGCGACGAGTCGCGCCTCGCGCCCGCGGGCGGCGCGCCCCCCGCGCTCCCCGAAGAGCTGGGCGGCACGGACTGAACTCCCCTACGAGGGGGGCGGTCGGCGGCTGGTGGGGCCGGCGGCCGCCCCCTCCCACATTGAAAGGACGGCTATGAGCGTGACCTTGGTTGGACCCGGCAGGATAGACGACGCCGCGCGCCGGCTAGCCGGCATCGCGATCCGCACCCCCCTACTCCCGGCGCCGTGGATCCACGAGCTGCGCGACGAATACACGGGCGCCGGCACGGAGGGCGAGACGCCGCGGGACGAGATCCGGATCAAGTGCGAAAGCCTGCAACGCGGCGGCGCCTTCAAGCTCCGCGGCGCCTACAACATGATCGCGGGGTTGTCCGAGAGCGAGCGGAGGCGGGGGATCATCACCTACTCCTCCGGCAACCACGGCCGCGCGACGGCGCTGGCCGCGCGCTCGTACGGGGTCCCGGCGACCGTTGTGGTCCCGACGACCGCGCCCGAGATCAAGGTCGAGGGGATCAAGCGGCTCGGGGCCGAGGTGATCAAGGAGGGTACCACCACCCTCGAACGGCAGCGCCGCGCCGAAGAGCTCGCGGCGGAGCGCAAGGCCACGATCATCCCGCCGTTCGACCACCCCGACATCATCGCGGGGCAGGGGACCGTGGGTAAAGAGATCCTCGAGGATTGGCCCGAGGTCGAGGCCGTGGTCGTACCGATCGGGGGCGGCGGGTTGATCTCGGGGATCGCCGCGTGGGTCAAACGGGTCAAGCCGGATTGCCTGGTCATCGGGGTCGAACCGAAGGCGACTGACTCCATGAGACAGTCTCTGCTCGCCGGCGAACCGGTCACGATAACGCCCGGAAAGACGATCGCCGATGGGCTCTCGGCCGTCCGCCCCGGCGACCTGAACTTCGCTCACGTCAAGGAGCTGGTGGACGAGATCGTGACCGTCGACGACGACGCCGTCGCCGCGGCCGCCGACGCCTACCTCGAGCACGCCCGCCTCGTCGTCGAGTTCTCGGGGGCGGCGACGTTGGCAGCGATCATCTCCGGCGCCTGGAAGCCCGATGGGCGCCGGACCGCCCTCGTGGTCTCCGGGGGTAACCGCCGGGTCACGGGGTGACGAGCCGGTCGCGCCGCGCGTCGTAGCGTCGTGCATCGCCCCGCGCCGCCCCGTCCATGCCCGTGGCATGAATGGGGCGATGCGGGGCATCGTCGTCTCAGTTTCGGTGGCAATGGGTTGTGGGATGTGGTAACACTACGCGCCGTAGGGAGTTCGGTGTCTGTGGTGCCGAATTTGCAGTCGCGCTGCGGCCATGGCGACGCTGGCACGTACCATCTATCTGGCAGACGACAACCCCGCGTTCAGGCAGGGGCTCTTCCTCGCGCTCCGGGCGCGAGGGTACGCGGTGCGTACCGCCGCGGACGGCGAGGAGGTGCTGGAGCTCTTGGAGTCCGGGCGGCCGGATCTCATGCTGCTGGATGTGATGATGCCGGGGATGAACGGGCTGGAGGTGCTGGCCCGGGTCCGAGCGGACCGGCGCTGGTCTGATCTCCCCGTGTTGCTGCTGACCGCCGCGGCCGGTGCCGAGACCTGGAGGGTGAACGGCGGCAGCGAGACGCTGCAGGTTCTGGCCAAGCCGATTCGCCTGGAGGAGCTGCTGCGCCGGATAGAGGGGTGTCTTGCCGGGTAGCAGACTTCGCCCGGTAGCCGGGTGAGCCGCTGCCGGTCGCGAATACGCGTCGCGTCTTTCGCTATTGGTCCTGCCACCGTTCGAGACGGTCCTTACACTCATCGATAATGGTCTGGCGTCCGCGGTGTCGCTCCTCGTATTCGAGGATCTGGAGCAAGGTGTCCGGCCCGGGTTCTTCTTCGTCGATCCAGTCGAGTAAGTCGTCGAGGGCGAGGCTGTCGTAGCCGAGGAACGGTTCGGGGTCGGGGGTGGCGCCGGGGCGGTGATCGGGGTCGCGGGCGAGGTCGGGGGGGAGCCCCGCGACGCGTCTGGATGCCGCGGCTTCGCCGCCGATCTCGGCGTTGGCGCCGGCTGGTGCCGGTGGCATGTCCGGGGGCGCGACGTCGTAGGTCTCGATATCGGGCTCCGGTTCTTCCGGGGCGAAGCGTTCGTGCTCAGGCATGGCGGACCTCGGTCAGGGGTTCAGGGGAGGGCGGGAGTGCAAGAGTCGCGCCTCCCGCGTGGGTGCGCAGGCGCAGGATGCGGTCGCTGCGGCACCGGATTTGACATGGAATGGGGCCATGAGACCGCTGGTTGCGATCACGACCACCATAGCGACCGAGGCCGGGCCGTTCCGGCGGATGCAGGTGGCGCTCTACGCACTCTACGTAGAGGTCCTGGAGCGTCATGGGATGGCGCCGGTCTTGCTGACGCCGTCGCATTCGGAGTCGACGATCGCATCGCTCCTGGACCGCTGCCGGGGGCTGGTGCTCTCCGGTGGCGAGGATGTCGACCCGTCGTTCTACGGCGAGCCCCCGCTGCCGGGGCTGGGGGTGACGAACCCCGCGCGGGACGAGGCCGAGCTGCTCGTGCTCGAGCTGGCGTTGGAGCGGGAGCTCCCGATCCTCGCCATCTGCCGCGGCTGCCAGCTGGCGAACGTTCACTTCGGTGGAACGCTGTACCAGGATCTGACGCTGCAGCGACCTGGTGCGTTCGAGCACGGGGAGGTGGAGCCGTGGTCGCGGCGGACGCATCGGGTGTGGGTCGATCCGGAGTCGGAGCTGGCGCGGATCACCGGCTCGGAGGAGCTGGTGATCAACTCGTTCCATCATCAGGGGATCAAGGGGCTGGGCGAGGGGTTGCGGGTGGTGGCGGAGGCGGAGGACGGGACGATCGAGGCGATCGAGCGTCCCGGCTCGCCCGCGTGGTTCCTCGGGGTGCAGTGGCACCCCGAGCGTTACGAGGCGTCGGTGCCGGCGACCGATCCGGACCGCCGGATCATCGATGCCTTCGCCGCCCAGGCCGGGGTAGGGGGTGAATGGTGAACGTAATCGAGCAACAGGTGGGGGCGCGTTGATGGCTGGGTTGACCGCGGTACCGGGGATAAGGGTGGGTCACGCGACCGATCCGATCGCGCGCACGGGGTGCACGGTGATCATAGGTCCGTTCCGCGCGGCGTGCGAGGTGAGTGGGATGGCGACGGGTTCGCGCGAGCTCGCCGCGCTCTCGCCGTTGCACGTCTCCCCGCTGGCGCATGCGATCCTCCTGACCGGCGGTTCGGCGTTCGGGCTGGATGCGGCGGCGGGGGTGGTGGGGTGGTTGGAGGAGCGGGGGGCGGGGTTCGACGCTGGGGTGGTGCGGGTCCCGATCGTGCCGGCGGCGGTGATCTTCGATCTGGCGGTCGGGGATGCGAGGCGGCGGCCGGACGCGGCGATGGGGCGGGCGGCGTGCGAGGCGGCGGGGACGGGGGAGGTGGAGGAGGGGGCGGTGGGGGTGGGGACCGGTGCGACGGTGGGGAAGCTGTACGGTGCCGAGGCGGCGATGCGGGGTGGGGTGGGGAGTTGGGCGGTGGAGGGGCGGGGTTTCGTGGTGGGGGCGCTGGTGGTGGTCAACGCCGTGGGGGATGTCCTGGATGCGGACGGCAGGATCATAGCCGGCGCGCGGCGCGGGGGTGAGTTCGTCGACACCGCGCGAGCGATCCGGGAGGGTGCACTGCTGCCGGGCCGCCCCGAGACGGTCGAGGGTGGTGGGCTCTTTTCCGGGACGAACACGACCCTGGCGGTGGTCGCGACCGACGCTCCGCTCACGAGGCCCGCGCTGCAGGCGGTGGCGCGTCTGGCCACGACCGCGCTCGCCCGCCGGATCAACCCGGTCCACACCCCGTTCGACGGCGATATCACCTTCGCCGTCTCGACCGCCGTCGAGCCGCGGGAGATGACCCCGGAATTCGTGCTCACGATCGGCACCATGGCCGCGTACGCGCTGGAGGTGGCGATAGAGCGGGCGGTGTCGGGGCAGTAGACCCGCCACGGCGTTATCGTTGGCCGGTATCCACCTCCGCGAGAACGGCCGTCCCTATCCGCACCGCGTGCCGAAGGCCCACCCCCACTTCCCGTTCGGTCCCCGATGGGCTAGGATCCAAGGGGTCACGGCGCGGACGGAGTGCCCGCGCCGCAGTGGTACGACTGCAGTCAGCGTGATGAAGCGACTACTACTCTTCGACATCGATGGAACTATCCTGAGCACCAATGGTGCGGCGAAGCGGGGGTTCCACCGCGCGTTGCTGGAGGTCTTCGGCACGGCCGGCCCGATCGCGACGCATCCCTTCGACGGCAAGACCGATCCACAGATAGCGCGCGAGCTCCTCAGCGCGGCCGGGTTGTCGGATGCCGCGATCGACGCGGGGATGGATGACCTCTGGCGTGTCTACCTCCGCGAGCTCGCGGCCGAGCTCGCGCAGCCGAATCACCAGACGACGGTGCTCCCCGGGGTCCGCGAGGTCCTGGACGCGCTGGAGCCGTACCGTTCGAGTGTCTTGATCGGCTTGTTGACTGGCAACATCGAGCGGGGCGCGGAGCTGAAGCTCGGCTCGGTTGGTCTCGCCGACCGGTTCGTCATGGGAGCCTACGGCTCTGACCACGAGCGGCGCGACCAGCTCCCCGCGTTCGCGGTCGAGCGGGCGCGGGCGTTGACCGGTCGCTCCTTCACCGGTAGCGAGATCGTGATCGTCGGCGACACGCCCTACGACATCACCTGCGGCCAGTCGCTCGGGGTGCGCGCGGTCGGCGTGGCCACCGGCCGGTACGCCGAGGCGGAGCTGAACGCCGCCGGCGCGTGGCGGGTCTTCCCTGATCTCTCCGACACCCCGGCCGTCCTGGAGACGCTGCTCGGCTAGTCGCGCAGGATTTCGATCCCGCCGGGTCCCGCCTCGATCTTGATCTCGCGGACGAGGTTCGAGCCGGCGGAGATGACGAGGCCGGCCGCCTGCAGGCGGCCGGCTTGTTCTGCTGGTGGGAAGAGCGCGACCGTGCCCCGGACGCGGACGGGCTGCCCCGCGCGGGTAGGGCCGGCCGACTCGCCGACAGAGCGGTTTGCTATGAAGACGATGTTGTCGCGCAGGTCCCTGACCCAGAACCCGCCCTCGGCGGGTTGGCCGACGACCGTCCCCGCGACGAATACTCGGCGGCCGAGGTCGGCGGTCGCGTCGGGGAGGAGGTGGTGGAGTTCGACGTCGTCTACCGAGCGACTCGTGCTGGCGTTGGCCCTGCCCGGCTCCAGGGAGAGGTCGACGGTCTCACCGGTGTCGGGGCGGATGAAATCGAGGGCGGCCATGACGAGTAGCCCCGCCGCGACCAGTACGATAGTCACAGACCATCCCGTGTCGCGGCGGTGCTGTTCCAAATCCGCTACTTACCCTCCCGGATCCAGCGTTGCGACCGTGGTTTCCCCACTTCGGCCACAATGCAATTCCCGGTCCCGGTAGCGCGATGGGGGTGGAGCCAGGCGCGTCGTCGTCCGGGGCTCAGGTTCGGACGCGCGTCAGCAGGAACCCGGCGGCGATGGCGAAGAGGGCGTTCGGGATCCAGGCGGCGGCGACCCCCGGGAGTGCGCCGCTCGCGCCGAGGGCGCCGGCCACCTTGAAGAGCATCAGGTAGAAGATGGTGATGGCCAGGGAGATCCCGATCCCGTAGGCGGAGCCGCCACGCGCGGTAGAGGTCGCGAGCGGCATGGCGAAGAGGATGATGACCAGGGTCGCGACGGGGATCGAGATCTTCTGCGCCCGCGCGACGATCAGCTTGAGCGGCCGCCCCCCGGAACGCTGGCTGATCTGGATGAAGCGGCCGAGCTCGGCGTACCCCATGTTCTCGGGGTCCTTCTGGATGGCGAGGAGCTGTTCGGGGGTCTCGGTGAAGCTCGGGATCCGCAGCGATTCGAACTCGTAGGTCCGTTCGGTGTCCGGGCCGTAGAAGAGGCGGAGCTGGCCGTCGCCGAAGGTCCAGCCCTCGCCCTCGGTGTACTTCGCCGATGCCGCCGTGGCGTGCTCGGACGGGATCTCCGGCTCGTTCCCCTCCCGTTCCATGGCGATCCCGTTGATCATACTGGACGCGACGTGGAGCTGCCTGATGACGAACGCGCGGCCGTCTGCGGAGCGATAGACGAAGTCGTTGCGGCTCTGCCGTTGCCTGGTGCGCAACCCGAGGACCTCCTCGCGGAGGCGGTTGGTGACCGGCACGAGCTCCGAGAGCCCCAGCCCGACGATGGTCACGAGGATGCCGAGGACGGGGAGCGAGGCGAAGAGGCGGAAGAAGCTCACCCCGCCCGCCTTGGCGGCGGTCACCTCCGAGTACTTGGTCATGTTGCCGACCGTGAAGACGGCGGCGATCAGGGAGGCGATGGGCAAGGAGTAGAGGACGAAGAGCGGGAGCTGGTAGACGTAGCTCAACGCGACGCGCGGCGCCCCGACCCCCCGGGCGATGTGCTTGTCCAGGTTGTCCATCACGTCGCCGAGGATGAAGAGCAGGGGCGCGGCGGTGACGAAGAGTAGGAAGAGGCGAGTGAACTCGCGGACGACGTAGCGGTCGAGCGTCTTGACCCGGATCATGCCCGTCGCTCCACAGTAAGCGCCGCCCCGCGCCGGTGCGGCCGCAGCCTAGCGAAGAACGCCTTGACCCCGTCGAAGGCGCCGGCCCGGTTGGACGACGTCTCGCGCCCGAACCGCGCGAGCCCGAGCAGCCCGAGGCCGAGGAAGACGAAGTTCACCAGCCACATCGCCCAGAACGGGGGGATGATCCCCTTATCGCCGAGCTGTTCGCCGCCGGTCAGCCCCGACCAGTAGATGGCGAAGACGACGAGGGAGAAGGCGATCACCATCCCTACCCCGCCACGCGGGAAGCGGACGGCCAGCGGCGCGCCGATCAGGACGAAGACGATGCAGGCGAAGGGGATCGCGAACTTCTTGTGGTACTCGACGCTGTATTCGTTGATCCCGTTCTGGAGCTGCTTTGCCCGCTGTTGGTAGTTCTCGAACTGCAGCTTCATCCGCCGTGCGTCGGAGATCAGCTTGTTGAGCTCGATCTCGCGGGAGAGCTTCCGCGATGCCGCCGCCGTGCCGGCCTCTCCCGGCCGCGCGTCCGGGAGGATCCCGAGCGCGTGCCGGACCGCGGCCAACGCCTCGTCCCGGGCCTGCCGCTTCAGCTCAGCGAGCTCGTTGCGGCGGCGCTCGACCTCGGCCGCGAGCATCTTGATCGACATCTCCCGGTCGCCGCGGGAGCCGCCGCCGACCCGCTCGAGCTGGTTGCCGATGTCGGGGAAGCGGATCAACTGCTGGTCGAAGTAGATTCGGTTGAAGCGGTTAGGCTCGGCGCCGTCCCGCTCGTGGATCGTCCCGTCGTAGAGGGTCAGATAGAGGTCGGTTCGCGCGTTGTTGAAGGCCATCCACCCGCTGTCGGCGTAAATCGTACGCTGCCGTTCGGAGGAGCTGAGGTCGTAGATGACGACGTCGTAGAGCCGGTTCGTCGCCGCCTCGATCCGCGCGGGCTGGAGATAGTACCGGCCGCCGGTCCCGTCGGTCCGGATCTCGTTGATCACCTGCTCCTTGAGCTCGAGGGTCGGGCTCTTGCGGGCGATGTCGATCAGCAGACCCTTGAGACGGTAGTTGGATTCGGATAAGATCCGGTCGTTGAAGTAGAGCATCCCGCCGGTCAAGAGGCCCCCGACGACGAAGAGTGGGAGCGAGAGGCGGAGCAGGCTGACGCCGCTGGCCTTGAGGGCGGTGATCTCGTTGTCGGCGGAGAACTGGCTGAAGGCGTAGAGGACCGCGACCAGCACCGACATCGGTAGGGTCAGCGCGAGGGTGAAGGGGACGGAGAGCATGAAGACCTCGGCGATGACGCCTATCCCCAGACCCTTGCCGGCCAGGTCCTCGAAGCGCTTCGCGACCGTGTTGATGAGCAGGAGCCCGGTCAGCACGCTGAGCGAAAAGAGAAACGGGCCGAGATGCGCCCGTAGTAGGTACCGTGTCAGGATCCGCAGTTTCATCTTCGTGCGCGCCCGGGCCACCTGCGGCCGCGAGCGCCGTTGAGGTGTGCCCGGCACAAGAGTATATTCCCCGCTCCCCCTCGCGACAAGCCCGCCGGCGCGGCGGGTGCTACTTGGAGCGGACCGATTCCCCGGAGCGCCGCGTCACGGATGCACTACCGTCGCTGGTTGCCGACCCTGCTGCCGCTGGTACTCGCCCTCCCGCCCAAGGTGGAAGCCGGCTGGGGCGCCCTGCCGTTGGAGGCCGATCCCGGTCGTAACAGGGTAGTGGCCGTCGCGCTCGATACCATTGCTGGCAGGTGCGCGGTGGGGGACGGCACCGCTGTGCGGGTCACGCAGCGTGATACCACCAAGGCCGCGCCGGTGTTCGCCGCCGGGGCGGGCGAAGCGCCGGAGCGGGTGCCGCGGGCGACGTCGTCTGCCGACACATTACGGGGTGGCGCGGCCCGCCAGGACACCGTGCCACCGCGCCCGGGGCGGACGAGCGGGAACGCGCTGGGCGACTTGCTCGACCTCGGCGTCCGCTTCACCGGCCGGGGGGAGCTCGGCGGCTCCTGGAGCCGGTTCACCCCCTGCGACCCGACGATCGCCCTCAACTGCAACCCCGGCGTCTTCCCTCTCCTCAAGCCCGAGGTCCAGTTCGGCATCCAGGTCGGCGGGACGATCTCGGACCGGCTGCACATCGACGTCGACTACGACCAGCGGCGTGAGTTCGAAGGTGCGAACCGGATCAACGTCTATTACCAGGGTCGGCCGGGCGAGGTCCTGCAGCGGGTGGAGATAGGCGACGTCGCGCTCGAGCTCCCCGCGTCGCGCTATCTGACGGAGGGGGTCCCGGGCGGGAACTTCGGCTTCAAGGCGACCGCGCGACTCGGCGGGTTGGACGTGCAGACGCTCTGGGCGCAGCCGCAGGGTGGGATCTCGCGCCGGGAGTTCCGGCTGGGCGGGCCGAAAGGGGCGGAGTCGGTCTTCCAGGAGGCGCGGGTCGTCCTGGACGACGCGGAGTACGTGAAGGGGCAGTTCTTCTTCGTGGTCGACCCGGCGGAGCTGAGCGGGTATCCGCAGATCGACGTCCTCGAGCTGCGCCCGGAGTCGGCGCCGCCGTGGCTGCGGCCGGCGGCGGGGGCGGAGATCCAGGTGTACCGTGATGAACGGCCATCTCTGATCAGCCCGGAGCAGCGGGCGCAGCTGGGGTACTTCCTGGCCGAGGCGGTGGCGGTGGACGGGGTGGTGCGGCACCGCGGGCGGTTCCGGCGGTTGGTCGCGGGGGAGGACTATCGGCTGCACCCGAGCGGGCTCTGGCTGATCCTCCGCACCCCGTTGCGGGGGGACGAGGCGCTGGCGATCTCGTACCGGACGGAGTCGGGGAGCATGGTGGGGACGCTGGACGCCGACGCGGTGATGGGGCGCACGCCGGAGCTGTTGCTGCTGCGCGGTCCGGCGGCGGTGCACCACCCGGGGACGGCTACCTGGCGGTTCGAGATGCGGCAGGTCTATCGGATCGACGCGGCGATCGAGGTGGACCCCGGCGCGGTCGAGCTGGCGATCACACTGGGCGAGGGGGCGGGCGGGGTGAGCTTCCGGCAGGTGCGGGGTCGGCCACAGTCGTTCTTGAAGCTCTTCGGTCTGGACGAGGACCTCCCGGCGGAGCGGTTGGACGAGGCGCGGCTCTTCCAGCCCGGTCGCGAGACGGTGCTCGGGTCGGGGAGCATCTGGTCGCGGGGAGCGCGTTTCGGCGGGATCTATCTGGTCTTCCCGACGCTGCGCCCCTTCGCGGAGCCGCCCGCGGTCCCGAGTCTAGGGCTCTCCGCCGCCGAGTTGGCGAATGCGCTGGCGGGCGACCTCAACCCCACCATCTACGACGACCCCGACCCGGTCCGGCGGCGGGACAGCGGCCGGTTCCGGCTGGATTTCCGTTACCGGATCCACAACTCGGCGGTCGTCTCGACCTTCAGCCTGGGGGCGTTCGGGATCCAGGAGGGGAGCGAGGTGCTGATGCTGGGCGAGCGGCGGTTGCAGCGGGGCGTCGACTATACGATCGACTACGACCTCGGCCAGGTCACCCTGACCAACGGCCCCGCGCTCTTCGCCGCGCACCCCGACGCCGAGCTGCGGGTGGTCTGGGAGCAGAAGTCGATCTTCCAGTACGCGCCGCGGACGCTGCTCGGCTTCAGCGCGCACTACACGGTGGGCGCGCGAGGCGGGATCGGGTTGGTAGGGATCTACCAGGCGGAGAAGGGGGTGCTGACGCGCCCGCAGCTCGGCGCGGAGCCGAACGCGGCGTTCCTGGGTGGGGTCACCGGGAGGTTCGATTTCGCGCTCGGTTGGCTCGACCGGGTGCTCGGCGGGGCGCCGCGGGGGGACAGCGTCGTCTCGCGATTGCGGTTAGGGGGCGAGGTCGCGGTCTCGCTCCCGAACCCGAACCGGCGCGGCGTAACCTATCTGGACGACTTCGAGGCGGGGGACGAAGTCCCGCTCTCGCTCGACCAAAGGCTCTGGTACCTCGGCTCGCGCCCAGGTACCACGACCGGGGCGGGTGGGGTGCTCCCCGACCCGCTCGACGTCGCTACCGCGGCGCCGATCTATTGGCAGCACGAGCTGCTCGACGAGGCCGGCCGCGTGGTCGGGCCGCGGCTCGCGCGGGACATCGACCGGCAGATCCAACTCGCGGGGGCGCAGCGCACCGAGCCAGTCCTCTACCTGACCTTCGGCAACGGCGAGGTCGGCGGGCTCGCCAGGCGGTGGCGCTCGATCACGACCGTCCTCTCCACGACTGGGCGGGACATGAGCCGGAGCGAGTACCTGGAGTTCTACGCCGCGGCGTCCCCCTCGAGGGAGCTGGCGCTGGTCATCGATCTCGGTGCGGTCGCAGAGGACGCGTTCTATTTCGATGGGGAGGGGCGAACCGAGGGGGTGTACCCGGACGGGCGGCGGTGGGGGCTGGGTGTGCTAGACGAGGAGGCGCGACTCGCGAACGGCGAGATCTGGAGTACCCGGCTCGACTCGCTCGGGCTCTGGAACCAGGAGTGCCTAGCCGAACCTGGCCGGCGCGCGCACCGCCCCGGCGACCCGCGCGCCAACTGCAGCCGCGGCAACGGCGAGATCGACACCGAGGACCTCGACGGGAACGGGATCCTCGACGAGGTCGACGGCCCGATCTTCCGCTACGTCGTCCGGCTCGGCCCCGACTCGCCTTACTTGATCCGGGACCACAACGCGACCGGCACCGAGTTCAGCCTCTATCGGATCCCGCTCCGCGGCCCCGGCGCGATCGCGCTCAACGGCGCGGGCGAGGCGAGCTGGCGCTTCGTCAAACACCTGCGTATCACCGTGACCGGTCGGCCAGGGGAGGCGCACGTCCCGGACATCGCGTTGGCGCGGCTCAGGATCGTCGGGTCGCGTTGGACGAAGCGGGAGCTGCACGGGATCATGGCCGGCGTCGCCGACGACCGGCCGGGGGCGAGCGCGGGGACCGCCGAGTTCCAGGTCGGGAGCGTCAGCCGTCTGACCGATGGGGCGCACTACGTCTCGCCGCCGGGCGTCGTCGACGCGGTCCAGGACCCGAACAGCGTCTACGGGAGCACGGGGGTCGAGTACAACGAGAAGTCGCTGCGGTTGGTCTACCGCGAGCTCGCGCCGGGGGACCGCGCCGAGATCTACTTCCGCTTCCCGCAGGAGCCGCGCAACCTCCTGGCGTATCGCGGGCTCCGGCTCTGGGCGATCGCGCCCGGCGGGACGTGGGGACGGGATGCGTCGGAACGGCTGGTGGTGAGCGTAGGGACCGATCCGCGCAACCGCTACCTCTACAAGACCACGCTGCACCGAGTCCCGTCCGCGGCGACACTGGCGCCGGAGGCGTGGCTCCCGGAGATCGAGGTCGACTTCGACGCCTGGTTCGAGCTCCGCGCCCGGGCCGAGCAGCTCCTGCTCACCGGCGAACACACCGGGCCGGGGCCGCTAGTGCTCTGGGACGCGGACAGCACATACGGGATCATCTTGGAGGACCGGGCCCGCGCACCGAACCTGGCGGCGGTCCGCGAGCTCGGTTTCGCGATCTACAACGGCGGGCGCTCGCACGCGACCGGCGAGGTCTGGATCGACGACCTGCGCCTCGGCGGCGCCGTCCGCGCAACCGGCCTCGCCGGGCACTGGGAGGTCGGCGTCGTCGCCGGGGAGGTCGCGTCGGCTACTGTATCATACGGCACTCGCGGCGCGCACTTCCAGCAGTACGAGAGCGAGATACCTTACCAGACGACGAGGGAGCTCACCGTCCACGGCACCGCGCAGCTCGACCGGCTGCTCCCGGCCTCCCTGGGGCTCGACCTCCCGCTCACGGTCACGCACCTCCGCCAGGACTACGACCCCGTCTTCCTGCAGCGGAGCGATCTCCGCGCCGACAAGCTCGCTGGGGCGCGGGCGACGGGGGCGGCGCAGACTCGGGTGACGTTGATGGTGCGGCCGTCGTACGCCGATGAGGCGGGTGGCGCCGGCCGCCTCCTGGGTGGCGCGTACCTCCGGCTCGGCTACCGTTCGGCGTCGTACCGCGCGAGCAGCAGCCGCGACGACTCCCAGGGAGTGGAACTCGGTTTCGGATACAGCTATCGCCCGGGGCGGCGCGATTTCGACGTGGTCCCCGCGCCGGTCGAGGCGTTGATCCGGGCGTTGCTCCCCGAGGCGCTCGAGTCGAGCTGGGTGGTGCAGCGGTTGACGAACGCGCGGCTGCGTTGGACGCCGACCGAGATCATGGCGTCGACGCAGTACGACGACAGCGAGGACCGCAGCTATCGGTTCGATGGTATAGTCGCTACCCCGACGGACCGGGATGTGGGCGCGCTCGCCGCGCCGCGGCGTGGGCTGGAGAGTACGGCGCGGGTTCAGTTCCAGCCCTTCCCATCTCTTGCCGCCGGGCTCACCTTTACGAGTTACCGCGATCTGATTCCGGCCGCGCGCGTGGCGGGCGAGCCGGAGCTGAGGGAGGCGATCGGCGCCGCGCGTATGGAGTTGGCTGGTCTCGACCTAGGTTGGGAGAGGGAGAGGAGCGTCGAGTCACGCGTCGAGTTCCGTCCCCTCCTCGCCAGCTGGCTGCGCCCCGGGATAGGGTACACGGCGCAGTTCCGGGGTGAGAGGTATGGCACGCAGTGGTACCGTTCGGTGTCGGACGACGACACGACCGCGCACCTCCTGCACCATTACCAGGCCGACCGGTACCTCACCCGCTCCGTTGCGGTCGACCCGGAGCTCCTCGGCAGCGAGCTGGGGGATGACGGTAGTGGAATGCTGGTTGAGTTTGCCCGGGCGCTCCGCGCGCTGCGTCCGCTCGAGGTGAGCTGGAACAGCGGCGCGGATTCGCGGTTCGACCGGCAGGAGTCGGCGCCGGGGCTCGGTTACCAATTCGGCGAGGGCGGGTCGCCGGGCCGCAGCGTCGCCCCGGGGCTGGCGAGCAACGCAAATCGGCGCAACAGCTTCCGGGCGCGGGGCGGGGTGCGGCTCCCGTTCCGGACGCAGCTCGACGTCGCCTACCTCACCGCCGACTCGGATGTGTACGAACGTGGTGGCGGGCGGTACATGCTGGAGGAGCGGAGCTGGCCGGATCTGGTATTCGCGTTTACGGAGCTGCCGCGGCCGGGCGTGGTGGGGGAGGTGATCGCGCGCGGCTCGGCGACGCTGGGGTATCAGCGAACCGAGCGGTATGGTGGGCCGGGGACCGGGCTCGGCGCGCGGCGGGGCGAGGAGGTGCAGATACCGGTTCGCTTCGGGATCGGGCTGCACAACGGGGTGAGCGGCTCGTACAACGGGTTCGTGGGGGCGGCCAGGGTGCTGGATCCGACCGGTGCAGTGGAGCAGGAGCTGGCGCAGCATTCGGTCCACCTCGCGGGTCAGATCGAAGGGCCGGAGTCCTGGCGGGAGAGCCTGGAGGCGCCGCTCCGAATCGCGCTCAGCTTCACCATCCAGTCCCGTCGCCAGTGCCGGATCCCGGCGGGGACGGGGAACAAGGAGTGTGTCCCGTACGTCGATCTGGTCAACCGCCAGCTCGCGCTGACGCTGGACACGATCATCTCACAGCTCAATGTGGGGTTGCAGATGAGCTTCAACGACAGGAAGAGCTTCGTGGGGCTGCGCTCGGGGTCGAGCCAGTTCCAGCTGGCGCTCTATGGTGAGTTCAATGTCGAGGGCGGCAAGTTCGCGGGGGGAGGAAGATGAAGGTGAGGCGTGGTTCGGTGCTGGGGGTGGCGCTGGGGAGGGGTGTCGGAGTGGATTCGAGTACGGGTGTGGGATCTGATACGGGTATGGACGTAGGAGCCCGGGTGGGCCGGAGGGGGTGGCGCAACGTCGTCGTCTGGCTCGGTATGGCGTTCGTGATGGGCGCCTGTGTGCAGCCGGGCGAGGAGCCGCGGCAGGTGGAGGGGCCGCCGGTCCCAGAGTTCGACGGCGCGGCGGCGTACGAGCTCTTGGAGCGGCAGGTGGCATTCGGGCCGCGGGTCCCGGGGACGGAGGGGCATGCCCAGCAGCTCGCCTGGATGACCGAGTACCTGCGCGAACGGGCAGACACCCTGATCGTCCAGGAGTTCACGCACCAGACCGAGGGCGGGAAGGCGCTCGAGCTGACCAACCTCTTCGCACGGTTCCGGCCGGAGCTGGGCGATCGGGTCCTCCTCCTCGCGCACTGGGACACTCGCCCGACCGCGGACCAGGACCCCGACGCCGGCCTGCGGAACCAGCCGATCCTCGGCGCGAACGACGGCGCGAGCGGGACCGCCGTCCTGTTGCAACTGGCGGATGTCCTATCCCGCCATTCCCCTCCGATCGGTGTGGATATACTCTTGGTCGACGGCGAGGATTATGGGCCGCGGGGTCGGGACATGTACCTCGGCGCGACCTACTTCGCGGCCAACCTCCCGCCGGGGTATCGGCCACTCTACGGGGTGCTGGTAGACATGATAGGCGACCGCGACCCAGTCTTCCCGATCGAGGCCTACTCGCAGCAGTACGCGCCCGAGGTGGTCCAGCGGGTCTGGCGGGTAGCGGAGGAGCTGGGGTACGGCAGGATCTTCCGCCGGTCGCCTGGGCTCGCGATCGAGGACGATCATATCCCCCTCAACCGCGCGGGGATCAGGACGATCAACATCATCGACTTCGACTACGGCCCCGCGAACCGGTATTGGCATACGCACGATGACAAGTTGGAGAACACGGGGCCGAAGGGGCTGGAGGCGGTGGGGAAGGTGTTGACGACGTTGGTGTTCAGGGGGGGGTGAGCTGTGGGTCGAGGGATAGAGAATTGATTGGCATTCGGGGAGTGGGATTCGGGATTCGGGGGTGGGGGATTCCGGGGGTTCCGGGGGGGGCGAGTGTTTCGCGGTTATACCAGGGTGGCTGGGGTGCCAGGTGACCTGGCGCGGTTCGGGGACGCCGGGGATCCTCTAGGGATGAGACACAGGGGCTTGGGACACCCAAAGATTCCCGGCAACGCCCCGTTCGCCTTCCCCCGAACCCCAACCCCTGGCCCCTGGATCCTGGCCCCCGACCCCCACCCCCGAATCCCGACCCCCAACCCCCGAATCCCAAGAGACCCCGTGTCCACAAACAATGATCTCTCCCCGATGCAACTGACCGGAGCGGAAAAGCGGGCCATCCTCTTCGTGGGGCTCCTGCTCGTGTTGGCTGGGGCGGCGCAGCTGCGGGAGCGGCCGGAGGTGATCGCGGCGGAGGAGCCGGTGGTGGATCTGCGGGTGCAGCTCGAGACGGTGGACAGCGCGATCGCGGAGACGGAACGACGCACCCGGCCGCTGGCACCAGGGGAGACGATCAACCCGAACACGGCGTCGGAGGAAGATCTCGACCGGCTCCCAGGGATCGGCCCGGCGCTGGCCGCGCGCATCATCGCCGAACGGGAGCGCGGCGGACCGTTCCGCTCCCTCGAGGATCTGGAGCGGGTCCCCGGGATCGGCCCGGCGAAGCGGGAGAAGTTGAAGCGGTATCTGAGAGTGGAGTAGGGGGCAGGGGGCTGGGATTCGGGGGTTGGGATTCGGGGTTCGGGGTTTGGGGTTCGGGGTTTGGGGTTAGGTTAGGGGCAGGGGCGGGAACTATTTTCTCATTTCTATATCTTATTTTCTGCACTTGACCCCACTGTCGGCCATCCCTATAATTCGCCCTTCCTCCCCAGAGCGAACCGTTACGGCTCGTATCCCGACAAACCTGCAGGCTGGCTAACGATGGCCACTACTACTGGCACGCAAGATCGGATCGGCGAGCTTCTGGTACGGGAGGGGTTGATCACCCCCGATCAGCTCGCGATCGCCTTGGAGGATGCACGCACCAACAGTTGTCGTGTCGGTTATTCTCTCATAAAGCTCGGTTTCGTGGCCGAGGAGGAGCTGACGATCCGGCTCGCGCGTCAGTTCCACGTACCGCCGGTCGATCTGAACCGGGTTGAGATCGACCCGCGGCTGCTCCGGCTCGTCCCGGCCGATCTGGCCCTGAAGTACCTCGTCCTCCCTCTCCGTCGCACCGGCCGGACCCTCACGGTGGCGATGGCCAACCCCGCCGACACCCGCGCCATCGATGGGCTGCGATTCGCCACGCGGCACGACATCGAGCCGGTGATCGTCGGGGAGTACACGCTGCGCAAGCACCTCGACAAGTACTACGACACGACCGACGATCACCTCAGCAACATCCTGAGCGAGATCGGCGAGTCGGAGATCGAGCTGGTCGAGGAGAGGGAGGAGGAGATCAGCGTTGCCTCGCTCGAGGCGGCGGTCGAGGATGCGCCGGTCGTCAAGTTGATCAACGGGATCCTGACCGACGCGGTGCTGCGCGGCGCGTCCGACATCCATATCGAGCCGTACGAGAAGGAGATCCGGGTCCGTTACCGGATCGACGGCGCGCTCCACGAGATCATGAAGCCGCCGCTCAAGCTGAAGGCGGCGCTGACCTCACGCGTCAAGATCCTGGCCGATCTCAATATCGCCGAACGGCGCGTCCCGCAGGACGGCCGGATCAAGATGAAGATCAAGAACCGGGTCATCGATTTCCGCGTCTCGACGCTCCCGGTGATCTTCGGCGAGAAGATCGTGCTCCGTATCCTCGACAAGGGGAACCTGACGCTCGACCTGGAGAAGTTCGGGTTCGAGCCGAAGGCGCAACGGGACTTCATGGACGCGATCATGAAGCCCTACGGGATGGTCCTGGTGACTGGTCCGACCGGTTCGGGTAAGACGACGACGCTCTACTCGGCGCTCTCGAAGGTCAACACCCCCGAGGTCAACATCATGACCGCGGAGGACCCGGTCGAGTACAACATCTACGGGATCAACCAGGTCCAGGTCCGCAACGAGATCGGGATGACCTTCGCGGCAGCGCTGAAGGCGTTCCTGCGCCAGGACCCGAATATCATCATGGTCGGCGAGATCCGCGACATCGAGACGGGCGGTATCGCGATCAAGGCGGCGCTGACCGGGCACCTCGTCCTCTCGACCCTGCACACCAACGACGCGCCCTCGACGATCACCCGTCTGATCGACATGGGGCTCGAGCCGTTCAACGTGGCCGCTGCGCTCAACCTGATCTCGGCGCAGCGGCTGGTCCGCCGGATCTGTCCCAACTGTAAGGTGGAGACGACGTATCCCCGGGAGTACCTCGACGCGGCGCGCATCACCCCGGAGCAGGCGGCGTCGATGAAGTTCTACAAGGGGCAGGGGTGTGAGCAGTGCGGCGGGACGGGGTACCGGGGGCGCCAGGGGCTCTACGAAGTCATGGCGATGTCGCCCGAACTGCGTCGTCTGATCATGAACGAGGCCAGTACCGACGAACTCCGTGCGCAGGCGCTCAAGGAAGGGATGCTGACCTTGCGCATGGATGGGCTGCTCAAGGTAGCCAAGGGGATCACGACTTTGGAGGAAGTAATCAAGGAGACCGCCGCGACATGAGCAGCGTCACCGCGCAACCCCCGACGAGCTCGCTGAACCTGCGCGCCTTGCTGGAGGAGATGATCCGGCGCGGCGCGAGCGACCTGCACCTCACCGCGGGCGAACGGCCGAAGCTGAGGATAGATGGGAGGATCGTCAACGCTTCTACCGACCACGTGCTGACGGCCAAGGACACCCTCCAGCTCGCCTACTCGATCCTGACCGAGAACCAGAAGAAGCGGTTCGAGACGGAGAACGAGCTCGACTTCTCGTTCGGGATCCAGAACCTTTCGCGCTTCCGCGGCAACGTCTACCGCCAGCGGGGGTGCGTCGCCGTCGCGATCAGGCAGATCCCTTTCAAGATCAAGACGATCGAGGAGCTGAAGCTCCCACCGATCGTCTCTCAGCTAGCGAAACGGCCGCGCGGGCTGGTCCTGGTCACCGGCCCGACCGGCTCGGGGAAGAGCACGACCCTCGCGGCGATGATCGACCAGATCAACCGCGAGGAGCAGGGGCATATCCTGACGATCGAGGACCCGATCGAGTTCATCCACAAGCACCAGGGGTGCATGGTCAACCAGCGCGAGATCGGGTCGGATACGCAGTCGTTCGCGCAGGCGCTGAAGTACGCGCTCCGGCAGGACCCGGACGTGGTCCTGATCGGCGAGATGCGCGACCTGGAGACGATCCAGGCCGCGCTCACGATCGCCGAGACCGGGCACCTCGCGCTCGGCACGCTCCACACCAACACCGCGGCCGAGGCGATCAACCGTATCATCGACGTCTTCCCCTCGAACCAGCAGGCCCAGGTCCGGGCCCAGCTCTCCTTCGTCCTCGAGGGGGTGATCACCCAGACGCTCCTCCCCCGCGCCAAGGGGAGCGGGCGCGTGGCGGCGCTCGAGATCCTGGTCGCCACCCCGGCCGTCCGCGCCTGTATCCGCGACGACAAGGTGCACCAGATCTACTCGATCATGCAGGCCGGGAAAAAACATGGGATGCAGACCCTCAACGACGCGCTCTACCAGCTCTACATCCAGGGTGAGGTTACGCTGGAAGAGTGCCTCAAGCGCTCGTCCGATCCCAACGAACTCCTCCGCCTGACCGGCGGGGCCGCACCGGTGAGCTAAGCCATGCCGACCTTCACCTACTCAGCCCGCAACGCCGCCGGCGTCATCCAGCGCGGCGAGATCGATCTCCCCTCACGCGACGAGGTCAACCGCCACCTCGCCCGCCAGCGGCTGATCCCGATCCGCGTGACCGAGAAGAAGAGCTCGCTCGAGCTCTCCTTCGGGACCGGGATCAAGACACGCGACATCGTGATCTTCACTCGCCAGTTCGCCACGATGATCAACTCCGGGCTCCCACTCGTCCAGAGCCTCGACATCCAGGCGAAACAGGCGGAGAACAAGGCGCTGAAGAAGGTGATCGAGGCGGTGCTGTACGACGTCGAGTCGGGGAACACCCTCGCCGACGCGCTCCGCAAGCACCCCAAGGTCTTCACCCCACTCTACACGAACATGGTGGCCGCAGGCGAGGCCGGCGGTATCCTGGACACGATCCTGCTGCGTCTCGCCACCTTCCTCGAGAAGAACGACGCCCTCGCCCGCAAGATCAAGGGCGCCATGGTCTACCCCGTCGTGATCGTCATCGTGGCGATCATCGCGATCGCGGTGCTGCTGATCAAGGTCATCCCTACTTTCCAGGCGATGTTCGAGAGCGCCGGGATCGTGCTCCCCGCGCCGACCAGGTTCGTGATCTTCCTGAGCGACATGCTGCAGAACTACTGGTGGGCCTTCGTCACCACGGCGATCGCGGCAGCATTCGCCTTCCGACAGTACTACAAGACCAGCAGCGGCCAGCTGGTGATCGACAGCCTCCTCCTCAAGCTGCCGATCTTCGGCGACCTCCTGCGCAAGACCGCCGTCGCCCGCTTCACCCGCACCCTCGGCACCCTCGTCTCGAGCGGTGTCTCGATCCTCGACGGCCTCGAGATCACCGCCCGGACCGCCGGCAACCGCGTGATCCACGACGCCGTCATGAGGGCCCGCACCAGTATCGCCGGCGGTGAGACGATCAGCGCGCCGCTGCGTGAGTCGGGGGTCTTCCCGCCGATGGTCGTGCAGATGATCAACGTCGGTGAACAGACCGGCGGCCTCGACGAGATGCTCAGCAAGATCGCCGACTTCTACGACGACGAGGTCGACTCCGCCGTCGAAGCGCTGCTGGCCGCGATGGAGCCCCTCATGATCGTATTCCTCGGCGTAGTGGTGGGTGGGATGATCGTGGCGATGTATCTGCCGATCTTCGATATGATCAATGCGGTGGACAGGTAGGGAAGAAGTCGACGCGACCCGGTTTGTCGCCCGGAAGGGCGAGGAACCCACACGGTGGGACCGCTAGCTCTCCTGAGCAGAGCCAGTGATGGTCCCTAGCACTACCTAAACTCATGAGGCAGAGATGAGATCATTCTTTCGTATAGGGCTCCTCGCAACGGGGCTCGTCCTGGGCGCACAGGCGTCGGCGCACGCCCAGGAGGCCGATTCGCTCCTCTACGTCCGGCATGGGGGCAAGACGCTGCTGCGCCTGCGTAGCGACGGCGGTTTCGTCGTGTACGGGGAGGATGGAGTCGGCAAGATTCCCTCCGAGAGCGCCGGCCCGCAACTGAAGTGGTACCCCGCCAAGGGGGCGATTCGCGTCGGTTGGCTTGGCCCTAGCTACGGGCACATCTGGTCCGACTTCTATACCGGCTACGGCTCGGTGGCGATGGGTTACGTCCCCATGGCCACTTTGCCGCGGTCCGTCGCGATTGGTGTATTCGCGTGGGCGCAAGGCGTCGGGGCGGTGGCCATAGGTGGGAACAGCTTTCCGGAGGCGGACAGCGCCTTCACCACCTCCCACAGTGTGGCTCGGGCAAGGGGCGCGTTGGCGATTGGCTTCTTTGTCAACTCCCACAGCGTGTACGGGGTAGGCATTGGCTACGGCGCGAAGATATATGGCAAGGAGGTCGTCTCGATCGGAGCGCAAGCCTCTGCCGACGGCACTTCCACGATCACCCTGGGTGGAGGCTTGGCATCGGGCTCCCATTCCGTGACGATCGGCCGGAGAGCCGCGTCGAACGGGAAGACCGGGGCAATCGTGGTAGCCGACCGCTGCAACATTAGCCGCCCCAACGATTCCGTCCACGCGACGGCGAACCATCAGTTCTTGGCGCGCGCCTGCGGTGGGCACCTGTTCTATACGGACGAGGGGTTGACAACGGGCGTGCAGGTCGCGTCCGGGAGTGGTTCGTGGAGCAGCGTCTCCGACGTTAACCGCAAGGAGAACTTCGCGGAGTTGGACGGTGAAGAGGTCCTCCGCGAACTGCGGGGCCTGCCCGTCAGGACCTGGAACTACTCGACGCAGGATGCGTCGATCCGGCACGCCGGCCCGACCGCCCAGGACTTCCACGCCGCCTTCGGGCTGGGAGAGAGCGATCTCCTGATCAGCGGCGTCGACGCCGACGGGGTTGCGCTGGCTGCGATCAAGGCGCTCGAAGTTCGGACGGTGCGGCTACGGGAGCGGGGGTTGGAGCCGACCACGATAGGGCTCACGGAGAGTCGTCGCCGGCTAGATTCACTGGAGGAGCGGCTGGAGCGGCTGGAGCGGCTGGAGGCGGGTGTCGGGGAGCGCGACGAGACGCCCAGCGACGTCTCCCCGCGCCGTGGAGTCGAGAGCGAGAGAGGACCCAGGACGGTCCGTGGCGTGAACTGAACCGGCGAGGCAGAGATGAGATCGCTTTTTCGTATATCGCTCGCAACCGCGGGGATCGTCCTGGGCGTGCATGCCGTGGCCAGCGCCCAGCAGCCCGACTCGGTCTTCGTGGTCAGGCACGAGAACAAGAGATTGCTCCGGCTGAACAGCGACGGGGGGTTCCTCTTGCAGGGTGAGGACGGGGTCGGAGGGATCCCGGCCACTGGCGGGGGCGTCCGTATGATGTGGTACCCCGCCAAGGGTGCCTTCCGCGCGGGGGTGCTGAGCCCGAGCTGCTGCGGGGCGTACTGGGACGACGCCAACATCGGTTTCGGCTCGGTGGCCCTGGGGGTCAACGTGCGCGCGAGCGGCAGGGCCTCCATCGCGGCTGGGGATTCGGCGGCGGCGACGGGACCGGGGGCGGTCGCGCTGGGCGTGGGCGCTCTCGCATCCGGGGACACCTCCTTCGCCGTCCACGGGTGGGCCGAGGGGAGAGCCTCCACGGCGATCGGCGTGGAAACCCATGCGCAGGGCATCTATACGGTTGCTTTGGGCCGCGGCTCGGTGTCGATTGGGGATGCCAGCGTCGCGATTGGGGCTGCCAGCTCGGGACCGGGAGCATTTGCAGACGGATTCAATACGGTCGCCCTGGGAGCAGGGAGCAGAGCGACCGGTGTCCACTCGGTCGCCATCGGTTCGGGCGCCTCGACGAACTGGAAGATCGGCTCGATCGTCATCTCCGACCACTGCAGCGAGCTTCCCGGCGACAGCGTCTACGCGACGAACAACAATCAGTTCGTGGTGCGCGCTTGCGGTGGGTACCGTTTATATACGGACGAGGGGTTGACAACGGGCGTGCAGGTCGCGTCCGGGGGTGGTTCGTGGAGCAGCGTCTCGGATGTGAACCGGAAAGAGAACTTCGAGGAGCTGGACGGGGAGGAGGTGCTGGCGCGGTTGCGGGAGGTCCCCGTAATGACCTGGAACTACAAGTCTCAGGATCCCTCGATCCGGCACGCGGGGCCGACCGCCCAGGACTTCCATGCCGCCTTCGGTCTGGGGGAGAGCGAGCTGCTGATCGCCACCGTCGACATCGACGGGATCTCCCTGGCCGCGGTCAAGGCGCTCGAGGCCCGGACGACCGCGCAACAGGAGCGGATCGAAGCGCTCGAGGCCGAGCTGGCTGCGCAGCGCCGGCGGATTGAAGAGCTGGAGCAGCGGGTGGAGCGGCTCGAGCGGCGCCGGGCGGGTGCTGCTGGTTTGGACAGCAAGTCCAAACAGTGATAGCTGCCCTTTGACGTGCGAGCCACGCTTCCGTCGTCTCCCGCTCCCGGGTTCGGAGGAACGGGAGCGTGGCTCACGATCCTTCCGAGGATAGTCTGCACGAGCGGCAGGAAGTCCTTCAGCTCCTTGCCGACATCCTCATTGCCGCAGTCGATGGGCTCAAGGGCTTTCCCGAAGCCAACGAAGCTGTCTATCCCAAGACCCAGATCCAGCTCTGCATCGTCCACCTTGTGCGCGACTCGCTGCGCTACGTATCCTGGAAGGAGTGGAGGGCAAACTGGGCCAACCTGACGCCCTTCTTCGACTACGCGCCCGAGATCCGCAAGGTGATCTACACGACCAATGCGATCGAGGCGCCAAATGCTCAGCACCGAATACAGCATGTACTGGCGCAGTAGCCGATACTGAGGATTCGAATGAAGCAGTCCTCTTCCCCCCTCCTCCCCCGCCTCCAGCTCCTCGCCGCCGCCACCCTCTTCTCCACCGGCGGCGCGGCTATCAAGGCTATTTCACTATCCGGCTGGCAGGTGGCCGGGCTCCGCTCCGGGATCGCGGCGCTGGCTATCCTCATCTTGTTGCCGCAGGCACGTCGCGGCTGGAGCTGGCGGGTCGCGCTCGTGGGGGTGGCGTACGCGGCGACGCTCACGCTCTTCGTGACCGCGAACAAGCTGACGACCGCCGCGAACACGATCTTCCTCCAGTCGAGCGCGCCGCTCTACCTCCTTCTCCTCGGGCCGTTTCTCCTGAAGGAGCCGATCCGGCGTGACGATCTCTGGCTGATCGGGGTCGTGGGGGTGGGGCTGGCGCTCTTCTTCGTGGGTGTCGAGGCGCCCATGGCGACGGCGCCCGACCCCGTACGCGGGAACATCCTCGGCGCGCTCTCCGGGATCACCTGGGCGCTCACCCTCACCGGGCTGCGCTGGCTCTCTACGCGGCCACCCGCGCCGGGGGCCGAGGCAGGCGACGAGGCGCTCGCCACCGTCGCGGTCGGCAACCTCCTCGCCTGCCTAGCCGCGCTCCCGTTCGCGCTCCCGGTGACCGGCGCGACGGTGGTGGATTGGGGCGTCGTCGTCTACCTCGGTGTATTTCAGATCGGGGCGGCCTACCTCCTCCTGACCCGCGGGATCCACCATGTCTCTGCCTTGGAGGCCTCGGTCCTCCTCCTCGCCGAGCCGGCGCTGAACCCGATCTGGGCCTGGGCCATGCACGGCGAGCTCCCGTCGGCCTGGTCGCTGACGGGGGGCACTCTGATCCTCGGGGCGTCTGTGCTGCGGACGTGGAGCGGGGTCAGGCGGGCGGTGTGAGCGGCGCCGGGAGCCATCCCACCCCTGCTGGGGCACCGCTCCCTCCCGCGCATTGTTGCTCCAGGGGCGTACCTCGCACCTCCGCTACAGACAGATAGCGGCCGTATTCGGTATCAGAGCAACTCCTTCCGCAACTCCTCCGCGCTCTTCGGTGAGAGCAGCCCCGGCGCGATGTCGAAGACCGTCCGTGCGCCGCGCTCTCCCTGCCTGTGGAGCCGGTACGCGGCGCGGGCGTAGGCGACGAGCACGCTCGCGGTGAACTCGGGGTTGCTCTCCAGCTTCAGCGAATACTCGATCACCTGTTTGGAACCCGCGCCGGTCTCGCCGCTGCGGATCACGAAACCACCGTGCGGCATGGCGGAGTGGTCGCGCCGCAGCTCCGTCTCCGTGATGAAGTGGACGGTGGTGTTGTAGTCGGCGAAGTAGTCGGGCATGGTGACGATCGTCTCCCGGACGACGTCGGCGTTCGCGCCATCCTCGAGCACCACGAAGCACTCGCGGGTGTGCTTCTCCCGCGTGGTGAGCCGGGGTTGCGCGCCGCTGCGGACCAGCTCGATCGCCTCGGCAGACGGGATCGTGTACTGGACTCCGGCCTTGACCCCCGGGACCCGCCGGATCGCGTCGGAGTGGCCCTGGCTCAGCCCCTTCCCCCAGAAGGTGTACGACTCACCGACCGGGAGGATCGCCTCGGCGTAGAGCCGGTTCAGCGAAAAGAGCCCGGGATCCCACCCTACCGCGATGACGGCGAGGCGGTCGCCGGCGCGGGCGGCGTCGTCGACCGCAGCGAAGTAATCGGGGATCTTCGCGTGCGTATCGTAGCTGTCGACGGTGTTGAAGAGCGCCGCGAGTGCGGGGCCCTGCTCGGGGAGGTCGTTCTTCGAGCCGCCGCAGAGGATCAGGACGTCGACCTGGTCGCGATACTCCTCCAACGCGCCCATAGTGTGGACCGGTACCCCTTCGCCCACGGGGATGATCCTTGCCGGGTCGCGCCGGGTGAAGATCCCGACCAGCCGCATGTCGGCGCAGCGCGCGAGCGCGAGCTCGACGCCGCGGCCGAGGTTGCCGTAGCCGACGATACCCACGCGGATACGTTCAGACATCGAATCTCTCCTCTGAAATCGATACCCAGTCCGTGCCCGCCGCGAGCTCCATACGGCAGCAGAAAAGCGCGACACCGGACAACACGCCCCATGGAGGCGCGTCCGGTGTCAGAGCCAGCGGCGGATCTGGGTACGATAACTCCGATATCCTCCTCTCACAACTCCGAGAGGCCGCTCCTCCCGGCGTAGTAGAGGATCGTTCCTATACTTCTCGCGTGGAACTCCTAGCGCTCAGACCACGAGGCAGGTGTCACTCCTTCGCCTCGACGTACCGCCGGAAGTTGTCCAGGATCGCCTGCCAACCCTCGCGTTGGACCTCCGCGGGGTAGACGTCCTCCGCGTCGAAGGTGTTCCGGACCAGCACCCCGTCGTCGGATTCGATGAATTCTGCGACGACTTCGCGCCCATCGCTCAATCGGTACTCCATCAGCTTCCCGGGGACGATGCGCGTGTAGGTCCCCTCGAAGTCGAACCCCTCGCTCCCGTCCTTGGCCTCCATACGTGAGAGAAACTTGCCGCCTTCCCGGAAGTCCACGGTGCTGTGGGTGGTGTGCTAGTCGTCGCTGGCGGTGTTCCACTGCTTGACGTCTTCGGGATCGATGAATGTGTCCCAAACCTTCTGCAACGGGGCCTTCACGACTGCTTCGACTGTGATCTTCACCTTTGCCTCCTCGTGATGGGATTCTCAGGAAACCGTTCGAATCGACTCCTTCACCTTGTCGACGAACGAGTCTCGTCGGATTCGACAGGTGCCCCGAACCGGGCCGTAGTTCAGGGGCGGTCGAGTATCGGTAGATAGGCACGCCACGGTCCCACCTCCTCGCGGTACTGTTTGGCGAGTACCCGCGCCGTCTGCGCCAGGTGTCCGAGGTCGTGCGCCACCCAGGTGGCCAGGAGTTGGCGGAGCGTCACCGCACCGAACGCCGGGTGCTCGCCCATCAATCCCAACTCCCTGTCGGTGAGTTGCCAGCCGTTCAGCGTGGCCAGGTTCTCGGCGCGGAGCCGCGCGAACTCGTCGAGCAGCTCCGTCACGGACTTTCCGGCGCTCTCCTGCCGGTGCGCGAATCTGTCCACGGGCTTGAAGCGGCGGTCCGGTCCCTGTTCGAGGATGATCCGCGCCCGCGGGATCCAGTCGGTGCGCTCGAGGTGGATGAGATGGCCGAGGTTGTCGCGGGCGCTGAAGGTGTCACCGCCCTCGTTCGGCTCCGTCCAGACCTCGGGTAGTCCGCCGAGCAGGGCCCGAAAGGTCACCGGGGTTCGCTCCAGGACGGCGACCGCATAGTTCAGTTCGAATTCCATTTCTCACCCCAATTGGAGGATCTCGCGGACCCGCTCGACCGGCCGGGCCAGGACCGCACGGTCGCCGTAGACGACGATCGGTCGCTGCACCAGCTCCGGGTGCTCGGCCATGGCGTCGAGGAGCTCGTCGTCGGTCAGCTCCGGCCGGTCGAGCCCGAGCTCACGATAGGCGGGCTCCCGTACCCTGAGGAGATCGCGCGGGGCGATCCCCATCACCTCGACCAGCCGCGCCAGCTCGGCGCGGGGGATAGGATCGAGCAGGTAGTTCACGGCTTCGTAAGCCACTCCGGCCTCGCGGAGCAGCTTCGCGAGCTGCCGGCAGGTGGTGCACGTCGGTTTCTCGTAGACTATTACTCGCGCCGTATCCGTCATCGATCGCTTCCCCTCGGGGTTCGGTTCCGGTGCCCGGGAATCTGATCGGCGGCGTTGGCGCCGTCAACGGGAGGGGAGTACACCGCGCCTGCGCTGCGTGTACGACAAAGAGATACCTTGTAGGTTGGAGCTGTGCTGTTCCTGGCGTGAACGCGGCGCCACGCCAACATCGTTCCCGTGGCCCGCAATCTGATACTTCGTAACGACAGGCCGCCGGTCATCCCGGATACCGGAACTCAGTATCAGGATCGCACGAGATGATTGGACTAACCTATCAGCTCCCTGCGCGGGCAACGCTCCTCGCCGGTACCGTAGTCATCGTCGCGTTCGCCCTGGCCGTCTGCGGCTCGATGGAGCAGCCCGCCCCCGCCGCCCAACAGGGTGGCAGCTACGTCTACGTCTGCCCCGGCGATTATCGGTTCGCCGTCCAGTTCCGGGGCGACACCGCGCTGGTCAGCCTCCCCGACGAGGAGCTGCAGCTCCCGCAGGTAGTGGCGGCGTCGGGGGTGAGGTATGCCGCGGGTGGCGTCGTCCTCTGGACGAAAGGACAAGAGGCCTCGCTCGAGACGCAGGAAGGGAAGCACGATGGGTGTCGCGGCCAGCGAGTCAATTCACCCTGGGAGCGCTCGCGGCTCCTCGGCTTCGAGTTCCGCGGCGTCGGGCAGGAGCCGGGGTGGACGATCGAGATCGAGCCGGGCCGACTGATCCGGCTGGTCCTCGACTACGGCGAGAGCCGGTACTATCTCCCCGCGCCCAAGCCGGTCCGGCAACCGGACGGCGCTCTGGTCTACGACATATCGGCCGAGGGCGTTACCGCCAGGGTGGTGATCGTGGAGCGGAGCTGCCGGGACGCGATGAGCGGTGAGGAGTCTACGCACGTGGTGACGGTGACGGTGGACGGCGAGGAGTACCGGGGGTGTGGCAGGATCCTGCAAACCCGGTCACTGCTCGGCACTCACTGGTCGCTCATCGAGCTGGGGGGGCGGCCGGTGATCGCCGGCGCGGACCGGGCGGCGCCATATATCCGGCTCCTGCGCGGCGAGGAGCGGATGGTGGGACACACCGGGTGCAACAACATATCCGGCGGGTACATCCTCGACGGCGCGAAGCTCGAGTTCGACCGGGTCGTGAGCACGTTGCGAGCGTGCGTCGATCCGCAGGTATCGCGGCAGGAGCAAGAGTTCACGCGCGCGCTCGAGGCGACGACGCGGTACTCGATCCGGTCCGACACCCTGACGCTCTTGCGGGACACCGCGCCGCTAGCGCGGTTCGAGGCGAGGTATCTGAGGTGACAGGCCGGTGCACGCTACCCCGTGGGGCTCCGTGACCGTCCCTCCCCTCACCCCCGCTCCAGATACTCCACGACCAGCCCCTCCCCGAGTTCCCGGGTCCCCACGCTCCTGAACCCATCGAAGATCGTCGGCGGGAGGAAGGCGTCCGCCCCCTCGGCGACCTCCGGGACGCGGGTCACGATCCACTCCTCGATCAGCGGCGCCATCGCCTCGTAGACCTGCGCGCCGCCGATCACGAAGAGATCGCTCTCCATCCCCTCCACCACCTTCGCCACCTCCGCCACGTCGCGGATGCGCCGGACGCCGGGGTGCGAGAAGTCGGAGCGCGTCAGCACGATGTTCTCGCGCCCGGGGAGCGGCCGGCCGATCGACTCGAAGGTCTTGCGCCCCATGAGGACGGCGTGACCCAGCGTAGTCTCCTTGAAGAAACGCAGGTCGGCCGAATAGTGCCACGGCAGGGTCCCACCTCGCCCGATCGCCAGCCGCGGGTCCACCGCGACGATCCCCTTGATCTTCCCCGCCATCAGACCGCCACCGGCGCGGGTACCTTCCCGTGCGACTCGTACCCGACCAGCTCGAAGTGCTCCGCCCGGAAGCTGAGCAGCGCGTCGAGGCCGCCGCCCCGGAGCGAGCCCTCCGGATCGATGATCCGCAACGTCGGGAGCGGCTTCGGCTCGCGCTCCAGGACCGTCTTCACCTGCTCGAAATGGTTGAAGTAGATATGCGCATCGCCGAAGCTGTGGATGAAGGTCCCGGGGGCGAGATCGCAGACGTACGCGACCATGTGCGTGAGCAGCGCGTAGCTCGCGATGTTGAACGGGACCCCGAGGAAGAGATCGGCCGACCGCTGGAAGAGCTGGCAGTGCAACACCTCTCCTCGCTCCACGTAGAACTGGAAGAGGGTATGGCACGGCGGGAGGTCGACGTTGTCGCACTCCCGGGGGTCCCAGCCGGTCACGATCATCCGCGTCGACGCCGGCTTCGTCCGGATCTCCTCCAGGACCCGCGCGATCTGGTCGACGCCGTCCCGCTCCGGGTAGTGCCCGCCGAAGCTCCGCCAGAGATAGCCGTAGATCGGGCCGAGATCCCCCTCCTCACGGCCGAACCGCGAGGTGTGCTCCTCGTCCGCCCACTCCTGCCAGATGTCGACGCCGCGCGCCCGCAGCGTCTTCTCGTTGGTGTCCCCCGAGAGGAACCAGAGCAGCTCCTCGAGGACCCAGCGGAACGGGACGCGCTTCGTCGTCACGATCGGGAACCCCTCCCTCAGATCGAAGACCTGCTTGGGCGCCGCCGGGTAGCGGCGCCGTCCCACACCCGTCCGGTCCCCCGGTTCATCCCATCCATGCTCCAACACGGAGCGTAGCAGTTCGTGATATTGTCTCATCCCGGCAACGAGTTCTCGACCGTGGTCCAGGTGGGGTACGATCCAGCGGCTATCCCCTCGCGTCCGAGGGGATGATCCATGATCAACCTAATATACCGGATCGGCCGACATAGGACAGTCACCGGACGTAACCCGTTGCCTGGCAACGGTTCCACCTACCCCAGCACCCCGCCCATCACCGGGAGCACCACCCCCGTGATGTAGCTCGAGCACGACGGCGCCGCTAGGAAGACGTACGCCGGCGAGATCTCCTCGGGCTGCGCCGGCCGCTTCATCGAGGTGTCGCTCCCGAACCCCGAGATCCGATCCGCCGGCTGGTCCGCCGGGTTGAGTGGGGTCCAGACCGGCCCCGGCGCCACCGCGTTCACCCTGATCCCGCGTGGCGCCAGACCCGTGGCGAGGGACTTGGTGAGCGCGTGGATCGCCCCCTTCGTCGCCGAGTAGTCGATCAGGTACGGCTGCCCGAAGATCCCCGTCTCCGACCCGGTGTTGATGATCGAGGAACCGGGTTCCAGGTGCGGCAACGCCGCGCGGGTCATGTAGAGGTAGCCGTAGAGGTTGGTCCGGACCGTCATGTCGATGTGGTCGTCCTCGAGGTCCTCGATGGTCGGGACGTGCTCCTGGAACGCGGCGTTGTTGACCAGGACGTCGAGCTTGCCCCACTCGGCGACGGTGTACTCGACCGCGTCGCGGCAGAACTGCGAGTCCCTGACGTCCCCCGGGATGAGCAGGCACCTTCGCCCCTCCTTCTCGATCGCCCGTTTCGTCTCCTCCGCGTTCTCGTGTTCGTTGAGGTAGACGACGGCGACGTCGGCGCCCTCCCGGGCGAAGAGGACCGCCACCGCGCGACCGATCCCCGAGTCTCCGCCGGTCACGATCGCTACGAAGTCCTGCAGCTTCCCCGAGCCGCGGTACCCGGGGGCGTCGTAGTTCGGCCTGGGGTCGAGCTGCGACTCTAGCCCGGGCTTCCGCAGGTGCTGTGGCGGGAGGGGGTTGGTGGGGTAGCGGCGTGTCCCGACCTGGACCGCGCCCCGCCCGTCCTCCCGGCCGTTGCCGCGCGCCCGCCGCTCCTGGTCGCGCCGTAATATCCGCTCCTGGATCGCACGCTGCGCCGCGACGGTCCGCTCCGCCGCCTCGCGATACTTCTCCAGCATCATCTTGCCGCTCATCTCGTCCATCCCCTCCTCGCATTCGCCCTGGCGTGGCCGGCCCCGCCGCCGCCGGACCGGTGGGTGCACGTCTGCCGTCGTCGCGCGCCGGACCGGGGGCGCCCGCTGCCGCGACCGCGAGACCGGCCCGACGGCGTCGGTGGCCTTTGGTCGCCAGCGCGTGACGCAACCCCCGAGCCAAGGGGGGACGGGCGTACCCGTCCAAGCGATTCTCTCCCCAAGACCTAGCTGACAGCTTATATTGATCGGTTCATAGCACCGCAGTCTCTACCCCTTCCCGATCGACAGCCATGGCCGTACAGCAGCTAGACGTCCGTCACCGGCAACCCGACGACAAGCTCCTCCTCTACTACTTCATCTCGTCGTTCGCCTACGGCCCCGCCATGCCCGTCATGGCGCTCTCTCGGTTTTTCCGCTACCGGACCCTCCGCTACACCTTCGACTCCGAGGGGATCACGATGCGCTGGGGGATCCTCTTCCGGCGCGAGATCACCCTGACCTATGCTCGGATCCAGGACATCCACCTGACCAGCAACGTCCTCGAGCGCTGGCTCGGGCTCGCCCGGATCCAGATCCAGACGGCGAGCGGCAGCGCCGACGCGGAGATGGTGATCGAGGGGTTGCTGGACTACGAGCGGATCCGCGACGAGCTCTATGCACGGATGCGCGGGGCACGGGACCGGCGCGCCATCCAGACGACGTCGCCCGCGGCTTCCCTCGCCGCGCCGGGAGCCGATCTCGCGGGCGTGTCCGGTCACGCGGAGCCGGCGGCCGCGGAGCTGGTCGCGGCGCTCCACGAGGCGGCGGCCGAGCTGCGTCGTCTACGAGAGAGTCTGGCGGCGGCACGCGTGACGGCGGGAGGCGGCGATGCGGATCGTTGAACACGCGCGGCACGCCTGGCTCCGGTTCCTGCGGGTCCCGCCCGAGCCCGCCGTTCCGCCAGGCGAGGCGGTGGTGCGGACGTTCCGCGCGGCACCGCGCTACTTCACCTGGCGCAAGATCGTCTGGGCGGGTTCGCAGGTCGGTACCCTCGCCGGTGCGATCGCGGCGCATCTCGTCGTCGGAGAGGAACTTCCCGTGGAGGGGGTGCTCGGGACGATCTTCAACTCCCTCGTCTGGGTGGCGTGGTTCGGACAGTTCCTGGTCTCGTTGGCGGTGCTGCGCCTCGATTACGAGCTGCGCTGGTACATCCTGACCGACCGGAGCCTGCGGATCAGGGAAGGGGTGCTGCGGGTGACCGAGAAGACGATGACCTACGCCAACATCCAGCACCTCTCGGTGCGGCAGGGTCCGCTGCAGCGCTTCCTCGGGATCGCCGACATCCAGGTCCGGACCGCGGGCGGGGGTGCGGGGAGTGCGGAGCGGGGGAAGAAGGGTGGGGGAGGGGAGGACCCACACCTCGCCTACTTCCGCGGCGTCGACCGTCCCGACGAGATCCTCGCCGCGATCCGGGATCGGGTCCGGCGCTACCGCGACGCCGGGCTCGGCGACCCGGACGACGTCGCGCCGGAGCTAGCCCCCAGCGCCGTGGGTGGGGCGGCTATCCCGGCGCACGAAGCGCGCGCCCTCTCGGAGGCAGCCCGGACGCTGAGCTCCGAGGCGCGCGCGCTCCGCGAGCAGCTCGACGCCGGGAGGTGAGCCGAGACGAGGTCGGCTACCTCGCCTCGACCCTCGTGAAGGCCAGGTCCCAGACCCGGCTCGTCCCCACGCTGAACCCGGTCACCCGCCCGGCGTCGTCGCGCCGGAAGCGGATCGTCCAGCCGTTCGAGCTCCGGAACTCGTCCTTCCCGGTCGGGGTCAGCCGGTAGGTCACCCCCGGGCGGCGGCGGATCCGGACGACGTCGCCTGCCACCTCCACGGTGTAGCTGACCTCCGCCTCGTCGCTGTGATACTCCCCGACGTACCCTGCCAACTCCGCCGCAGTCGGGCGGTACGCCGGCTGCTGGCGCCGCTCCTGCGCCTGGGGCTGTGCCGCGCGGCGGGGTGCCGAGGCTACGCTCGGGAGGTCGGCGAGGAAGAGGTCGGCGGTCTGGCGCGCCAGCTGCCGCGGGTTGGTCCCGTTCGCGTTGCAGAGGACCGCAACCGAGAGGCGCGCCTCGGGGAAGCGGGTCAGGTACGACCGGTACCCCGCCGTCAACCCACTGTGGTGCACCTCGCGGAGCCCGCGGTACCGGCCGATCTGGATCCCGCCCGCGTACTCGATCTCGCGCCCGTCGTTCAGCCGTCCGACGCGGTGCATCTCCTCGGCCCATTCACGACCGCCGACCTTCCCCGTCTCCAGGTTCTCGGTCCAAAGCAGGAGGTCTTCGACCGTGGTCAGGAGGCCGGCGTGGCCGTGGACGTCCTCGAAGGGCATCAGGATGCTGTATCCGTTCCGCACGGTCCTGTACGCCATGGCGCGCCCCGGGACGATCCGAGTGAAGTCGTCGCGCCAGGAGGTGTTCTTCATCCCGAGCGGTTCGAAGAAGTTGCGGCGAGTGAACTCCGCCAGCGACTCACCGCTGACCCGCTCCACCACCGCCGTCAGCAGATTGTAGCCGGAGTTGGTATAGGAGTAATCCGCGCCGGGCTCGTGGTTGAGCGCGCGCTGGCGGACGATGATGTCGAGCGCGTGGGCGTTGGTGTACGCCCGCCGCGTCCGCGGCCACCCCGCTATCGAAGAGACCTCCCCCCAATCGCGCAGCCCGCTGGTGTGGTGGATGAGGTGCCGGATAGTGATCGGCGCGCCGTAGTCGGGGAGCTCCGGGATATAGCGGCGCACGTCGTCGTCCAGCGAAAGGCGCCCCTGGACGGCGAGTAGGATCGCCGCGCCGGCGGTGAACTGTTTCGAGACCGAGCCCGCCTCGAAGATCGTGGTCGGTGTGTTCCGCACGCCGCGCTCGAGGTCGGCCATTCCGTAGGCGCGTGCGAGCACGGTCCTGCCGTCACGCCCGACCGCGACGGCACAGCCCGGGGTCTGGTCGGTAGCCAGCTCCCCGAAGATTCGGTCGACGGCGGTCGTATCCACTCTCTGCGCGGCGAGCGGCGCGGGGAGTAGTAGCCACAACCCAGTGATCAGTGCCGATATGCTGCGATGGCGCATGGGTGTTCCTGGTGCCGAGGTGATCGTTTCGGGCCAGTTCGGCCGCAGCCGGGATGATGTGGTATCGGGGGAGTGTAGAACCCGGCCGAGCGGCTGTCAACCGCTGCAGGTTGCGTATTGCTACGGTCATGTAATAGGTTGACGGCACACCTCGAAGACTGGGAGCCATCGTCTGCTGGGGGGCTCCCTTTTGCCAACGTCTCGTTTTCACAAGACGCGGAGCTAGCTATGTCCCGAATCTGGTTGGGTCCTCGGTCCCAGCGCGGCCGAAAATGGCCCGGCATCGCCGCGTTCGCGGTGGCGGTCGGAACCGCTCTGGCCGCGCCGGTGGCGGTGCGCGCACAGGAACAGCCTACGCTGCCCACCTATCCCCCCGACTTCGCCATCACCAACGCCCGGATCGTAACGGTATCCGGGCCGGCGATCGAGCGGGGGACGATCGTGGTCCGCAACGGGGTGATCCATGCCGTGGGCGCCAGCGTACGCGTTCCCAACGACGCGTGGGTGATCGACGGCTCCGGTATGACGGTCTACCCCGGCCTGATCGATGCCTTCACCACTCTCGGCCAGGTCGAGAAGGAGGCACAGCCCGCCGGCAGGCAGTCGGGGTCGGGTGCGCAGACCCCGCACTCCTGGGGACCTGCGGACCGGCCCGGTACCTTCACCTGGCGCTCCGCGGCGGACGAGGTCGACCCGGCCGACCCGCGCATCGAGCGTTGGCGTGAGGCCGGATTCACCACGGCGCTGACTACGCTACCGCAGGGGCTCGTCACGGGCGAGGCCGCGGTGATCAACCTGGCCGGCGGTCGGGGCCGGGAGCTCGTGGTCGCGCCGGGGATCGCGCAACGGGTCAATCTGAACCGCAACGGGTACAGTGGGTTCCCGGCGTCGCTCATGGGGATCTTCGCCTACCTCAAGCAGCTCCACTTCGACGCCCGGCACTACGATCAGGTCTGGACCGCATACAGCCGCGATCCCCGCGGCCGGATCCGTCCGGAGTACGACCGGACCCTCGAACCGCTCCGGAGCAATCGTCCGCTCCTCTTCCCGGCCGGTAACCGGATCGAGATCCAGCGGGCCGTGAAGTTCGGCAAAGAGGTCGGCGCGCCGATCATCATCTACGGCGCCCAGCACGGCTATGAGGCCGCGGACGTCCTGAAGGCGGCGGGCACGCCGGTCCTCGTCGACCTGAATTGGCCGCGTCCCCCGCGGGACCGCAGCGCCATGGACGATTTCGACCTGGCCACGCTCCGCAGCTGGGAGCACACCCCGACCACGCCGGCCAAGCTCCAGGAGGCCGGGGTCCGCTTCGCCTTCTATACCGGCGGGCTCGCCGATCCGAAGGAGTTCCGCCAGAGCGTCCGGCTCGCGATCGACGCCGGCCTCTCCCCCGAGGCCGCGCTCCGCGCCCTCACCCTCGGGCCCGCCGAGATCCTCGGCGTCGCCGACCGGCTCGGTAGCATCGAGGTCGGCAAGATCGCCAACCTGGTCATCACCGACGGCGACCTCTTCGACACCGCCACGCGCATCGTACGCGTGATCGTCGATGGCCAGCCCTTCGACCTCCGCCCCGCGCCGCGGCAGGTGGCGAGCTCGTCGCGTAACAACACCGTGAAGTCTGCCGGCACGGTGCCGATGGCCAAGAACCGCGGCCCCTACCGCGACGATCCCGTCACCCTGATCCGCAACGCGACGATCCTCACTGCGATCGGCCCCGCGATCGAGGGGGGCGACGTCCTCATCCGCAACGGCAAGATCGCCGCGGTCGGGAAGAACCTGACCGCCCCGGCCGACGCACGGATCGTCGACGCGACCGGGCTCTACCTCATCCCCGGGATCATCGACGCGCACTCGCACCGCGCCACCGCCGCCGTCAACGAGGGGACCGTCGCGGTCAGCGCCATGGTAGGCGTCAAGGATGTCCTCAACCCCGCCGAGATCGGGATCTACCGCGCCCTCGCCGGTGGCGTCACCACGATCAACGTCCTGCACGGGAGCGCCAACCCGATCGGCGGGCGCAACGCGATCATCAAGCTCCGCTGGGGGCTCGACGCCGATCAGATGATATTCGAGGGCGCGCCCGAAGGGATCAAGTTCGCGCTCGGCGAGAACACCAAGCGCACCCGCACCCCTGCCCGTTACCCGAACTCGCGGATGGGCGTCCAGGATGTGATCCGGCAGACCTTCATCGAGGCCCGAGAGTACATGCGGCAGTGGGAGGAGTACGAGCAGAACCGCAAGCGTGACAAGAACGCGATCCCGCCCCGCCGCGACCTCAAGCTCGAGACGATCGCCGAGATCCTGCGCGGCGAGCGGCACGTCCACGCGCACTCCTACCGCGCCGACGAGATCCTCCAGCTCCTGCGCGTCGCCGAGGAGTTCGGCGTCAAGATCAGGACGCTCCAGCACGTCCTCGAAGGGTACCGCGTGGCCGACGAGATCGCCCGTCACGGCGCCGGCGCCTCCACCTTCTCCGATTGGTGGGCGTACAAGGTCGAGGCCAACGAGGCGATCCCCTACAACGCCGCCATCATGACCGAACGCGGCGTGGTCGTCTCCATCAACTCCGACGACGCGGAGGAGATGCGGCACCTCAACCAGGAGGCGGCCAAGACCATGAAGTGGGGCGGGCTCTCCGAGCTGGAGGCGCTCAAGCTCGTCACGCTCAACCCGGCGATCCAGCTCGGGATCCAGGACCGCGTCGGCTCGATCGAGGTGGGGAAGGACGCCGACCTCGTCCTCTACAAGGGGCACCCGCTCAGCATGGCGGGCGTCGTCCAGCAGACCTACATCGACGGCAAGCTTTACTTCGACATCGAACTCGACCGGCAGAGACAGGCGGAGATCGAGCGCGAGAAGAAGGCGCTCATCGAGAAGCACCTGCCTTCCCGGTCCAACAATAGGAGCACGACCCGGACCAACACCAGCCGGGACGAGGAGGTGGAGTGATGAGTATCCGCAGCCGTATCCTATTGAGCGCCGCTGCACTCTGCCTCGCCGCCGGCTCCGCCGCGGCGCAGGAGACCCTCGTCATTCGCGGCGGCACCGTGCACCCCGTATCGGGCGCGCCTTACGTCGGTAACGTCGTCGTCCGCGGCGGCAAGATCGTGGCCGCGGGCCAGGATGCGCCGGTCCCGGACGGCGCCAAGATCATCGACGCCAAGGGGCTGCACGTCTACCCCGGCCTCTTCGACGCCGGCACCACCCTCGGCCTGACCGAGATCCGGTCCATCGAGGTGATGAACGATTCCCGCGAGCTCGGCGACTTCACCCCGCACCTCCTGGCCAGGACCGCCGTCCACCCCGCCAGCGAGCACATCCCCGTCGCCCGGGCCAACGGGATCACCCACACCCTCTCCCTCCCGGCCGGCAACAACGGCTTCTCCGGCCAGGGCTCCGTCTTCCACCTCGCCGGGTGGACGATCGAGGAGATGGACATCGAGCCCGCGGCGGTCATGGTCGTGGAATGGCCATCTCGTCGTAACGGCGCGCGTGTGGCCACCGAGCGCATCCGCCGGATCGAGACCTGGCTCGACGCCGCCCGCCAGTACGACCGCGTCACCCGGGCCGGCGCCAAGATCCCGCGCGACCAGCGCCTCGAGGCCCTCGCCCGCGTGGTCCGCGGCGAGATCCCGCTACTCGCCCGCGTGAACCGTGACGAGGACATCCGCGCGGCCGTCGAGTTCGCGGATGAGCAGAATATCCGGCTGATCATCGCCGGCGCCCGCGAGGCGAACAAGGTCGCCAAGCTCCTGGCCGATCACCGGATCCCCGTCATCCTCGGGCCGACGCAGTCGCTCCCGACCAGCGTCGACGCCCCCTACGACGAGCCGTACACCGTCCCCGCCCGCCTGCACGAGGCCGGGGTGAAGTTCGCCTTCGCGACCTTCTCGTCGTCTGACTCGCGTACCCTCCCGTACGAGGCGGCACAGGGTGTACCCTACGGCCTGCCATACGACGTCGCGCTCCGCGCCGTCACGATCAACCCCGCCGAGATCCTCGGGCTCGGCGACCGGCTCGGCACCATCGAGCCCGGGAAGATCGCCAACCTCATCGTGACCGACGGCGACCCGCTCGAGATCCAGACCCGGGTCCGGCACCTGATCATCAACGGCGTCGAGGTGAGCACGATGAACAAGCACGAGCAGCTCTACCAGATCTACCGGGCCCGTCCCAAGGCAGAGCTGATCCCGTAGACGACGTCGTCTACGGCCGCTCACCGGCTGTACCCACGCCCCGGCTGCACCCCCTGCCGCCGGGGCGCTCTCTTTCCGCCACCCACCGTTGACCACCGCCCCGCACCATACTACCTTGCCCCGTTCCCAGACCTGACTGTGGAACACGCATCGCGGTGCCGGGACTAATCGCAGCATCTCCTGGCGCCCCCGCATCGCTCTACCCCCAACGCAGGGAGTGATCGCACGTGAGCACCACAGCTTCTATCGCCGCGGAGCCGACTCGCGAAGAGATCCGCCAGCGCTACCTCGGCGTCGAGACCGCGACCGTCTCCGACGTCCTCGAAGAACTCGGCCACTTCGACCAGGGGCTCTCCCCCGCCTTCGCGCCGTACCCGGCCGGCGAGCAGAAGCTCGCGGGTTGGGCCTACACCATCCGCGGCCAGATGACACCTTACCCCGGGACCGGCGACCCGGATAAGATGCGCGCCGTCGACGGGCTGCAGCCGGGCGACGTCAGCGTCTGGAGCGGCGACGGCGAGGGGGTCTGCTACTTCGGTGAGCTGATCGCGCTCGGGATGAAGGTCCGCGGGTGCACCGGCGCCCTCGTCGACGGCGGGGTCCGCGACGTCCGCTGGATCGGCCACCACGGCTTCCCGGTCTTCGCTCGCTACCGCACCCCAGTCCAGTCGATCGGGCGTTGGAAGGTCACCGCCTGGCAGGTCCCCGTCTACCTCCCCGGCGCGACCACGAAGCGCGTCACCGTCAACCCCGGCGACTTCATCCTCGCCGATTTCGACGGCGCCATCGTCGTCCCCGCCGCGGTCGTGCTCGAGACCCTCGAACGCGCCGAGGCGGCGACCGCCAAGGAGGTCAAGATCCGCGCCGAGCTCGACAAGGGCGTCTCGCTCCAGGACGCGCTCAAGAAGTGGGGGCACATCTGAGGGGCTAAGAAATTGGGAGATAGGTTGGGCGGCCGTCGCGGCGCCTCGCGGGGTGCCCGGCGGACGCCCGACCCCTCGCCTGTTCCCGTCGAATATCGAATCGCGGAGTGCGGATATATGGATCTGGGACTCAGAGACAAGCGGGCCATCGTGCTGGCGGCGAGTTCGGGGCTCGGCTTCGCCACGGCCAGCGCCCTCGCGGCGGAGGGGGCGCGGATCGCGCTCTGTAGCCGCGAACAGCATCGAGCAGACGACGCCGCCCGGCGCATCCGCGCCGAGACCCCGGACGCCGTCGTACACGCCTTCGCCGCCGATGTGAGCAGCGCGGCGTCACTCGAATCCTTCTTCGCCGGCGCGGTCGAAGCCCTCGGCGGCCTCGACATCCTGGTCTGTAACGCCGGCGGCCCACCCTCCGGCGGCTTCGCCAACCTCACCGAGGACCACTGGCTGGCCGCCTATAACCTCACCCTCATGAGCGTCGTCCGCAGCGTCAGGCTCGCCTTGCCGCACCTGCGAGACGCGGGCGGTGGGAGGATCCTGACCATCGTCAGCTCCAGCGTGAAGCGACCCCTGCCCAACCTCCTCCTCAGCAACGTCTACCGACCCGCGGTCCAGGGGCTCTGCAAGTCGCTCTCGATCGAGCTGGCCGGCGACAATATCCAGGTCAACTGCCTCGCCCCTGGCCGGATCGCGACCGAGCGGCTCGAAGAGCTCGACCGCGCCCGCGCCGCCCGGACCGGGATGAGCTTCGAGGCGATCCGCGCCGAATCGATCACGGCGATCCCCATGCGCCGCTTCGGCGAGCCCGCCGAGTTCGGCCGCGTGGCGGCCTTCCTCTGCTCGCCGGCCGCGAGCTACATCACCGGGAGCACTGTCTTCGTGGACGGCGGGGCGGTCGATTGCTACTGAGCTGTCACGTGTAGGCTGGCGGGGGCGGCAGGGCAGGGTATTGCCCGTGATTCTGGATACGGCAGCTCGGCACCGCTCCGGCGCGGGGGACTCATCTTGCGCAACTGTCGATGGCCGGTGGCGCTCCGGTGAGGGGCGTTGGTCTTGCGTGTTGGTTAATGGCCGGCACCGCTCCGGCGCGGGGTACTCCCCTTTCGCTCCGGGCGCCCGGTCGCGGAGCCTCCTCGGGGCGGCGTTGCCGCCCCTGCGGGGTCTCCGCTCCCTCCTGCGCGACTCCGCTACAGGGGAGTACCCCGCGCCTACGCTTCTGGTGAGAGTGAAGCGGCCGTACTCAGTATGATGCGGCTATAACAGCACAGGCGCCGCTCGAATTTCGAGCGGCGCCTGTGCTGTTACTGGAGCGCGTGCCTCTGTCGGAGATCGGGTCCGCTCGAGCTTGTCACGCTCTTTCCCCTTCGCACGTTATATTCCTGCTCGAGGCGACTGACTGACCCTCACCGGCGGAGCGCCGGACAGGACGGCGGATAGGTGTGGCGCCGCGGGAGACAGGTCGCTACGATAACGTTCACGGGCCTGCCAGGCACGACAGCTGCTCGGTAGGATCGAAGATGGTGGAGGTCGACGAATGCGCGCCCAGCTCACGACTCTATTCGCCGCACTACTGACTCTGCTCGCCGCCTGCTCGCGCGCCGAGGAGAGCTCCCAGCCACTCGCACCCAACATGCAGCAGGGGGCCTCCCACACCGAAGGGGACCTGCAGTGGGTGGCCAGTACCGCGATAATGGAGAGCTTCCCCGTCCAGCTCGCCACCACGGTCAAGGTCGCGAACGTCGGGAGAAAGCCAGCCGTCGTCGAACAGTCGAGCGGTTGTCCCGTCTTCCTGCGCGCCTACCGCACCCCCGACCGCACCGGCTCACCCGCCTGGGACCAGGCGCAGCAGGTGTACTGCACCATGGCCATCCAGGTCATCCAACTCGGACCGGGTGAGTCCCGCACCTTCACCACCCGCGCCAACGCCGCCGAGATCCTCGGCGATTCACTCCCCAACGGCCGCTATTATCTCTCCGTCTACGTTAACAAGACCGGCGCCGCGATAGAGCTACAGGCCGGTGAGGCGGATCTGGCCAGGTGAAGAAGGCAGGGGCCAGGGGGCAGGGGCTAGGGATTAGGGGTTGGCATTCGGGGGTTGGGATTCAGTCTAGGCATTCGGGGGTTGGCATTCGGGATTCGGGGGGTGGGGGCAGGGGGGCTGGATCTTGGATTTAGGGGTCTATGTGGGACTCGGGATGCGGGGGGCGAGAGGCCGGGGGCGAACACGTCCGCGGGGCCTGCGGCGTGCCAGGGATCCGCGGAGATCCGGGGACGCACGAAGCGCGTGTGAATCGCTGCTGTCTTTGCGTGCTTCCCCTCCACGCCCCCTTGAGCAGTAGAGCCGCCGCGACAATCACCCCCGCGAGCCCCGGGCCGCCCACGCCCCCAACCCCCAGCCGCGCACCCAGCCCCCTCCGACGCCCCCACCCCCCAAATCCCAACCCCCAACCCCCGAATCCCGAACAAAAATGCCACCCCTCACTCCTCGTACGCCTGTATCACCTCGAGAAACGCCTCCCCGTAGCGCTCCAATTTGACCGGTCCGACCCCGGTGATCTCGCTCATCTCCTCGAAATCGCGGGGGCGTAGCTCGGCCATCTCTTGCAGCGTCCGGTCGCTGAATATGATGTATGCCGGCTTCCCCTCCATATCCGCCAACCGCTTGCGTACCGCTCGCAGCTCCTCGAACAGCTCCGCCGACGAGCCACTCAACCCCCCGAACGCACCACCCCGCCCCCACCCCCCGCGCCCCCGCACCTCCTCCCCGTGCCCCACCCCCAAGAACCCCGCATCCCACCCCCCGAATCCAGACTCCCGCCCCCCGATCCCAAAACCCTGGCCCCTGACCCCCAACCCCTGACCCCTCCTCCCATACATCCTCTTCGCCTCCTCCACCAACTCCTCCACCGTGACCCCCATGCAGTGGTCGCACGACTCACCGCACGGCTCGATCGTCTCATCGAAGTGGGCCACCAGCTCCTGGTGTCTGCACCCGCCCCGCTCGATCAGGTCGAATAGGTGGATAGTGGCGCGGTGCTTGATGCGTCGCACCTCCGGGTCCTCGATGTCTTGCAGGAACCGCTCGTGCATCTTCACATCGGCCCAGGAGTAGAAGAGGAAACAGTCGCTAGGCAGCCCGTCCCGCCCCGCCCGGCCGATCTCCTGGTACCACGACTCCACATCCTTCGGCATGTCGCGGTGGATCACGAACCGGACGTTCGACTTGTCGATCCCCATCCCGAACGCGATCGTCGCGACGATCACATCCGCGTCGTCGCGCGCGAACGCATCCTGGTTTGCCGCCCGCTCCGTGTCCGGCAGCCCCGCGTGGTACGGCAGCGCGCGGATCCCGTTCTTGACCAGGTACTGCGTCGTCTGCTCGACCGCCTTCCGTGAAGAGCAATACACGATCCCACTCTGTCCCGCCCGTGCCCGGATCAGAGCCAGGATCTCCGCGCGCGTCTCGCCGACCCCCTTCTTCCGTGCGTAGATCCGCAGGTTCTGCCGGAAGAACGAACCCTTGTACCCCTTCGGCTTGCGCATCCCGAGCTGGCGCAGGATATCCCGCGCGACCTGCCGTGTCGCCGTCGCGGTCAGTGCCAGCACCGGCACGCCGAGCTCCTCCTTGAGCCCCGCCAGACGACGGTAGCTCGGCCGGAAGTCGTGGCCCCACTGGGAGATGCAGTGCGCCTCGTCGACTACCAGGAGCGAGATAGGGCAGCTCCGCAGCAGTTCTCGCAGCGACCCGTCCAGCGCCTCGGGCGCGAGGTAGACCAGCTCGTAATGGCCGCGCCGGAGCGCGTTCAAACGGTCCCGCCGCTCCTCGAACTCCAGCGTCGAGTTGATCGTCACCGCCCGGAACCCGAGCGCGGTCAGGGCGTCGACCTGGTCCTTCATGAGCGAGATCAGCGGGGAGAGCACTAGCACCGCGCCGGGCAGGAGCTTGGCCGGGAGCTGGAAGGTCAACGACTTCCCCGCACCCGTCGGCATCACCGCAATGCAGTCGTGCCCCTCGAGCACCGCCTCGATCACCAGCTCCTGCCCGGGCCGGAACTCGTCGAACCCGAAAACCTCCTTGAGCACCCGCCGGGCGTCCCGGATGGTGGGTCCAGGCGAGGCTATCGTCGCACTATCCATTACGAAGAGATCGATCTCACGCTTCTCAGATGACACATCGGGCCGCCGCGAACCGCGTGCTGCATACCAGCACGCAGAGGATGTTGAGTCCTCTGCGGTTCACCCCTGATCCACACGAACCCATGACCGACGCCAATCGACTCGATCCACCGTACGCAGGTATGATCCGCAACCGCCTATCTCAAGGTACCCACTCCCGCACCCAGGGTCCACCTCTCCCGGCGCCATCGAGATAGCGATATGTCTCACCACCGCACACCGCGCCGCCGAGTCCCCACATCCCCCAAACCCAGAATGCACGGACAGAATCCCCCCAACCCCCGAATCCCAACCCCCGAATGCCTACACTGAATCCCAACCCCCGAATGCCAACCCGCATCCCCCCCTAGCCCCCGACCCCTGACCCCCAACCCCTAGACTCTTCCCCCACCCCATGCGATCTTCCACCCCGATCTCATCGTGATCGTCACGCATTCGAACGATGCCGCCGCAACGAGAAACCACGCTCCCGATAGTCGTCGTCGGCGCCGGCGCGGCCGGCCTCATGGCCGCTGTCTTCGCCGCCAGTAGCCAACCCGCCGGCGCCGGGCGCCCCGTCCTCCTCCTCGAGCGCACCCGGGACGGCGGGCGCAAGATCCTGATCAGCGGTGGCGGACGCTGCAACGTCCTCCCCTCGGTGGTCGACCCGGACCGCTACGTGACCGCGTCGTCCCCCAACACTATGAAGCGGATCCTCCGCTCCTGGTCCCTTGCCGAACAACGGCGTTTCTTCGAAGACGACGTCGGGGTCCGCCTCGCCCTCGAGCCCGAGACCGGCAAGCTCTTCCCCGCCTCCAACAAGGCCCGCGACGTACGCGACAGCCTCGTCCGGCTCGCGCTCCGGCGCGGCGTTGCCATCCGCTACGAAGCGACCGTGGCCGACCTCGTCCCACCCACGGTCGAGGCGCCTTGGCAGGTCGTGCTTGCCGGAGGCGACGTCGTCGAGGCGCACGCCGTCGTCATCGCGACCGGCGGCCTCTCCGTACCCCAGACCGGGAGTGACGGTACCGGGTTCCGTATCGTGGAACGACTCGGCCACGAGGTTCACGAGACCTACCCCGCGCTCACCCCGCTCACCGCCGAACCGCCCCGGCACGCCGCGCTCGCCGGCGTATCCCTCGAGGTCACGCTCCAGGCGCCGCTGGCCAAGGGCCGGTTTACTACCCGCGGCGGGTTCCTCTTCACGCACCGCGGATACAGCGGCCCCGCCGTGCTCGATATCTCCCACCTCGCCGTCCGCTCGCGCCTCCACGGCGGTACGCGCCAGCCGATCTTCGTCCAATGGACCGATCTAGACGACGAGGGGTGGGACGCCATCCTGCGCACGCCACCGGGCCAGGTAGGTGCCCAGCTACGACGTCGTCTACCGCAACGACTTGCGGATGCGATCCTCGAGGAGGCCGGGGTCGACCCGGCGCAGAGCCTAGCCCAACTCCGCCGCGCCGACCGCGCCCGGCTCGTCGAGCTCCTGGCGCGGTACCCGCTCCCCTGGACCGGCGATGAGGGATACAAGAAGGCGGAAGTCACCGGCGGCGGTGTGGACCTGGCCGAGATCGACCCGCGGACCATGGAGAGTCGGCTGCACCCGCGACTCTTCCTCTGCGGCGAGATCCTCGATGCCTTCGGTCCGATCGGGGGCTACAACTTCTACTGGGCGTGGACCACCGGTCGCGCTGCCGGGATCGGGGCGGCTCAGGCTTGACGCAAAATCACGCACAGAGATAATTTTCCGGATTCCAGCCGCGCCGGAAGCAGGGATCGACGAGCGCCGTATCGAGGCGCGGCGGTGGCTGATTCACACAGGATGACGATGATGCAACCACTGGTCGGGCTGATCATGGGCTCCCGCTCCGATTGGGAGACGATGTCGAACGCGGCGCGGATCCTCGATCAGCTCGAGATCCCCTACGAGACCCGCGTCGTCTCGGCACACCGGACACCCGACCTCCTCTTCGAATACGCGTCTACCGCGGAGGAGCGCGGGTTGCAGGTCATCATCGCCGGCGCCGGCGGCGCCGCCCACCTCCCGGGGATGACCGCGGCCAAGACCCAACTCCCCGTCATCGGGGTGCCGGTCCAGTCCCGCACGCTCAAGGGGCTCGACTCGCTCCTCTCCATCGTCCAGATGCCGGCCGGGATCCCCGTCGCCACGACCGCCATCGGGGCCGCGGGCGCGACCAACGCCGCGCTGCTCGCCGCCTCGATCCTGGCCCTGAACCACCCCCGCATCCGCGAGGCGCTCGCGCGGTTCCGCGAGGAGCAGACCCGTCAGGTGCTCGAGAACGGCGATCCCAGGGTGGGTGCCTGACTCCGGCTCCGGTCACAGGGATCTCAGGCGGCGAGACGTAGGATAGGTGAGCCCGCTAGGGCCGCCCAGGATGGATGATATGCCAGCCATATACGACCCCGCGACTCCACCACGGAAGATAGGCGTACTCGGCGCCGGCCAGCTCGGCCGGATGCTCGCCCTAGCCGGCTACCCGCTCGGCCTCGAGTTCCGGTTCCTCGACCCGGCGCCCGATTCGCCGTCGCGGCACCTCGGCGAGTTCGTCAACGCCCGATACGACGACGAGGCCGCGCTCGCCCGTTTCGTCGACGGCGTCGACCTGGTCACCTTCGAGTTCGAGAACGTCCCCGCGCACGTTCTCGCCTTCCTCGAGGACCATGTCCCGACCGCACCCGGCCGCGAGGCGCTCGCGACCGGTCAGGACCGGCTCGCCGAGAAGACCCTCTTCCGCGAGCTCGGGATCGAGACCCCGCCCTTCGCGACCGTCGACTCCCGCGCCGACCTCGAGGAAGCCGTCGCCCGGATCGGGCTCCCCGCCGTCCTCAAGACCCGGCGCCTAGGATACGACGGGAAGGGTCAGTTCGTGCTCCGGTCCGCCGCCGACCTCGACGAGGCCTGGAAGACGCTCGGCGGCGTCCCGCTCATCCTGGAAGGGTTCGTCGCCTTCGACCGCGAGCTCTCGATCATCGCGGTCCGCGGCCGGAACGGCGAGACCGCATTCTACCCACTCACCGAGAACCACCACGAGGGCGGGATCCTGCGTCTCTCTCTCGCCCCCGCGCCGCGGCTCGACCCGGCGCTCCAGGCGACCGCGGAGGAGTACGCCAGACGCGTCCTCGACCGCCTGGGCTACGTCGGCGTCCTGGCCATCGAGCTCTTCCAGCGCGGCGGCGACCTCCTCGCCAACGAGCTCGCCCCGCGCGTCCACAACTCCGGCCACTGGACGATCGAGGGCGCCGAGACCAGCCAGTTCGAAAACCACCTTCGCGCCATCTGCGGCCTCCCGCTCGGCCAGACGACGCCGCGCGGCTACTCCGCGATGCTCAACCTGATCGGCACGACCCCCAACCCCGCCAAGGTTCTGGCCGTACCCAACGCCCACCTCCACCTCTACGGCAAGGCCCCACGCCCCGGCCGCAAGCTGGGCCACGTCACGGTGAGGGCAGACAACGAAGATGAGCTGGAGAGGATGAGGCTCGGGATTCGGGGGTCGGGAATCGGGAGTTAGGGGATAGGGGTCAGGGGACTCGTTTGGGGGTCGGCATTCGGGATTCGGGGGGCTAGCTGCGCGGCGGGATGTCCGGAACCCGGGATTCCCCAGGATCATCGGCCATCCGGAAGCCCCTAGGCACTCCGACGAATCCCGGGGACGCCCCCACCCCCGCCCCCCGAATCCCAAGAGCCTCCCTGACCCCCAACCCCTGACCCCTAAATCCGATACGTCTTGAGCAACCTCTTCTCCGTCTCCCCCTCGATGTGCGCCTCCAACTCCACGTACGGCTCCAGCCCGCTCCCCCGCAGCTTCTCCCGGAAGAGCTGATCTAGCTGGAATAGCCCCGCCGAGTTCGACATCGTGATCGAGAGCCGGATCGCCTTCTCCTCGCCTGCCTCGATCCGTACGTCTTCGATCGCCTGCGCCGATACCGAGTGGATGCTGGCCGAGCCGGCTTCGAAGGGGATGCGGGACCGACCTTTTGCCATGTCCAGCGCATCTGCTACCCGCACCACCCCCGCCTCCACGGTCAGCGGTGCGCCGCCGGAGCGGTGGGCGATGATCGCGTGGAGGGCTTCGCTGCGGATGATCGTCGCGGTCGCGACGTCGTATAGACCCGAGAGGAGGTGGCGGATCCGGTCCTGCGCGATGAAGAGCGAGTACGACTCGTGGTCGGCTCGGTGGATCGACATCCCCACATCGTGCAGCAGCGCCGCCAGCGTGACCACCACCGCGGCATCGTCCACGCCGAGCCCGTAGTTTTGCACCACCGCCGGCTGCACCCCCCGATCGACCAGGAGGCGCAGCAACTTGGCGGCGATGTTCATCACGATCTTGACGTGGACCGGGCCGTGGTCGGTCATCCCCAGCCGCTCCATCGCGTTTACGTTCGACGCGACCCAGAGCGCGTAGAGCTCGTCGTCCCGGTTCACGGCGTCGATCAGCCGCGCCAGCTTCTCGTTGTCGCGGTCGGGCACGTTCATCACCACCCGGCGGCGGAACCGGTCCGCCACCGTACGTTCCCGCTCGGACGGCTCAGCAGGCAGATCGAGTTCCAACTCGTCCATGCTCACACCTCCCCCCAACGCTGATCGACGCTACCGGTACGCCTCACCCCGGAGCCGCATTTCACGAACCAGCCGGCGCCCCCTCCAGGTGCGACGTGCAGTGCGGGCAGCGCACCGCCTCGAGCGAGATGTCCAACCGGCAGAAGGGGCAGGGGCGCGTCGTCGCCACCGGCTGCGCCTCTTCCACCGCCGGCTTGCGGTACAATCGGTTCACGAAGCGCACGATCATGAAGACCGCCGCCGCCACGATCAAGAAGCTGACCACGGTGTTCAGGAAGACACCGTAGTTCAAGGTCACCGCCCCGACCGCCTGCGCGTCCGCCAGCGTCTTGTACGGCCCCGGCGTCGATCCCTCCTGGATCACCAGGAAGAGGTTCCCGAAATCCACCTTCCCCAGCACCAGCCCGATCGGAGGCATGATCACGTCCGACGCCAGCGACTTCGCGATCGCGCCGAAGGCGGTACCGACCACGATACCGACCGTCATGTCCATGACGTTGCCCCGTGCGATGAAATCCTTGAACTCTTTCATGATCGACATCGCGGTGCCTCCGTTCTTCCCCTCTCTGTGTTTCCCCGAAAGATGGGCGGTCCGCTCGCTGCGCGGCGCCCGATGATACGAACCTTCTACCTTCGACCGGCGCGATCGTGCCCCCCGCAGCGCGGCAAGCTGCTCGCCCCCCGATGCGCCGCATGGTGCGGAAGTTGCGTCGAGGGGGGCGCCATGATTCCATACTCCATTATCGTCGCCATCACCGGTCTGCTCCTCGGCTTGGCCGCCATCGCCGCCTTCGTCTGGGCCTGGTCGCGCGGCGCCTTCGAGAACATCGACGACCAGGCGCGCGTCATCTTCGAGCCCCGAGACCTGCGGCTCCTGCGGCCATGGGAGACCCAGGCCCAGCAGGAGGAGCGACGGAAATTATACGGCGAATTGATCGAGCCGGCACCAGGAGAGTGGGGGGGAGGGGAATGACGAACCCGGCCGCCGAGATCGCCTACCGCGAAGACGTCGAGCTCCGCCTGCGCGCCGACCGTTCCACCGCCAGGCCGGTACTCTTCGTCTTCGCCCTTGCCATCTTCTGGCTCCTCGTCGGCTCCGTCTTCGGGGTGATCGCGAGCATCAAGCTCCACCTCCCCGACTGGCTCGTCCGCCAGCAGTGGCTGACCTTCGGGATCGTCCGTACCGCGCACCTCGACGTCATGGCCTACGGCTGGGCGTCGCTCGCGATGATCGGCGTCGCGCTCTGGACCTTTCCCCGCCTCCTCCACGTCGAACTCCTCTGGCCCCGGGTCGCCATGGTCGGCGCGGTATCATGGAATATCGGCCTCGTCGTCGGGGTCGCGCTCCTCCTCCAGGGCCGCAACAACGGGATGGAGTGGCTCGAGCTCGACCGCTATTACAGCGTCCCGTTCCTCGTCCTCGGCGGCGCCTGCGTCGCGGCATCCCTCATCCGCACCCTGATCGCGCGGCGGGCGCCGCACCTCTACGTCTCCGTCTGGTACATCGTGGGCGCCTTCATCTGGTTCCCGATCATCTACGTGGCCGGCAACTGGCCGACCCTCAAGGGGGTCGAGTCCGCCTCCACCAACTGGTTCTACGCCCACAACGCCCTCGGCCTCTGGTTCGCGCCGATCTGCCTCGCCGCGATCTACTACTTCATGCCCAAGGTGCTCGGTAGGCCGATCCACAGCTACCAGCTCTCGCTCCTCGGCTTCTGGACCCTCGCCTTCTTCTACGCCCTCAACGGGATGCACCACCTGATCGGCGGGCCGATCCCGACCTGGATGATCACGACGTCGATCGTCGCCAGCGTGCTCATGGTGATACCGGTCGTCGCGGTCGCCGTCAACCACCACATGACGATGATCGGCCGCTTCGGCGCGCTCCGCTACAGCCCCACGCTCCGCTTCATCGTCGTCGGCGCGATCGCCTACACCGCCGTCTCGCTCCAGGGTAGCTTCACCGCGCTCCGCGAGGTGAACCGGATCACCCACTTCACGCATTGGACCGTGGCGCACGCCCACGTCGGCGCCTACGCCTTCGTCACCCTCGCCCTCTTCGGCGCGATCTATTATATCATGCCGCGCATCACCCGCCGCGAATGGCCGAGCGCGGCCCTGATAAAGTGGCATTTCTGGCTGGTGTTGATCGGGATCTCGATCTATGTGATCGCCCTCACGATCGCCGGCCTCTTCCAGGGGCTCGCCCTCCTCGACCCCGGCACCCCCTTCCAGGTCTCGGTCGAGCGGACCATCTGGGCGCTCTGGTCCCGCTCCTTCGCCGGGGTCATGCTCACCGCGGGTCACATAGTCTTCGCCATCAACTTCTTCCTCATGACCCGCGGCCCCGAGCCAGCCTGGCGGATCCCGCCCCTCCACGAGGTCCAACCGGTCATCTATCGGGGAGACGACGAGGTGGCCCCATGACCCGTCTCTGGCTCCTCCTGATCGGCGCCTCCGCCACCATCGGCTTCGCGCTCCTGACCCTCGTCATCATCCCGCAGATCATGCTCCTCGAGATCGAGGCGCCCCCGGAGCTGCGGCCCTACACCCCGAGCCAGGCGAACGGCCGGCGGGTCTACATCGCCAACGGCTGCCTCTACTGCCACTCCCAACAGCTCCGGGACGAGCACTTCACCACCGACGTCGCCCGCGGCTGGGGGAGCCGGGCGAACGTCCCGGCCGACTATGTGTACGACCGACCCCACCTCCTCGGTACGATGCGCACCGGTCCCGACCTGATCAACGTCGGCTCTCGGCTCCCCGACCCCGACTGGCACCTGATCCACCTCTACGACCCGCGCGCCGTCGTCCCCTGGTCGATCATGCCCGCCTTCCCCTTCCTCTTCGAGGAGAAGGACTCGGCCGCCGTCTCCCCCGCCGATCGCGTCGTCCCGGTGCGCGGACCTCGGGCTCCGCGGGGGAAGGTCGTCGTCGCCAAGCAGGATGCCCTCGACCTCGTCGACTACCTCCTCTCCCTCAAACGCGACTTCCCCGTCCAGACCACCTCCGACCGCCACGGCACGGAACCCGCAGGGAGTCCGGTTCCACCCGCGGGCGGCGCGGCGAGCCAGCCGGCGACCGGGGCCGGGACGACGGCCGGCCGGAACGATGGCGCCTGAACCGCGGGGCGGCATGGGGGGAGACGATGAGAGGTACCGGAGACGATCGACCGCCCGCCGAGGAGCCGCGGGGCGATGCCGACGGCGACCGCCGCGGCGACGTCGCCTACGACCACGACGCTGAACCGGGGCAGAGCTTCGACCCGGCTGAGATACGCGGCCGCGAAGAGGCGCTCCCGCGCGAAGGCGAGGTCGATTTCGAGACGGACGTCGAATATCTCCACCGCGCCATCTACCGCGAAGCCTTCGAGCCCGAGGAGGGGCGCGAACGGGTACCGTGGTGGGTCTGGACCGTCTTCGCCATCGCCATCTTCTGGGCCGGTCTCTACCTCGGTCGCTACGGCGGGAGCTTCGACACCGCCACCCACGTCGCCTTGTCCCGTGCCACCCGGGAAGTCCGCACCGAGATCGCCCGGGAGGCTTCCGCCCTGCAGGCCGACCCCATCCAAGCGGGCCAGGCCCTCTACGCCTCCCGCTGCCAGGTCTGCCACCAACCCGACGGCGCCGGGGTCCCGGGGGCTTTCCCCCCGCTCGTCGGTGCCGAACTGGTCAACGGTCCCCCCGAAGCCGTCGTCCTCATCATCCTCCATGGCCTCACCGGCCCGGTCACCGTCCGGGGCGGGAGCTACAACGGCGCGATGCCAGGGTGGCGGGACATACTGAGCGACGCCGAGATCGCGGCGGTCGCGTCGTACATCAGACAATGGGACCAGAACGACGCCGCCGCGGTCACCCCTGAGCTCGTCGCCGCCCTGCGTGACGCGACCGCGCAGCGGGCCACCCCCTGGACCGTGTCGGAGCTCGACGCCGCCGTCCAGTCGCCCGAGATCCGGGCCGCGGCCGGCGGCGCCGCGCCCCCCCCACCGCCGCCGGGGACCGCGCCATGACAACGCCGAGCAGCGACCCGGCCCGCACCCCGTGGCGCCCCCACGGCCCCGACCCCCGCCGCCCGCAGCCGCACTCGGTCTCCGCGAGCTTCCGGAGCCCGGAGGCGGTGCAAGCCGCCCTCGAACACCTGGTCCGCGCCGGGATCCCACGCGATCTCGTCGACGTCGTCGTCTCGCCCGCCGCCGCGGAGAAGTTCTACCCCGGCCGCGCCCGGGAGCGAGGTCGCGACTCGCTCCGGCTCGCCGGGGTCGGCGGGCTCGTGGGGCTAGGGATCGGCTCGCTCGTCTCCCTCATCCTGCTCATGCTGCCCGGGTTCGCCGATCAGGGGCTCACCCCCTACGTGCAGCTCATCGGCCCCAACTTCGCCACCGTGACCGGCGCGATGATCGGCGCCATCATCGGACTCTTCAGACGACGTCGCCCCGACCCCCGCCACTCCCGCGCCGCCGCTGAGCCCGACGCGATCATCATGGTCGTCACCATGCGGAGCCGCGAAGACGCGGAGCGGACCGCCAAGATCCTCGCCCGCGCCGGCGGCGCCGAACCGCGGATAGAACTATGAGTCGAAGTCATGGTATCCGCCGCGGATCGGTGAGCGCGCCGGCCGCCCCGGCCCGAACGATGCCCCGGCTGACGCCCGCCCGGGTGTACCTCGGCGCCCGGGGCCGCGCCCACGAACCCACCGCAGCCCAACCCCCGGAGAGCTGATGGCTACTATCGCTTACCGCTCGATCATGGTACCCCTCGACGGCTCCGCCTTCGCCGAACAGGCGCTGCCTCCCGCCATCGCCGTCGCGTCCCACACCGGCGCTGCGCTCCACCTGGTCCAGGTCGAAGAGGAGCCGCCCGACCCCGCGATCCGCCGCGCCGACCGGTTGGCCGACACGCAGTACCCCGCCGTGATCGCCCATCGGATCGCCGAAGAGACCGGGATCGCCACCACCGCGGCGCGGCTCCCGGGCCGGACCACCGAAACGCTGAAGGACTACGCGACGCAGCACGGGATCGATCTCGTCGTCATCGCGACCCACGCGCTGAGCGGGTGGAGCCGGCTCTGGCACGGCAGCATCACCGACTCCCTCATCCAGGCGCTGCAACTCCCCTTCCTCGCCATCCATCCAGGCGAGGAGGGTGGGGAAGGGACCGCGAAGATCGAATCCATCGACCACGTCCTCATCCCACTCGACGGCTCGGCCGCCGCCGAATCCGTCATCGATCACGCCCTGGCGCTCGGTGGAGAGGAGCTGCGTGTCTCGCTCATCCAGGTGATTGCCGCTCCCCTCCCCAACGACCCCGCCTCGGTCAGCTTCGCCCTCACCATCGACCAGGAGACGGCCGAGGCCGAGAGCGACGAGGCGCTCGCCTACCTCGACGGCATAGCCGGCCGCATCGCCGACCGCGCCCGCCGCGTCGACACGGCCGCCATCCTCGAGACGCGGCCGCGCGACGCCATCCTCGAGTACGCCGAGCTGAACGACGTCGACCTGGTCGCCATCGCGACCTACGGCCGGGGCGGGGCCCGGCGGCGGGATGGGTTGGGGAGCGTCGCCAAGGACATATTGCGCCACGCGGCGGTGCCGGTCCTGGTCTTCCGGCCGCCGGTGGCGTAGCTTGCAAGCGCAGGCGAGTGTCTACCGATCCAGGAGGGTGAGATGAAGTTGGAGCGGGTGGTCATCGGGATGGACTTCAGCGACCACGCCCTCGACGCGGCGCGCTGGACCGCACAGCACTTCGCGCCCGACGCCGAGCTGATCCTCGTTCACGTCGTCGAGCTCCCCGAACCGCCGAGCTTCCTGCGCGCCGCGTTCCCGACCCCGGCCAACGTCGAGGAGAACGCCCGGCACGGCGCCGAACAGCGCCTCCGCGAGGTCGGGATCGCCCTCGGCGCCGAGAAGATCTGGCCCGAGGTCAGGGTCGGCAGGCCGGCCGACAAGATCGCCGAGGTCGCCCAGGAGTTCCAAGCCGACCTGATCGTCGTCGGCGAGCACGGCCATACCGCCGGCCTGCGCGGTATTCTCGGCAGCACCGCCGAGTACCTCGCCCGCTCCTCGCCGGCGCCGGTACTCCTCACCCACGGCGCGCCCGACCGCCCCCCCAAACGGATCCTCCTCCCCGTCGAAGAGTCCCCGCTCATGGACACCGCGCTCGCCTGGGGGCGGCTCCTCGCCGAGACCTTCGGCGCCACCGCCGACGGCTTCTACGTCATCAGTAGCTCGCTGCTCGGGAGGATGCGGATGGTCTCGTCCAGCTCCCGAACCGAAGAGCTCGAAGGCGAGCTCCTCCGCGACGCCACCCGCTGGCTCGAGGAACGCCTCGCCGCGGCCGGGATCACCCCCGAGCTCGGCAGGGCGCAGGTCGTCATCGGCGACCCCGCGACCGAGATCATCGCCGGCGCGCAACGGCTCGGCAGCGACCTCATCATCCTCCCGACCCGCGGCGCGGGAGGGGTGCGGCAGACGTTGATCGGCAGCGTCGCCCGCTCCGTCATCCGGGGCGCCCCCTGCTCGATCTTCATCGTCAACCACCCTGTCCAACCGGAGGGCGGCCAGACGACGTCGTCTTGACCGGCCACGGTCCGGCGCCGCCGACCCGGCCGGCTAGCTCGAGATCCCGTTCTCGTTCTCGGACCAGGGCGAATCGAGGATCGAGCGGACCTTCGCCGCCAGTAGGTCCGGCGAGAACGGCTTGCTGATGAAACCCGCGCGGAACGGCTCGACCCCGCGGCCGTTCAGGTCCTGGTCGGTATAGCCCGACATGAAGAGCACCCGCGCGTGGGGGAGGCGTTGGGTCAGCCGCTCCACCAGCGTCGGGCCGTTCAGGTCCGGCATCACCACATCCGTGAGGATCAGGTCGATCCGCACCGGATACGACTCGACGAGCTGGATCGCCTCCGCGCCATTCGTCGCCTCGAGCACCGTATACCCGCGGCGCTCCAGTACCTTGCGCACCAGACTGCGCACCGCCGCATCGTCCTCGACGAGCATGATCGTCTCCGTGCCGCCCAGCGGCTCCGGCTTCACCGCCACCGCAGGCGAGGTCGGGAGCGGGGCGGCGCTGCGGGGGAGGAGGATCCGGAAGGTGGCCCCCATCCCGACCGTGCTCGACACCGAGACGTGGCCGCCGCTCTGCTTCACGATCCCCCAGACCATCGAGAGGCCGAGCCCCGTCCCCTTGCCCTGCTCCTTCGTCGTGAAGAACGGCTCGAAGATCCGCTCGTGCAGCGACGCCGGGATCCCACAGCCGGTGTCGGTCACCTGCAGCAGGATGTACGACCCCGCCTCCCCCACCCCCTGCCGCCGCGCGGCGGCCCGGTCGAGCTCGAGGTTCGCGGTCTCGATAGTGATCGCGCCACCCTCCGGCATCGCGTCCCGTGCATTGACCAACAGGTTCATTAGAACCTGCTCCAGATGCCCCGGGTCGGCCTGCACCGGCCAGAGGTCCGGCGCCAGCCGCGTCACCAGGATTATGTCCTCGCCCAACAGCCGCCGCACCATGCTCTCCATCTGCCGGACGACCTGGTTCAGGTCCAGCACCTGCGGTTCCATGAGCGGCCGGCGGCTGAACGCCAGGAGCTGCCGCGTCAGCGTCGCCGCGCGGCTCGCCGCGGCACGGATCTCCGCCAGGTCGCTCATCACCTGCGCCGGCAGGTCCGGCTCCGCCAACAATAGCTCCGTCCGCCCCTGGATCGCGAGGAGGAGGTTGTTGAAATCGTGCGCCACGCCGCCCGCCAGTCGCCCGACTGCCTCCATCTTCTGCGAGTGCTGGAGCTGCGCCTCGCTCTCCCGCAGCGCCGCCTCGATCCGCACCCGGTCCAGCGCCGCGGCGAAGAGATCCGTCACCGTGCGCAGCGCCTCCAGCTCCCCCGCCGACCAGCGCCGCTCGCCGACATCGCCAAAGCCCAACAGCGACGACCACTGCTTGCCGAGGATGATGGGGAGGAGCAACAGCGACCCGATCCCCGCGGTCGAGAACGCTACCCGCTCCGGTTCCGGCAGTTCGTACGTCCGGATGAAGACCGGCTCACCCGCCGAGAGCGCCTCGCCCCAGCGGCGGAACACCGGTTCGTCGAGCGGTACCTCGCGGTGAGCCGTGAACGACCAGCGCGCCGCTACCGCTGGGTGACTCCACTCCTCCCGCAGCCGCAGCACCGGGCGACCCTCGCTGTTGAGCACGCGGTCGCAGAGGTCGACCCGTACTACGTTGGTGGCTCGGCCGAGGTGCTCCAGGACGTCGCGCAGCCCCTGCTCCCATTTGGCGCTCCGTAAGAAATGACTGGAAGCGAAGCCGACCGTCTCCAGGATCGCGCTCCGGCGGCGCAGCTCCTCCTCCGCTTGCGCCCGCTCCAGGTCATGATCCACCCCTGGCGCTGTCCGCCCACTGCCCAGACTGCTCCCCATCGGCCTCATCGCCTTGTGTTCCTGGTACCGTCCGCGGCCATACGACTCGCCCCGGACGGTCTGCTGTCGCCTTCTGATTCCCCGCCGCGCCCAGCCACTTCGGCTACCACCCGAATCGCCCCGCCGAACCGCCATGACTCGTTGCTCGCCCGTCGGTGCGTAATTATATTCCGAAAGCTGGCCGTGAACTCGCTCCGTAAGATACACGGCCCCAACAGCTTCACACCAGAGTCGGAGGTCAGGCCCGTGGCCGGGCATAGTAAATGGGCTCAGATCAAGCGTAAGAAAGCCGCAAACGACGCCAAGCGAGGCAAGCTCTTCACCAGCCTCATCCGCGAGATCACCGTGGCCGCCCGCGAGGGTGGCGGCGACCCCGCCTACAACCCGCGGCTGCGCCTCGCCATCGATGCCGCCAAGGACGCCAACATGCCGGCGGACAACATCGACCGCGCCATCAAGCGCGGCACCGGCGAGCTCGAGGGCGTCGAGTACGAGGAGATCACCTACGAGGGGTACGGCCCGGGCGGCGTCGCCATCTACATCGAGACCCTGACCGACAACGCCAACCGCACCGTCGCCGAGATCCGCCACATCCTCTCGCGCAACGGCGGCAGCCTCGGGACCAGCGGCTCCGTCGCCTGGCAGTTCGACCGCAAGGGCCAGATCTACATCGACGCCTCCCGCTACGACGAGGAAGCGCTCCTCATGGCCGCGCTCGAAGCCGGCGCCGAGGACGTCCAGCAGGATGACGGGAGCTACGTCGTCACCACCGAGCCCGCCTCCTTCCACGCGGTCCAGTCCGCGCTCCGGGAGCAGGGGATCGAGTTCCAGCAGGCCGAGCTCGCCATGGTACCCAAGGCCACGATCGAGGTCTCGGGCGATGAGGCGGCCCGCCTCCTCAAACTCCTCGACGCGCTCGACGACGCCGACGACGTCCAGAAGGTCTACTCCAACGCGGATATCGACGAGGCCGCGCTCGACGCCGTCTCGTGACCGACCGCCGCGCGGCTAGACCTCCGATGATCGTCCTCGGTGTCGATCCTGGCACCGCCACCACTGGCTACGGCGTCGTCGCCCGATCGGGCGAGGGCGCCGTCTCGTTGCTGGAGTGCGGGGTGATCAGGACCGACGCTCGCGCCGAGCTACCCGTCCGGCTCAAGGAGATCTACCAGGGGATCGCCGAGGTCCTGGACCGCCACGCCCCCGACCTGATGGCGGTCGAAGGGGTCTTCTATGGCAAGAACGTCCGGACCACCGTCGTCCTCGGCCACGCCCGCGGCGCGATCCTACTCGCCGCCACGCTCCGCGACCTCCCGATCGCCGAGTACGCGCCCGCCGAGATCAAGAACGCGATCGTCGGGACCGGCCGCGCGACCAAGGAACAGGTCCAGTTCATGGTGCAGCGGCTACTGCGCCTCAAGGAGCCGCCCAGGCCGAGCGACGCCGCGGACGCGGTCGCCGTCGCGCTCACCCACCTCTACGCCGGCACCCTCCCCGCGCCGCGCGAGCCGCTCCGCTTCCGGCCCATACCTGCCGGCGGTGCAGGGGAGGGGATCGTCCAGGCGACGTCGGGTGGGGCCGAGCCTCGCAGTGAGTTCAACAGTCCGTTCCCGTCCCGGTTCCCGAACCGGAGGAGGAGCTGATGATCAGCCGGGTACGTGGCACCCTGCTCCTACGTGAGACCGAGCGTGCCGAGATCATGACCCCGGGCGGCGTCGCCTACGAGATCGAGATCCCGCTCTCGGTCTACGAGCGACTCCCCAGGGAGGGCTCGGAGGTCGAGCTCCGGACCCTGTACGTGGTCCGCCAGGACGGCGTCTCGCTCTACGGCTTCCTGTCCGAAGCCGAACGCGCCCTCTTCGCGCGGCTGATCACCGCCTCCGGGATCGGACCCCGGCTCGGGCTCGCCATCCTCTCCGCCCTCTCCGCCGACCGCGTGGTCCGCGCCATCCGGGAACGCGACATCGCGACCCTCCGCCAGGTCCCGGGGCTCGGTACCAAGAAGGCCGAACGCCTCGTCCTCGAGCTCGGCGACAAGCTCGACGAACTCGCTGCCGCGACCGTGCCCCGCGCCGAGGGGCGCGCCGCGGAGGAGGCCGTCCGCGCCCTCGTCGCCCTCGGCTACCCCCT
>Ga0180216_1000178_pt1 | contig 76192 bp, 76 predicted proteins | sample eDN3rd37CBELigMG_FD_128879 | JGI IMG/M metagenome (GOLD analysis project Ga0180216, IMG submission 128879) | Enriched Miracle-Growth compost microbial communities from Emeryville, California, USA - eDNA 3rd pass 37_C BE-Lig MG (version 2)... ... | reverse complement strand
CGTTCTAGTGGTGCAACAATATTAGTAAGCTCTTTTTGATTTAACTTTATTTTCCCTTGGTGTATATCTTTTAACCCTGCAATAACATCGATAAGTTCGGTTTGACCATTCCCTTGCACACCCGCTACACCCACTATTTCCCCTTCAAGCACATCAAAATTTATATCCTTTAGCATCTCAACACCACGATAATCCTTAAAACATACCCCACTAAGTGACAGAACACTTCGTCCTGGTTTGGAAGGGGGTTTTGGTATGTTTAACGTAACCTCTCTTCCAACCATCAACCTTGCGATCTCCTGCTCAGATGTTTCTTCTGTATTCAAACATCCAGTAATTTCACCCAATCTCATCACAGTAATAACATCTGTCACACTGAGCAGTTCTTTTAGTTTATGCGTTATTAAAATAATTGTTTTTCCTTGGTCTTTTAAGGATTTCAATGTAACAAATAGCTGCTCAATTTCTTGTGGTGTTAAAACAGCTGTAGGCTCGTCCATTATTAATATGTCAGCCCCTAAATATAAAGCCTTTAAAATCTCTACCCGTTGCTGAAGTCCTACAGGCAAATCTTTTGTAATAGCATACGGATCTACCTTTAAACCAAACCTTTCACCCATCTCCTGAACGACACTTGCTGCTTTTTTCATATCAATGAATCCATTTTTTAATATTGGTTTACCAAGCATAATATTTTCTGCAACCGTTATCGAAGGAACCAATGTAAAGTGCTGATGTACCATACCTATTCCTGATTTAATCGCATCTTTTGGATTCGAGAAGACGGATAACTTAGAATCAATATAAATCTCACCTTCGTTAGGTTGATACATTCCATATAATATTTTCATAAGTGTTGTTTTTCCGGCACCATTTTCTCCGATTAATCCATGAATCTGACTCCAATCCGCTTTAAAATTAATTTGATTGTTTGCTATTACTCCTGGAAACCTTTTCGTTATATTACGCATTTCAACTGCAATTGACACGCTTTCTCTCCCCCCTTTTCTAACATTTTTCTTTTGTTACATATCTATAACTGATGAAAGTAAGTTAGGATATATTGAATTATTTCGTTTAAATGTGGATCTTTAAATGGTAAGGGGTATCATCCTCAATTAATTTATCCTCCCTTAGGATAGAAACTAGAGGTGAACTTACTAGTTTCCATCCTTTATTTAAGAATGAATCAAAGTTAAAAAATTTTTTCAACCTATTTATTACCCAACATACGAAGCGCAGCCAAAGCATAAACCTTTGTAGCATCAACTAACTGTTTTACCGAAACTCGTTCATCCGTAGAGTGGCCTACCGCGGGATCACTTGGTCCAAAATGAGCAATTGGAATACCTCTTTCAGAGAAAAGTCTTCCATCGCTACCTTGTCTATAACCAGTAGGTTCTGTTTTCTCACCTGTAATTTCCTCAACAGCATTTAATAGCGTCTGAACTAATAGTTCATTAGGGTCGGTTCCTACCGGAGCTCCACCGTCCCAATTAATTTCTATCTCCCAATCAAACAATGTCTTTTCCTGAGAAACTTTGACTAACAAATCTTCAATTTCTTTTATTACAGATTCTCTTGTTTCACCCGGAATATACCGACGGTCAATCATAATTTTGCATAATTCTGGGACAGCATTACTATTAATACCTGCATTGATCTTTGATACATTAACAGTAGAATGCGGCAGATACGGATGTGTTTTTTCTTTTAGTCGAGGAGCTAGCTCAGTATCAATAAGGCGAACAAACTCAGAAGCTCTATAAATCGCATTGTTCCCTTCCCAAGGCATTGCTCCATGTGCTGCTTTTCCTTTTATCGTTACCTCAAGCCATAGCATTGCACGCTCTGCAACAGATACTCTGTTATATGTTTGCTCACCAATGATAAGATAATCTGGGTTCAAATAACCTGCATCCCGCAGCCAATGTGTTCCCCTAAAAGCTGAAGCTTCTTCATCTGCTACAGGATTGACCATTAAGGTACCATTTAATTCAATACCAGCCCTAGCAATGGCCACCGTAGCCATCACTTGTGCAGCAACTGAACCTTTATCATCACCTGCACCGCGACCATAAATATACCCATCTTCTACTACACCTGAGAATGGATCATGTTTCCATTTTTCAGGATCCTCAACACTTACAGTATCAATATGGGCATTAAGCAATAATACCGGTTTCTCAACCTTCCCTTTTATCGTTCCAATAACGCTTGGAATATTTCTATTATCCACGTTATCATCAAAAATGGATTTTGCATCTTGATCCGGATAAATCAATTCAGCTCGAACTCCAGCATCTGATAACTTTTTCAAGCAAACATCAGCTACTTCTCTTGTATCTCCGGGGGGATAGGTACTTTTACACCGGATAAGTTCCTGTAAAAACGAAACAACTTCTTCCTCATCAATCATAGATAGCACTTTGTCCTGTAATTCCTTCATAATCGAAATCCTCCTTTAAAATACTAGAATTTAAACTTCAAAGTTTTCTACAGCCATTGCAAATGAAAATTCGTTTTTTCTTTTCATCGCCCCTTTCCACCCTCCACCTACTCACTACTGATGAGTAGGTGGAGGGCAAAATATATCGTTTATTGCAATATTAATAAACAATATATTTAACTCTTTCATCCTCATCATCATTGATGAGGAGTCCCTTTAAAAAGTATTTCTACACGTTTCATCAAAATCCTTTTTTTACTTTTATGAAAATTTTTACCTGTCATTCTACTTCGACCATTATTATCAAGTATAATATTACACCTAGTATATAAATTAAGTCAATTGGAAAGGGATTATTTTTTTGACAATTTACTCTAAGGGGAATTATCTCCCCTTAGAGAAGAGTTTAAACAGAATAGATTTTTTATTAAATTTATCTAACAAATAAAACTTATAATCCCCTAACATGATTGCCTTTATCTGTCTATTTATATATCAAACTTTTAGTTAAATACGTTTATTTTAAATAGCAAAGTCCTAAGCATTGATATTTTTAAATCCTTTTACTTCCTTTATTTACTGTACTAACTGAAATTGAGCAGAGTAAATTAAAAGTCAGTTCCTTGGAAAGTTCCAACAATACGATAACAACTCTTTTGGTTTATCTTAAAAACAATTGGATATCACCCGCTATAGAGACATTTTTAAAGTTGGGGAAAGAACAGGTTCATAACCCACAGTTAATGATATAAATCCCCATTAAATTTCGCTTTAAAACTATCAAATTTGGCCTATTTCCGATAAAATTGCTTTTTTAACTTTACAGACCATAGTATAGGCTGGATTGTATATATTTCCTAACTCATATTCTACGCACTGCCCCAATAATATGTTTGCTTCAGTCATACTTAAATTGTAATCTTCTGTCAACCAATGGAGCATTTCGGTGGTGGCGTGCTGAACAGCCTGTTCTAAAGGTCGTGCGTTACCTACAGTAAAGATATGTGTAGCGGATTCACCTCGTGGCCATCGGATTTTTTTTTGTTTTATCAATTTAACGGTAAACCGTATATCCATCGAAACTTCTAAGCCAGTTCCAAGTATCTCTCCATCCCCCTGAAAAGCATGCCCATCCCCAAAATGTAAAAGTGCTCCTTCGACAAAAATAGGAAAATATACTATGGTACCAGCAACAAAGCCCCTGTAATCCATATTCCCTCCATAATTACCAGATGTTTCAGTTGAAATGGTTTGACCTTGGGAGGGTGCGACTCCGAAACAACCCATGAACGGTGCCAGTGAAAACTTAAGCTTATCCAAAGGAGGAGCAACTTCTGAAATCCGAGCAATTCCGTCCTGAAGATTAATATCCCATCGAAGAATTTCCCTTTTATTTAAATTCTGTATAAATTGAGGTTCTACTACATTAACTGCCGTTGCATTAGCTGTCCATCCCCAATTCCTATTCGGGTAAATGTAGTCCAAATAAATTGCCAAGGCATCTCCAGGCTCCGCCCCTTCTATATAAAAAGGGCCTGTCATGGGATTTCCACGTTTGGCAACTGTGTCACCTTTCTTATCCAAACCATGTGCATCTATAGTATTTGTAAATACACTATCTCCATCACTAATATGCAATACTGGACTATGAGCACCAATAGTATTATAGAAAAACTCAGGTTCAAAACGGTGTACAGACATTATTATCACCCTCTATATATTTATATCTATTCTTCAATAATTGCGTAGGCTCGAACAGGGGAACCAGATCCACCTTTAAATTTTAATGGCATACCATAAAACATAAATTCACCTTTGCCAACTAATTCTTCTAAATTCACCAGCCACTCATAATGAAAAATTCCACGATCCCTGCAAACACGATGATTTGGATAGAATGAGTTATTCGGTAGATCTGCAGAAGGACCCTCTACACCGTGAGCCTTTGAACCTCGGTCTGCCAACCAATGAGTAGCCGCTGCTGTTAATCCAGGGTTATTATAGCAAACATCTGGATTTGGATAATGACGCTTATGAAATCCCGTATTTAATAAGACGATATGTCCATCGACCTTGATTCCTGTCTTCTCTTCAGCTTCTTCAAGGTCTTCAACATCAATTTCACCCAAGTCAGGGATATGAGTTAAATCAAAACATATCGCCTTTCCAAAGAATAAATCAAGTGGCATTCGATCGATAGTTTCTCCATTAGGGTTTACATGGTAATAGCTATCGACATGGGTACCTATATGTTCGATCATTCCAATATAGTTTGAAGCAGAGGTTAGCGGGTCTTCCTTTGTCCCTAACCCCATTTCAATTGATTTATCATGGGTCATTGATTGAAGATATACAGGTCTCTGGAAATCCTTATGAGATGGCATATTATTTGATATTTCTAATGTTAGATCAATGATTCTTTTTGTCATATTATTTATTCTCCTTTATATATTGCTCCAAAATAATGGTATATCTATAGTTACTCATCTTATTTGATATAAACGAGAACCGGTTCAGTAGGTTTTCTTCGTTATACATCTTTATAATAGAATGTATTAAATATTATGTCAATAATATATTATTGGGTATAAACAAACTATTAAGAAAACGCATTCGAACCAAATATGACTACTTTTGTTCCCATGCTAACCCAAAATTAAAGTTATCCAACTTTTTATTGGGGAGTGAATAACCATTTTCTATTTTTCTTTTGGATAACATTTAACCTTTCGGACCAAAGATTTGGATACTATACATTTTTTAAAACTCATTTAGGTATATTTCGTTTTTGCCAAGCACATCGCAATATTATCTTAAACGTTTTATATGTTAGATTTTATATTTTTCAAACGAAATATTACCAGTATACCGCCTTCACCACTCATATAATTAGTTGCATTGATAAGGAGTTAACATTTCAGTTACACATTGGGGAGTACGCTTTGAAATTACTTTCTCAAAACGGTATTTAGAATAAAGCCTAAAATCACCCATATTTATCTCTAACGTTTCTTGAAATTTGTATGTTAAATAGAAATAACTGTAAACTAGAATATAAAATAACCTAAAATGGAGCAATACATCCAATTGAAAACTCATCATCTTATAAATCTATCTAGATGATAGTTGACTTAGAAACTATTGCCCCCCTTATAAACATTAAAACCACTCCTATCCCCGCGGAAAGAGTGGTTTTAATATGTTTACACTGCTAATGATTTTTACAAAATGCAACAAAGTATCCGTTACTTTACGGTGCCCACATATGATACTTTTTTCCACTGAATTTTTTAGAAAAGGTATGAAAAAAGCATTACATTTTTAGCAAGATCATTCATATCGGCTGGCTGAATTGTGGAGCACAGGATAGTAATATATTGTGGTAGAATTAACTATTCTAACAACAAATATTTAACTTTAATTACTTATTTTATTCACTAATCTACACAATCCCAGCCGCTTCTGCCAAATACTCCACCAAATGCAGCGCTCTGGCTTCCTTACCCATCTTTTCTCTTTCAATGCCGAGCTTCATCTGCAGCAAGCATCCTGGATTGGTAGTAATGATCGTTGTTGCATGTGTATCTTTGACGTTTTTCATCTTCTCATCGAGAATTTCCATGGAAGCGTCATAATTGACGATGTTGTAGATTCCGGCAGAACCGCAGCACATGTCTTTATCTTTCATTTCGATAAATTCGATTCCCGGAATGGATTCGATCAATTGTACGGGTTCCTTGGTTACCTTCTGAACATTCGTTAGATGGCAGGAACGTTGATAGGTTACCCTGCCTGGCAGCTGTTTGTTCATTGGAACTCCGCCACATGCGACAAGAATCTGACTGATGTCCTTGGATTTCTTTACAAATTCCTTGGCCCGCTCATGCCACTCCGGCTCTTCGGCAAGTAAATGGTCATATTCATGCAGCATCGCGCCGCACCCACCGGCATTATTGATAATAAATTCCACATCTTCCTTTTCAAAGGCAGCAATGTTTTTCTTAGCAAGTACTTTCGCTTCATCCATTTCTCCCGAGTGGGCATGTAGCGCACCGCAGCAGGTTTCGTTTTCCACGATCAGTACTTCGCAGCCAACATGGGAAAGAAGCTCGATCGATAAATCGTTAATTCGCTGGAACATAGCGTCCATGATACAGCCTGTAAAAAAGGCGACAGTATATTTCTTCTCTCCTTTTGCTGGTACGCGTTTGAAGCGATTCCGACGCTCGGATGGCGAGGTGACCGTTGGGGTGATCGCTTCAAATTGCCCCAGATTAAAAGGAAGAGCACTTGTGATACCCGTTTTTTGCGCTACCTTTTGCAACCCGGTCTTTTGGTAAAGCCAAAGTCCGTCTGTCAACAGATTTAATTTTCGTTTACTAGGAAATACCTTTTTAAATATCGTATTTCTTAAGGTCTTTACAGGGAAGGAAAACTTTTTACGACGGGTAATCGCTGCTCTTGCCGCCTCGAGAATCGTTCCATATTCCACTCCTGTTGGGCAGGCTGTTTCACAGGCTCTGCAGCCAAGACATAAATTCATCGGCTCTTCCAAAACAGACAGATCTGTTATTCTTCCTTCGCCGACCATCTTTACCAAATTAATGCGACCTCGGGGTGAATGGGTTTCTTTCCCCATGGTCATATATGTTGGACACACCGGCAAACAATAGCCGCATTGCACACAATTGTTTGTTTTCTCGTATTTCAGTTCCTTTTTTAGATCTTCTAACATTTGATTCATTATCTCAACACCAACTTTTGACCTGGTTCAGCAAAGATCTTCCCAGGGTTCATAATATTATTGGGGTCCCACGCCTCTTTAATCCGCTTCATCATATCCAGACCAGCAGCGCCTAACTCCATTTCCATAAAAGGAGCCTTCATCGTCCCGATGCCATGCTCACCAGACAAGGTTCCCCCTAGTTCAACGGCCGCCTGGAAGATTTCTGCTACGGCTTGCTCAACCCGCTGCATTTCTTCTGTGTCGCTCTTATCCGCAATAATATTGGGGTGCAAGTTCCCATCGCCCGCATGCCCGAAAACAACAAGATGAATGTTATATTTTTCCTTAATTTGTTGAAGACGACGGCACATTTCTGGAATTTGACTTCTCGGCACAGTCGCATCTTCGGAAATTTTGGTTGGTTTAATCCGTACTATGGCCGGAGAGACGAGCTTTCTAGCTTTCCAAACCTCGGCTTTTTCCTGTGGAGTCTTAGGTACGATTACCTCACGCGCTCCCACCTCACGGCATACTTTTGCAACCTGTTCTGCTTCTTCCTTAACGGCTGCTGGATGACCATCAAGCTCTATTAAAATGATCGCTTCTGCATCAACAGGCAGATTGGAAGGTTGATAGTTTTCCACGGCAACTATAGACGCTTGGTCCATTAACTCCATTTTTGCCGGCAAGATTCCACTGGACAAAACCCTGGAAATGGCCCGCCCGGAATCGACTAAGCTGTCAAACACAGCCATGACTGTTTCCGAGGATGGCGGCTTTGGAATTAAGCGTAGAATGGCTTTGGTTATAATCCCTAACGTTCCTTCGGACCCCACGATGAGCTTGGTCAGATCATAACCAGTGACATTTTTCACCGTTCTTCCCCCGGTCTTGATAATCTCCCCTTGCGGAGTAATGACCTCAAGACCAATGACATAGTCTTTTGTTACACCGTATTTCAGACCACGAGGTCCACCAGAATTCTCTGCAAGATTCCCCCCGATTGTTGACACATGGGAACTGCTGGGATCTGGTGGATACATCAGGCCTTTTTTCTCGGCAGCTGCATGGATCGCAGATGTCAAAACCCCAGGTGAAACAACAGCTACTAGATCTTCTTCGTCAACCTCAAGAATATTATCCATTACCGATAAATCGAAGACCATTCCACCTTTGACAGGCAGCGGCCCTCCGCTTAGGCTAGTAGATTGTCCCCGCGGATAAACGGGAATTTTATGTTCATTCGCGTAGCGAACCAACGCAGCAAGTTCCTGGACTTCCTGCGTTTGGATGACCACGTCGGGTAAATGTGTTCCAAAGGAAGCATCAAAGGAATAGCTGTACCGATCGCTCTCTTCGGTTAAAACACGACCTGTTTTAACAATCTTTGCAATATCTTCAATCGCTTGTTTATCTATCATGCAGTCTCTCTCCCCTATCATTCCCAAATCCAATTGCCCTGGGTGTCAAATTGAATGGCTTTTGGCTCTTCTAATAGTTTAATATGTGATTGATCCTTGATCTCTTCATAAATCGCCTTCGTCACCCAAAGTTTATCTATATGAAGTGTATTTCGAATGGCTATCATCCGCAATTGATCGGCATCTTCTGTTCTGAGCATTTTTACTGCTCCTTCTAGTAAAGCCTGATCCGTCGGGAACGTCATCGGAATCGCCGCGCGGATGATAAAGCCGCTTGTCGAGCAATTCAAATAAGTAGCAGTTTTATCGATACCATTAGCAAGTATCTCCGTAGTCATATCCGCAAGCCCAATCCCTGTAGCGTTTCCATGTGATGGTTCAGACAGTCTTAGAACAGCAAGATAGGTAAAGTACGGCTTTACAGGTTCTGGAACCCCTTGAATACGCAGTCTTCCAATAATATTCGTATCCATTCCTGTTCCGCTGTAGTTTTTCCCCATCTCCCCTACCACCAAAAGGTCGGCATGATCAACAGGAAGCTTCGGCATAAAATCTTTCGCTGTCTCAAGCAGCGCCTTCTCCCTAGGGAAGAATTGATCATGTGGAATCCCTTCAAGGATTGCTGTCTTTTCCATCGCATTCTCTACGACGGCAATCCCGCCTACAACAGGAGCATGTTCCAGTACACTTCCGCCAATCAACGGGATCATATCCGCTAAACGACTAGCTCCTGCACTATGGAACATGTCTGCCCCTTTGGCCCTTCCCATACCAACTGTCATCATCTTAAATAATCCGCTTTCGTAATCTCCACGGAAAGAAGTATGTGGCTTCACTCGATTAACCACGACAACCCCGTCAGCCTCTACAGCTTCCTTGGCACAATAAACCGGGAGAGTCTTCCCGAATGCTTCCAACTCATGAATGACTTTTAATTCACTTGAATAGGAGATCGGGCAGCCTACAGCAGCTTCTGTAATCCCCATACTATCCAGGACTTCTTTTTGCCCTTCCGCTTCCCCTCTACCATGGCTTCCCATAGCCGAGAATAAAAAGGGATTGTATCCCTTTTGCTTTAAAGAAGAAACGATCGAACGCAAAATTTCAACGTAATTTGCAATCCCTCTGCTCCCTGCCGTCACCGCAATGGATGCACCGGGTTTTAAATTCTGAAAACGTTCCCCTTGCATAATTTTTTCTACTGCTTCTTCTATTGCTGCGGGTATATTCTCCACAACGGGAGCTTGGGTGTGAACCTGGATATGGTAAAGAGAAATGGAATTTGCTATGGACATGCCTTATCCTCCTTTTATTGGAAAAAAATATTATTGTACAAGATATGATCTCTTAATTACATTATCCAAATGAAGCAGCATCAGTTCTCTCGCTGTTTGTCCGTCGTTGTTTCTGATCGCTTGATAAATTTCAAAATGCTCGTTGACGACTTCCTCTGGTTTCTTTGGCATTTGCAATGTTCGGCGACGACTCTTTTTCATCCCGGATTGAATCGCTTCGGTTAAAAGATGCATCATTTCCTGGATCATCGCATTTTTACTTGCCCTAATAATAGCGAGATGGAATGCAAAGTCTTCCTCAGCAGCCAACTTCTTTTTATAAACTGCCTGTTCGAGTTCCTTCAAAGCGGCTTCGATTACTTGCAAATCTTTTTCGGTCGCCCTCTGAGCAGCCAGAAATGCCGCTTGCACTTCCAAACCCTGCCGCAATTCCAGAACCTCTGAGAGATTGATTTCATCTTTGTTTAAAATGCGGTTGATGCGGTGAATCAGCCCCTGTTCCTCTTCTTCCATGAGGAAAACACCGATTCCCGGTCGGATCTGAATAATTCCACTTGTGTTCAACACACTCATAGCCTCTCGAACAACACTCCTAGAAACAGATAATTCCGTGGCAAGCTCCCTTTCCGATGGCAATTTCTGCCCCGGCTGGATCACACCCTGTTCGATTAATTCTTTGATCTGCTCGATTACTTGCTCATAAACTCTTACCTTTTTTATCGGACTTAAATTCACTACACATCCCACCCCCGATCTTAGGTGGTCCGGCCACCTGATGTCCCTTACATTTATTGTAGATTTTCAAGTGGTAATTGTCAATCAATTTCTGTTATTCCATGTATTTAGGATTCGTGTAGGGGGTGGGGGACTGGTTATTCAACTATATAAAAATGGTTGCTCTCAAGAACGAAAAAGTTTTCCGTTATATGGTCTCGATTCATCCCCAAAAAAGAGATAACGGAAAAAACTTCCACTATTGTTTTACTCGTCCGTTGGTAGTGATAAAAGAAGCTTCTATAGAGGAAGTATTTCATGCCGTTTGAAAAGTTCCTTTCATAAACGAAAGGGGCCTACCCTTAAGTTGTTTTAGACAACCTTCCCGGGGGCCCCTTTGCTTTTCAACTATCCAATTTCCTCAAATAGCGGATCATCAACAATGCCATACCTCTGACCAACGTCCCGAATCTCTTGAAGAATCTCCGCCGAAATAGGAATACCATTTTCCAATCGATCTGCTGTTTTTTCCCGCTCAATCTCACCTGGCAAATAGATCCGTTCTACCCCATCCATAAGCGGAACATTTCGGATTTCGCGGATTAACTGGTCCATACGTGATCTAAATTGATCCATGCTTTGGAACAAGTCAGCCCTGATGACGATGAAACATTGTCCCACATTTTGTGCCTGCTCAAAGTTCTTATATAAGTCAGCAATCTGCGGCCCAAAGGCAGCACCTGTAAACAAGGCCGACAACACTTCCACAAGGAATGTAATCCCATACCCCTTATATCCACCCGCTGGTAGGACAAGACCGTCAAGTGCTACATTAGGATCTGTAGTCGGTTTACCATCTTTAGAAATAGCCCAACCAAGCGGGATTTGCTGATTGTTTTTCTGGGCGACGATAATTTTCCCACGGGCAACTAGGCTTGTTGCCATGTCAAAGACAATGTCATCCTCCTCACCAGCAGGTACGCCATAAGAAAACGGGTTCGTCCCAAAAAATCTCTCCCGACCGCCCCATGGAGCCATATTCGGCGGTGCATTCGTCGTTGCTAAAGCAATACATCCATGCTTGGCAGCGTACATCGTGTAATCGCCGAGCATCCCACAATGGTTGGAGTTCTTAATTCCGACAATTCCCACACCTGTTTGCATTGCCTTCTTTACGGCAAGCTCAATCCCTTTGGTTGCGAGAACAATTCCGGAGCTGTTGCCACCGTCAACCAATGCACTTGCAGGGGTTTCTCTCTCCAATTCAAAGTGAAGATTGCGGTTTACAATTCCAATCTTTAGACGTTTCGTATAAACATCCACCCGGCTGACCCCATGCGAATCAACACCACGCAGATTGGCATGAACCAAATGGCGAGATGTAATCGCGGCCTGTTCCTGATCCAAACCAGCGGCTAAAAACACACGATTCACATAATCTTCTAAAAGGCTTTTGGATACACGAAGGGGCTGATTAGTCAAGTCCTTCACACCCTTTCTGGCGGAGGGTTTCATCAACCCATTTGCGATCCCAGCGTCCATCATAAATTGCACTGATAATTTCTTGTTCCTTTTCCTGGATTGCTTTTGCCTTTTTCAAGACATCCTCAGCATCCTCACGCGGGATCACCATAACCCCATCATCGTCCGCCACGATCACATCCCCAGGTCTAACAGGAACATTTCCACAGCTAATTAAGGTGTTAATTTCACCTGGGCCTTCCTTATATGGTCCGCGGGGAGAACCGCCTTTAGCGAATACGGGAAAGCCCATTTCCGCTATCGCATGCAGGTCACGAACTGGCCCATCCACAATGTAGCCCGCGATTCCCTTTGTTTTCGCATAATGGCACATCAATTCACCAAGGATCGCATTTCCCATATCCCCGCAGGCATCAATGACAATAATGTCCCCAGGCTTTGCCATATCCATTGCCTTATGCACCATCAAATTATCCGAAGGATGCGTCCGTACTGTAAAGGCACTTCCTACAACATGAATACCCGGTTTATTAACCGTTTTGATGGCATAATCCATCGCAAACATGCGCCCCATCACATCCCCAATATTTGGGGTAGCAATACCTCTGAATCCATCAATGATTTCCTGATCTACTCGCTCAAAGTGATTTACAATTCGAAAGCCTACATTAGCCATAATCTTCCTCCCACTCTATCTCTTATGGTAATCTCGTAATACAAAATTGCTCATCATGCCCTAAGATTTCTGCTTTTGCCAACTTCCCTGAAGCAACCTCTAGGATCTCTCGGTATATTTCTTCACCCATTTGTTGCATGGTTTTCTCTCCGGTCATCACCTGACCTACATTAATATCAATATTTTCCTTCATTTTTTCATAGGTTCTGGGATTTCCGGTAATTTTGATGACAGGAACACCAGGAAAACCGGTAGGCGTCCCCCGGCCTGTTGGGAATACGATAATTTGTGCACCTGCTGCTACTTCACCAGTCGTTACTTCCCCATCATGACCAGGAGAATCTAGCAAATATAATCCTTTGCTAGTTAACCGATGACCATATTGGATCACACCGCTGAAAGGAGCATTTCCGGATTTTTTCATACTCCCCAATGACTTCTCAACAACGCTGGATAAACCACCATCATAATTCCCTTTGGAAATAAGATGTGTGCGGTTTTTATTGCTGGAAGCTGCCGTCTGTCTTTCCAGCTTTTGCTCTGTCTGATAGACAGTTTGTCGGATTTCCTCTGCCACCGTTTCATTAATCGCACGCCGTGCAAGGATTTCCTCTGTCCCGATCAATTCGGTTATTTCACTTAGAATGGAGGATCCACCTTGTGCAACCAGTTTATCCGAAGCAATCCCCAATGCCGGGTTGGCGATCAGACCTGAAGTCATATCAGACCCCCCACAATTCAGCCCGATAACTAATTCACTGACATCCGCTTCTTCACGCTGCTGACGGGACGCAATCTGCTGCATTGCCCGCGCATATTTCACACCTTGCTGAATGGCTGCAAGTGAATCCCCTTCTTCTTGAATGACAACGGTTTCAAGCATTTTGTTAGTAGGCGCAATTCCTTGAGCTAATTCATAGGGTGAAAAACGTTCACATCCTAGACCGACAACCACGACACCAGCAAAATTAGGATTTTTTCCGATTTGGATTAAGGTTTTTGCGGTTACCTCCAAGTCTTCTCCAACCTGGCTGCAGCCTACGGGATGTCGAAAATAAACGGATCCGGGAACTTGATAAGCAATTCTTTCAGCCACTTTGGAAGAGCAAAAAACGGAAGGAATGATCGCAATCTGGTTTCTCACACCGACAGATCCATCCTTACGTTGGTAGCCCATAAATTTGTCACCCATTTTTCAACCCCCGCTCACAGTACATATTATGGCTATGAATCCAGCCCCCTTTTTGCAAAGGTTCCTTCATCCTTCCAATTTCTTCGCCATATTTATAAACACATTCATCCTGCTGCAGATCCTTTAATGCAATCTTGTGTCCAAATGCAATATCTTCCATGACTTCTAACTGTTCCACCAAATCCTCGAATCGAATCAAACAGGTTTCGCCTTTTTTCAGGTCCTCTAGTGCAACGGCCACGTTGTCTTTTGCATCAATTACTAGTGCGGCTTTCTGTCTGTTGTCAACAACTAGTTTCAAGTCGCTCAAAGCCATCATCCTTTCAGAAAAACATTCATGTTTTACTATGGTCAGACCAATGTTTTGAAAATAATATATATACCAAAATTTTATCCTAGCTCTCCTTTTCCGTCAATATATTTTAAGAATATATTCGTTTTTATGTTAATTAGGAAATTTCCCAAGTGGTTAAAAAGAAATTTTAATTTTTATATTTTTATGGTAGAGTGATTGGTAGGACCATACTAATTTCATTTTTGCTTTAAACATAAAAAAGGGGTGTGTTTATGGGAAACGAGCGGGGGAAACAAAAACTAACTTCATACGGTGATGCAGGTTTTAGCCGATTTATCCGGCAGGCTTTCAATCGCCATTTAGGATATGATGAAAAAGATTTTGAAAAACCAGTGATCGGAATTTGTAATACGGAGAGTGAAATCAACCGCTGTCATACACACTTCGGTCCCATTGTAGACGCGATTAAGCGCGGGGTGTTAATGGCTGGCGGGATTCCTTTGGAATTTCCCACTATTTCGCTTGGTGAAATTTTCACAAGCCCAACAACCATGCTTTACCGCAATCTGGCAGCTATGGATACAGAAGAAATGATTCGCGCACAACCTTTGGATGGCGTTGTTCTCCTTGGGGGTTGTGACAAGATGACACCGGCACAACTCATGGGGGCTGCAAGTGCCGATATCCCAACAATTATGTTTACCGGCGGTCCCATGGCCAATGGAGAATATGAAGGAAAAACCCTTGGAGCCTGTTCCGATTGCCGCTTTTATTGGCAAGAGTACCGCGCTGGGAAAATAGACGAAGATGAACTTTCTAAAATTAATGCATCTTTGGCGCCAACCGCTGGCCACTGCATGGTTATGGGAAGTGCCAGTACGATTGCAGTTTGTACAGAAGCGCTGGGGATGATGATCCCAGAAGGAGCCGCTGTTCTCGCTACGGATAATCGCCGACTTTACCTTGCGAAAGAAACAGGAAGAATGATTGTGGAACTTGTGGAAAAAGGACTTACCCCTTCCAAAATCATGACCAAGAATGCCTTTGAAAATGCAATTCGTACCCTGATGGCAGTCGGTGGTTCAACTAATGCCGTAATCCATTTGACAGCTGTTGCTGGCCGTTTGGGTATTGAACTGCCGCTTGAATGGTTTGATGAACTAGGGCAAACGACACCGTTTATCGCTAACCTGCGCCCAGCTGGGAAATATCAAATGGAAGAATTCGCACGTGCAGGAGGTACACCTGCTGTCATGAAAGAACTAGAATCCTTGCTACACCTGGATGAAATTACGGTAACAGGGAAAACAGTCAGGGAGAACATCAAGGATGTAAAAGTTTCCGAAGTTTATCGGGATATTATTCGTCCATTCGAGGACCCACTTCACCAGGACGGGGGAATTGCAGTTCTGAGAGGAAATTTAGCACCAAACGGTGCCGTTATTAAACCGAAGGCTGCATCAAAGCATTTGCTTAAGCACAAGGGACGAGCAGTCGTGTTCACATCCCCACAGGATATGGAAAAGAGAGTGCATGATCCTGAATTGGATATCACAGAAAAAGACATCATGATTCTGCAAAATGCCGGTCCAGTAGGAGCACCTGGAATGCCAGAGGCTGGCATGCTGCCGATTCCGGAAAAGCTGTTAAGACAAGGTGTCCGTGATATGGTGCGGATTTCAGATGCGCGTATGAGTGGAACGGCGTTTGGTACTGTCGTTCTCCATGTGGCACCAGAATCAGCTATTGGAGGCCCGCTTGGATTGGTGAGGACGGGAGACCTCGTTGAAATTGATGTGGAAAACCGCAAATTAGAGTTACATGTATCCGAGGATGAACTGGAAAGAAGACGTGCAGAATTTAAACCGCCTGTTGTCGAAAGCAGAGGTTATACTCGCTTATACCAAGAACACGTACTTCAAGCCGATGAGGGCTGTGATTTTGATTTTCTTGTTCCAGAAAAGAAATAATTACGCCAATGTAACTAGCACTCAGATGATAAGGGGACAATTTTCCCTTATTTGTAAAAAGAGGCTCTTTTATGGGAAAATAAGGGCAGTTTTTACACTTAATGAAGGAAAAAATCAAAATTCAGGTGTTTTTGAGGTCGATAAGGGGAATTACTCCCCTTACTTAGACGAATTAGACCCCTATTCTCGATTTAAGTGTAATTCTCCCCCTATTTTAATGCCACCCAATCCCCAATTGAAAAACACCAGGCCCAGTTCTTACGATCTGGGCCTGGTTCGCTTTTTGTCATTCCTCTTCCTCTTTTTGCTTCTGTAGCGCTTCTTCAGCAGATCTCCAAGCACTAATAATATGCTGCTCTGCTTTTTTCTGGGCCAACTCCCCATTTCCACCTAAAATCGCCTTTGCAATTTCCTGGTGTTCCAAATAGGTTTGGTACTTTCTATTGTAGTTTGACCAGGATGTTGATCGGATCAGTGTAATAGCACTGTCAAGACTACCCAGCATCCGAAAGAGCACTTCATTCTTAGACATCTTGCAAATCTTTTGATGGAACTTGACATTTGATTGCGCAATTTCTTTGTAATTGATTAACTCCCGGTCCCGCTCAAAAATATGATCCATTTCCACTAGAAGCTGCTTAAATTCCTCTAACTCATCCTCCGATGCGGATGTGGCTGCCAATTTAGCAGACAATCCTTCTAATACTGCCCTTGTCTGGTAAAAATCCTGCACATCTTTTTGGGTAATCTTCGTAACGAAAATCCCTTTATGTGGAGAAGTAGTAATCAGACCATCTGTTTCCAAACGGTTTAAAGCATCACGGATCGGAGTTCTACTCACTTCTAATTCCTCGGCAAGGGTTGCTTCAATCAACCTTTGACCTGGGCGATAAATTCCGGACAAAATGTTACTCTTTAATTGTTCATAAACATATTCTCTCACTGTAACTGGCCGTTTAAATGTCATCCTATCATTCCTTACTTTACGTTGAATCTCTCACCTTCTATTATTGATTACTCCAACGGAAACGTCCACCATGACATCCTACTTTTTCTTTACGCTACAATATCCCGGTTATTCTTTCTATTTTTATTAATTATCCTCATGATGATCGGGAAAATAACCGCGATAAGCACAATGATTAGCAATGAAAGGGTTACAGGTCTTTGAACAAAAACAGAAAAACTTCCGGATGATGCAATCAAGGTTTGCCTTAATGTATTTTCTGCCATCGGCCCTAAAACAAGGGCTAAGACAGTGGCTGCAGGGGAATATCCGTACAGTTTCATAAAGAAGCCTAAAACCCCGCAAATTAACATGATCCAGGTTTCGATAATACTACCATGAAGACTATAGGTCCCAATTACACAAAGCACAACGATCACGGGGAGCAATAATTTATATGGGACTTGTAGCGCTTTAACAAAAATAGGGATGGCAACGATGTTAACGAGTAGCAAAACGATATTTCCCAAGTACATACTGGTGATTAACCCCCAGCTAAACTCAGGATGTTCGATCATCAGGAGAGGACCTGGTTGCAATCCCCACATTAGAAAAGCACCTAGCAAAACAGCTGTCGATCCAGAACCCGGAATCCCCAGTGTAAGCAGAGGAATCATTGCTCCAGAGGAGGCTGCATTGTTTGCGGCTTCCGGTGCAACAAGTCCAGCCATGGCTCCTTTCCCAAACTTTTCCGGTGTTTTGGACATTTTCTTTTCCAATGAATAAGACATTAAGGAAGCGATCGTTGCTCCTGCTCCCGGCAAGACTCCAACGATGAAGCCGAGCACAGAACCCCTGAACATTGTCCATTTGGTTTCAATATAGTCCATTGCATTTGGCCAAAAGCCCTTTCCAAACATCTTTACCTTCATCATGTCCTGTGGCTTTTCCCGATGGCTACCCTCATAGACACAAGAAAGAAGTTCCCCTATTCCAAACAATCCTATAGCGACGGGTATGAAATCAATCCCATTGATAAGTTCCGGTGAACCAAAAGTAAAACGTTGTTGACCAGAAACGACATCTACTCCAACCATCGCAATGGCAAAACCAAACAGCGCTGACACAATCCCGTATCGTTGGTTTTCCCCCATCATGACCGTCAGCATTAAAAGTCCCAGTACCACAAGCATGAAGTATTCAGAAGGCCCGAAAGACATTGCAACTTTAGCAAACCATGGAGCCAAAGAACAGATTAGAATAACGCCAATCGTTCCACCTACGAAAGAGGCAATCGCCTGCATGACTAAAGCAGGGCCCGCCCTTCCTTGCTTTGCTAATGGATATCCATCAAGGGTAGAGGCTACTGTTGCCGACTCCCCCGGTGTATTGATCAAAATCGAGGTAATCGTCCCGCCATACATCGAGCCATAATAAATCCCGGCCAGCATAATAATGGCTGATGTAGGGTCAAGCGACAGAGTGATTGGAAGCAATATGGCAATCCCAGCGGATGGCCCGAATCCTGGTATAACCCCAACGAGCATCCCAATGAATGCCCCAATGGTTACGAAGAGAAGATTAAGCGGTGTAACTGCTACGGAAAAACCTAGAGCTAAGTTTGAAAATAGATCCATCCTATTGCCTCCTTTCTAGTAAAGAAAACTTTCATCAGAAGGGAAGGGGGTTTTCCTCATCCCCTCTGATGGTTAGTTGTACTTACCCTAGCATTTACGGGCAGTTATCCCCAACTTTTCCTATTTCGTTTCGAAATTTTTTGAAATGGGGGGCCTACTGCCCGTTAATGCCGGATGTGCTAAATAAATCCTAAAAATCCTTTTGGCAAACTAGCGTTCAGCCAAAAGTCGAACATCGCCACAATAATAATTGGAACTAGTAAACTAATGGATATATTCTGCAGCAGCTTTTCCCTATTAAATAGGAAAAGGATCGAGAATATAAAGAGGATCATAGAGATCAGGGATCCTAAAATGTTTAAGAAAAAAATAAAGACGGTCATGAAAACAGCGACCCAAACCATTTCCTTTCCGTAATTAGATTGCTCTGACGCCTTCATCCTCTCTTTAATGTCGTGGTAGACACTCAAGCCGGTAAAAAACAGAAGGCCGATTCCAATAATTAGAGGAAAGAAACCCGTGTCAGGTCTGCCTGAATCTGTGAGAAAGTTAAATTTTAGACTCATTGCAGTAAAGACAACAGAAAATAGAAAGAAAAACAAGGAAAAAGCAAGCTTCATCTTCAACTCTCCCCCTTTCAATAAATAATGCACAACTTAACGCTGCCTTTATGGAACAAGAAGCATGTGAACTTTACACATGCTTCTTGCAAAACATCAAATTACTGTTTTAAAGCACCTGTTTCAATCAGAACATCTTTAAAGACTTTATTGGTTTCTTCAAGATACTTGGTAAAGTCATCACCAAATAGTAAGTATTCTGTGAGGCTGTTATCATTGATGTACTTTTTCCATTCCTCTGTTTCCGTAACCTTCTTCATTGTGTCCACCCACCAGTCCTGTACCTCCTTCGGCACATCACCAGCCAAGACTACCCCGCGTGGCATTGGAAGGGTTACACTCTTATATCCTTTTTCAATAAATGTAGGAACATCTGGCAGCTGTGGAATCCGCACCTGTCCGCTAAATGCGAGCGGTTTCATTTGTCCGGCTTGAATTTGCCCTAGTGCCTCTGCAGGATTCGCCATCATTGCATCTATGCTGTTGGATAATAATGCACTGGTATTTTCTCCATCTCCCTGAAATGGTACATATTCAATCTCAAACCCTGCTTCCTTAGCCAATAACCATGGAAGAATCGCGTCTACGTTTACCGCCCCAATTCCGCCAATGGCCATCTTTTTACCTCTCGTTTTAGCAGCCTCGATAAACTCTTCAAGCGTGTTATAAGGTGCGTCCCCTTTTACCACTAATACCATGTCATCTGTCGCCATTAAAGCAACTGGTGTAAAAGACTCATAATTAAAGCCGGGATCAGAAACAAGTGGCGTTGTAATAAAGCTTCCGCTAGTGGAAGAAATTTGGTATGGATCACCCTTATGGCTGTTTAGGTAGCCCCAGCCTACGGCACCACTGCCACCTTGTCTGTTTTCTGCAATAATATCCTTTGAATACAGATTGTGCTTTTTCAAGATGTCGATAATGGTCCTCGACATGATGTCATTTCCACCGCCGGGCCCGAAGGCAATCGTCCAATTTAGGTTCTTTTCCGGGTAATTGAATTCAGCCTTTTGTTCTTCTTTCTTCTCGGCAGTTGGCTGTGTTGCAGCTTGTTGAGGCTGATCAGCAGGCTTTGCATCATTTGCGGCTGGCTTGCTTCCGCAAGCTGTAACAGCTAACAGAAGAATCAAGGCAACGGACATAGAAAATAATTTTTTCACTTTAGATCCCCCAATTTTAAAATTATTTTATTAATAAATATTTTTCTAACAACTAAATCCAGAGGAAGAACATTTTGTTCTCCCTCATTTTCATTTATTACCTTCTGCACTTCGTCCGTTGTCTTTCTTGTGATCTTATGAATACCTAAATACCGGCTTTCTCTTTTCCATAAAGGCTCTGACACCTTCTTGGTAATCTTCCGTATCGAAGGAATCCGTGCGCAGTGCGATAGTTTCTTCCGTATCTTCAGTAACTCCGCTCGCAATTAGGGATATAATATGTTTCATGCTGCGAACCGTAAATTGTGCATTGCGGCAGAGTTGTTCAGCAAACTCCATTGTCTTCTGCTCCAATTCCTCGGAAGAATAGATAAAATCAACCAAACCAATTTCACGGGCACGATTGACATCGAGATGATTCCCGGAAAACAGAATATACTTTGCGTTTTGTGGACCAACCAGATCCACTAGGGTTTTGGTTGCGCTTAAGCTGTATACCAATCCAAGCCTAGCTGGAGTGATCCCAAATCTCCCAGTCGTGTCGGAGAAGCGGAAATCACAAGCAACAGCTAATTCACAACCTCCACCAATACACGGCCCTTGAATCATCGCGATGGTCGGCTTTTTGAACTTCGCGAGCATCCTTTCCGCCCGGTGCGTGGCTTCATTATAAATTTTTGCTCCTGCTGAATTTGAGCGGAGAGTACGGAATTCACTGATATCCGCTCCAGCTGCAAAGGCAACTTCATTTACCCCTCTTAAAATGAGGACTTTAATATTCCTATCTTGTTCCACATCTTCCAGAAAACCTGGGATCGCCTTCCACATCTCATGGGTTAATGCATTCCTTTTCTCTGGTCGGTTAAAATAAATCGTTGCGATTTCCCCACTTTTTTCCAGAAAAATATCTTCTTTATTTTGCATGGTTTACCTCCGCTTCTTCTCCGTATTTATCGTAGACGACACCTTCTTGGTAAAGCTCTTTTACTTCCTCTTCAGAAAGTCCCAAGTCTTGCAGTACCTCGTTCGTATGCTGGCCTAGCCAAGGTGCAGGAGTCCGAATCTGTAAAGGGGTTTTGGAGAACTTAATTGGAATACCAATCGTTTTTATATCTCCGAGTTTCGGATGCTGCATATCCACAATCATATCTCTTGCCTGAATATGTGGATCATTCAGCGTCTGATCGTAGGTATAGACAGGGCCCCCTGGAACACCTGCTTCATCCAATTTTTCAACCCAATAAGATGTAGGATGTTCGGCAAGTACCTCTTCGATCATCTCTTGAATAAGTTCAATATTCTCCATTCTTTTGTTCAAATCTTTAAATTGCGGGAAGTCAAGCCACTCCGGTCGATTCAACGCAACTCTGCACAAACTTTCCCAAAGCTTCTGATTCCCTGCACCAATCGTTACATAACCGTCCTGTGTGCGATATGCCTGGTATGGAGTGGAACGTCTGTGTCTAGTTCCTGTTGGCATTGGAATCTCCCCAGTGGCAAAATAAGCGGCCGATTCCCATACCGTCCATGCCAGCCCTGATTCAACAAGAGAAGTATCTAAATATTGCCCCTCACCGGTTCTCATTTTATGAACATAAGCTCCCAAAATACCATACAGAGCCGTAGCCCCTGCTGCAATATCGTTTATAGCGATACCAACCTTGGCCGGCCTTCCGCCTGGCTCACCGGTCATTCTCATGAATCCAGTAACCCCCTGGGCGATGATATCAAATCCACCCTTATGGCTGTATGGGCCCGTTTGTCCAAATCCCGAAATGGAACAATAGATAACTCCCGAATTCAAGGCTTGAATGGAATCATAATCAATTCCTAATTTTTTCGTTACCCCTGGGCGGAAATTTTCGATAATAATATCTGCTTTCTCCGCCAATTTCAGAAAAATCTCTTTTCCTTTTTCACTTTTCAAATCAAGACCAACGCTTTTTTTGTTTCGATTCGGCATCGCAAATGGATAGCCCTCTCCGTTAATAAAAGGGCCTAATCGCCTCGAATCTTCTCCACTAGGGAATCTTTCAATCTTGATGACTTCTGCCCCCATATCGGAAAGAACCATCGTACAATACGGACCGGCCAAAAATTGAGTTAAATCAAGGATCTTCACTCCATCTAAAGGTAGCATGATAACCTCCTTTTAAAAAATTATCAGAATATTATAATTGCATACAAAACACTGGACACATTTATTATAACGTGTTCAGCAAAATATGACAATATGTATTTTTCTAAATTTTAAGTCGGTGATAATCCTATATAAGGCCAGTAGAAAAATGCACCAAGTAAAATAACCAGCATGGTAATGAACGAAACATAGAACCCCATCTCCGCTAATTCTTTTTCATTGTAATAGCCATAGCTATAGGTGATAAGATTAGAGGGAGACTGCACCGGAAGAAAATAACCAAATGAACAAGCAATAATGACAATTTGTGACAACCATACTGGATTAATTCCCCACATTTCCGCCAGATTAATGGTGATCGGAAGAAGCGATGCGGTAATGGCAAGCATATTGGCAAACCCGAGGCGGAGAAAAAGAACCATAACCATTAGGAATACCCCTGCCATAAACGGACCTAAATGAGGAATCACCTGCGTCAATTGCAAAGCCAGCCAAGTCGCGGTTTCATTTCTTTGCAATGCATCTGCTAAGGCAAACCCTGCACCGAATAAAATGATTACATCCCACGCAATATGTTTGGAGGCATCTTTCCAGCTTTGAATACCAAAGCCAGGAAAGCAGGAAAAGATCGCTGCAACTAGCGCAATGTAGGAAACAGACAACCCGTGAAAAGGCTCGCTAATCCACATCAATACGGTAAAAATGCCAATCATCAAGATATTTTTTTCAGCTTGAGAAATTTTCCCCAACACCTGAAATTCTGTTTGGATAAAATCATATCCCCCGGGGATCTCCTTCATCCGCAGAGGGAATTTTCTTCTCAACACAAACCAGAACAGAAAGATTAGAAGAAGTAAAAGCGGGAAATGACACAATAACCAATAAAGGTAAGTCCATTTGTACCCAATCATCGTTTCCAACGCAGAGACGGCATAGATTGATGAGCTGGAACCCGTGATGATCGCCCAAGACATAAAGCTCGAAGTAAAGGCTACACCGAGCATGACTGATTTTGAAAAAGAAGGAAGCAATTCCTTTGAGCTAATCACCTTGAAAACCCCGACACAGACTGGCATAATCATAGCACTTCTACCAGCCGCTGTAGGAATTAAAAAACCGAGTATGATGATTGAAAATAACATGTATAAAATGGTATGATTTGTTTTTCCCTTCGCCTTCATCAATAGGTATAGGGCAATTCTTTTCCCCAATCCCGTCCCTTCTACAGCAGCCGCCAAAATAAAGGTGGAAACAAGCAGCCAGATAAAGGACTGCGAATATCCAGATAAGGCTTCTTCAAACGTTCCCAGCTTAAGCAATGGAATGAGAACGATGATCGATAAAGAAACAATAGGTTGTGGGAGGACACCTAACGCCCACCCGGACAAGGCGAATACAAGAACGACAAACATTTTGGCATGTTGAATAGGAAAAAAAAAGATAAAGAACCACGATAAGAGGTTGATCAATATAAAAAACGATTCCTTGCGATGAGCATGGATCCAACCGAGAAGGCTTACTAGAGCCAACGCAACCACTCCTAATCTTCACAATATCTAATTTATACACTATTTTAAAAGTATTCTAAAATTATGTTTTTGTAAACATACCCGATCTGCTATACTATTAGTTAATTAGCAAAACAATTCTGGAGGAATTCTAGTGAAAGACCGCTATCAAATCGAAGCCTTACCACGGATGTTTGAGCAAGTAGCAAAACAAATCGTTTCTTATATCGCAGCGGAGCAATTGCCTGAAGGCTCTAAGATCCCTACGGAACGAAACCTTAGCGAGCTCCTGGAGGTTAGTCGCTCTTCCGTTCGGGAAGGCTTGCGAGTGCTAGGTTTGCTGCGATTTTTGGAATCAAAACAAGGAGAAGGAACTTTTGTGGCCGAACCACCGCCATTTTTAATACCGCACCTAGTCATTGATCAGCCATTAAACCCGTCGACACAAAAACATTACTTTGGAGTCCTCGTTATGTGTGCTGAAACTATAGTTATGTTATCCCTTCAACAACAGATTGAGGTTGAGATAGAAAGAATGGATGATTCATGGTTGTCGTTGAAAGGGTGGATTTTTTCCCTTGGTAAGCAAATGGAAAATCCGTATCATGTTTTACTGTTTACGGATATCTTTAATTTGTTGTGGGGGAATGATTATTTTTCTTCAGTGAGCGAACCGAATTTTGAGGAATTGCTAGAGTTTTATGGTCAAGGGGATCAGTTGGGATTGAGAAAGTGGTTTGCTAGGCTGGCGTGAAACTTTGAGTCTGATTCCTGCTTAATCGGGACTACTCCCGGCAATTCTCCAGGCTCCCTGTCCCGATTCTTGACTACTCCCACCAAAAAAAGGTGCCCCGACTCGAGGCACCCTTTTCCAATTAACCCAGTTTAATTTTAGCTTCGCCCAATACGGTATCTCCCCAAAGAAGTGCCACTTGGTCACCAGAGGCGATAGGTCCTACCCCTTCTGGGGTTCCAGTGAAAAGGATATCCCCTTCTCCAAGGCCGAAATGCTCAGCAGAGAAATCAATGATTGTTTGTAGATCAAAGATCATGTCCTTGATATTTCCACGTTGAACCTGCTCTCCATTTTTCAGCATGGAAAAATCGGTTTTCTTCGTTTCTTCCACTCCCTTGAACGGTTGAAACTTGGTCAGTACGGCAGAATTCGGGAACCCTTTCGCAAGCAGCCAAGGGAGGCCCTTCTTTTTCAACTCTCCCTGCACATCACGAAGTGTGAAGTCAATCCCTAGGGCGAATTGGTCAACTAGTTCATCAACTGTCATTCCTTTTTCATAGGCTTTGCCAATCCGCACAACGAGTTCTAGTTCATAGTGAACCTCTCCCCGATTGCCGGGTAGGATGATTTCTTCTCCGTTTGCTTCAACCAACGCATAACTTGGCTTAGCAAAAAGAAAGGGGGATGTGGGAACAGCATTCCCTAGTTCCGCAGCATGCAATCTGTAATTCCGGCCTACACAATAAATGTTTTTGATATTTTCCATGTCCACACCTTCTTTGTTAGATAGATTTAACCATGCCGCCATCAACTACGAAAGAGCTTCCAGTCATATAAGTTGATGCATCGGAAACAAGGAATGTAACTACTTTCGCGAATTCTTCAGGCTCGCCATAACGACCTAGAGGAATGGTCTTGCGGGATTGTTCTTGAATTTGCTCAAGGCTAACACCTTGTTTGTCGGCTTTAAGTTGATCCAAATAAGCTACACGATCTGTTGCAATACGTCCTGGCGCTACTGTGTTGACAAGGATATTATATGGCGCCAATTCTTCTGCCAATGACTTAGCTAGTCCAACAATAGCCGTTCTGAAGGTATTGGACAGAATTAATCCAGGAATAGGCACCTTAATAGATGTAGAGGCAATGTTAATAATTCTTCCGCCTTCTTTTTTCAGATCAGGAAGCACTTCACGGATGATCCGGATATAGCTGAGCAGATTCAATTCAAAAGCCTTCTGCCACTGCTCATCGGAAAATTGCTCGAACGTTCCTCCAGGAGGGCCGCCTGCATTATTAATCAAGATATCAATTTTCCCAAAGGTATCGCGAGTTTTCTGTACAAGTGCTTGGATATCTTCAACCTTTGTAATATCTGAAGGAAAATAGGCTACTTTTCCTTTCCCTAGGCTTTGTAGTTCTTCTTGAACAGTCGCTAATTTAGCCTCATCACGGCTTGTCAGCATGACGTTCGCACCTTCAGAAACCAATTGCTTTGCAATCGCTTTTCCTAACCCTTGACTGGACGCAATCACAAGCGCCACTTTATTTTGCAGGTTCAAATCCATTGATAAATCCTCCTCTTAATAGGTTGTAAGCTAAGCAGGAACCTCGCTTATGCACCTTATATCAGTAATAGTTTCATTCTACTTCAAAAGCTAGAAATAATTAACGGTTAACTTTCAAATCCCTTACAGAGTTTACTAGTTTTTCAAATCCATCGATCTGGCACTCTACGATATCACCATCACGGATTACTACAGCACCAGGCGTTCCAGTTGAGATAATATCCCCAGGAAGCAGCGTCATCACCTTCGAATGGAAAGAAACAAGATGCCAAGGACGGAAAGTCATATTGGATACAACGTTCTTACGATGAATCTGTCCATTTATCACAGTAGAAACATTTAGATCCAACACTTCATCCACTTCATCTGGTGTAACAAGATGTGGACCAAAGCTGAAGAATGTATCAAAACTCTTGGAACGAGTTAGATATCTTGGGTTTTTTTCTAAAATGTCTTCTGCGGTCATATCAATGATGGTTGTAAAACCAGCAATCACGCTAGGAGCATCCTCTTCTGAAACATCCTTGCACACCTTACCGATAATCACTCCAAGCTCGGACTCAGCTGTTGTGCGTGCAGACTGATGAGGAATTTCGATCGTATCATTCGGACCAATGATCGATGTATCTGGCTTCATGAAACTAGCTGGTTCAGTGTTTGGAGCCTTCTCATGCAAGTCTGCGGCATGCTCAACATAGTTCAATCCGATTCCCCAAATTTTGCGCGGATGGCGGTATAATGGGGCAAAATCTACTTCTGCAGTTGGGATTTCTTGCTCTTTTAAGTTTTCAAGAACCTGCTTTCCTTCATTTTGATACCAAGCATTTAGGTCATTCAACTCACCATTTTTAATAATGTCAAACAACTGCGTAGACCAGTTAGAACCTACTTTTTGGTTTACACTTTCTACAAGTACAACACCATTTGTTGTAACAATTGCTGCCTGTTCAATTCCATTTTTCTTAATTGTAGCTAGACGCATATTTCTTCTCCCCTTTATCCTCTATTTCAATTTTCTCGCTTCCCGAACTCCGTTGACTACATGATCGGGATGCTCTCCCTGCTCTACTTTCACCATATTACCAAAGGCAATTTGTAACACTCGATCTAAGGTATCCTTTGTTCCTGCACCAATATGTGGGGTAGCGATGACCTGTTCGAGGGTAAGTAATGGATTGTCAGGATTGGTTGGTTCACTTTCCCAAACATCAATACCTGCCCCGGCAATTACTCGATCATTTAGTGCATGATACAATGCCTCTTCCTCTACAATTCCGCCTCTTGAAACATTAATCAGAATCGCTGAAGACTTCATCATCTGCAATTCCTTCATCCCAATGATTCCCTTGGTATCCGGTAAGAGAGGAATATGCAGGCTGATCATATCAGAGGTTTTCAACACCTCTTCCATGGACATATAAGTAGCATCCAACTCTTTTTCCTTGTCTTCAGAAACCCTAAATTTATCATAGTAGACTATTTTTGTACCAAAGGCACGTGAACGTCTAGCAACTTCCCGCCCAATATTGCCGAATCCAATGAAGCCGTGTGTCTTGCCTTCCATTTCAAAGGAAGTAGGTCTTAATTCCCACATCAACCATTGCCCCTCTTTTGTTGCCTTATTTAGCGTTGGCAATTTTCGATACAGGGCAAGAATTAAAAGAATGGTTAATTCCGCTACTCCTGTCGCATTTCCTCCAGGCGTATTTGCAACCGGGAGTTGTAATTTTTCTGTTGCGGCAAGATCGATATTATCGTAACCGATTCCCGTCTTTTGAACATATCTAGCATTCTTCGCCTGCTCAAGAAGACGTTCATTTAACTTCTCCGTTGCGACAAGCAAATAGTCCGCTAGTGGCAATCTTTCTTTTCTTTGCTCTTCTGTCATTTCCGCCCAATACCATAGATCAAACCCTTTAGGCTTGTTCGCCTCTAATACTTGCTTAAACTCCGGAAACACCTTGTCAAAGTAGAGAATTTTCCTGTTTTCCATCACCACACCTGCCTTCATCTGTTTCTGGTTGTAAGGTAATTAACCTAATTTCATTTAGCAATATTTTATGGTGGTCTGACCAACTGAACAGTCCACATTATATGAATAGTATATTAAATTTACAAAAATACCACAACTATAATCTATTAAAGTTACTCCAAATTTTCTTCTCATTTCGTACGAGGTGGTTTCGCATCGCCTTGGCGGCCAATTCTGGATCCCGCAAAAGCAAGCTGTTGATAATCTCCTCATGCTCTTTATACCCCTGTGTGAATCGGCCCGGGATCTGCATAGATTGCATCTTACTGATGCGGATTCCTTCCTCCAGCTTTTCGGAGACAGCATCAAAAACATCTTTATAGATAGAATTATGAGAAGCAAGAATGATCGAATAATGAAAGAGGTAATCCTCACGAACTCCAATTCTTCCTGCTTGGTTCGCCGCAACTAGATTTTCGTGCGCTTGTTTAATCTTTAGAAAATCTTCATCCGTTCCGCGCAAGGTTGCTAGCGCAGTCGCCTCTACTTCAAGTCCCCGACGAAACTCAAGGATCTCTTGCAGTTGCGCTTTTTCCATTAAGTTTACAGTGACCCGATTTACAATCGTTTCTCCCTGAATGTCCTTCAGAAAGATCCCCGCACCTGGACGTGTTTCAATAATTCCATTTGCATTTAGTACACTCATTGCCTCTCTTACCGCGGTTTTACTCACATTGAAGATGGCAGCTAATTCATTTTCCGAAGGCAGTCTTTCCCCGGGCTGAATATTTTCTTCCCGAATGAACTGCTCAATAGCAATGATAATTTCTTCAAATAGTCGCTTTTTTTTAATTGGTTTTAACGCCATTGAGTATGACTCCTTTTCCAAAGGGAGAATACCTCTTTCGATTCCTTTCTTCCCTTTATGCAGCTAGACTGTTTATATCATATATTATTAGAGTGGAAGTCATTTTAGTCAATCTCATCCTCAATGCAGGAAATAGATAAACAAGGATCCAATAACAAACATTGAGAACAAGTAAATGCCATTCCATCTCATCCCAACTGCTAAGGAAGACTCGTTCACAGAAGAGCTAACCAGCAAATTCAATGGGTTTACAGGACTTAAAACGGCTGACATCGACCAACCTACCATTAAGAGTAAAGCCAATACCTGCGGTGTGGTCCCAAGAGCGACTGGATCAAATTGTGTCAGCAGCACCGTGACAACCACAATTTGATGGAGTCCAATGAATGTAAAAACCAGGAGGATGAGGAAAACGGTACAGATAAATAGCATAAATGAAATCCCAGCCACTTGATTGAGGAAAATTTGAATACCATCTGCGATCGTCGTTCCAACTAACGCCTTCCCAAAAACTCCAGCACCAATAAACATAACAATTTCGTTATTCATGGTTGGAACAGAAAAATCCCTAAATAATCCAAAATAATACCTCATTTCCCCCCACTCTCTTTGGAATAAACCCCAAAGAAGAGGAAATAGAAGGGAGGTCAAACTGACCAGTACAAGCATGGGCCATTTTGTCAAATGTTCGATCAAAAAAATAGAACAGAATAGTCCAACGACAATTAGAAATAATTGCAGCATCTTCTTACGATGCTTCCTGTTTTGCTGAACATCGATCTGCTTAGAATTTCTACCTTGGCTGTATTCGTTATTTGCCTCTTCTTTATGGTTTCGGTACCAAATTTGAAATAACCCATTCCCGACAAGAAGTTGGATAAAAGCTAAAGTCAATCCATAAGGCAAGTATTCAGTGACAGATAAGTCCAAATAATAAAGAACCATGGCAACGGAAGCAAAATAAGGCGACCAAAGGATAACCGTTGAAAAACCGACCAAATAAGCTTTGGCTAGAAGTATCGAACGTAATTTTAAATCCTGGATCATCTCGTGCAAAACACGGATCGACCCGATATTAAGAATAGGCCCCATACAAAAAAGAAATACCGTAATGCTACCAAACATTTTTCTTGAATCTTGTGCTAGAATCTCCAAAAAATAATGGACGGAATGAAAAAATCCCCCGATTTTAAATGGAATGGAGATCAATGGAACAAGGATGACAAGGGTTAATAATGGCAGATTGGATAGGATCCCATCCATGGTTCCCTCCAAACCACTCCCCTTCACAAAATTCAAGACCACCCCGACAAACATCATAATAAAGCCTAAAATTCGGGGAGCAGGCTTAGCAGAAGTCAAACTGCTAAAAAATACGATCACACTTAACACGGTTAAAAAGATCTGAAAATAATAGAAAGATGAAAAAAAGTGGAATAGATAAGCAAAACACATGGCAAGAATTAACCAACTTTTAACCGCCACGTTCTCCTTCACATTATGAAGTATTCTAGGCTGCACTTGCATGGATAACCCCCTCCACTCCGTTGGGTTTCTATTTAGGAAAAGCTTCTATCGAAGTCCATTCGAGGAAGATGCATCCCTCCTTAGAAGAAGCTTTTCATTTTTACACTTAAGTGAATTTAAACTTTCCTAAGCGGGCAAGAAAAGACCAACACAAGGTTGGCCTTCCCTTCAAGAGTTTCTATTATCTTTTTGCCGGTTGGACAAATTGCAGCAATTCCTGACTTGGTCCATAAAAGAAAAGTGTTTTTGACCCGCCAACCCCTGTATTTGGAGTTTCAGTCGTGAATTGAATTCCCTTTTCTTTATAGTAGGCCATGGCTTCTTCAATATTATCCACAGTGAAAGCCAAGTGGTTGACAATACCTTTATCGGAATAATCACCTAGCGGAACGAGATCTTGAATTAGTTCAATTTCAAATCCCGGATGATTCTCATGATAAATAAAAGCCATATCCTTTGTTGGGCTTTGTCCGCGGTCGCGTAGCTTAAAGCCAAACATTTCCGAATAATATGCAATCGCCTCATCCATGTTTTTTACCATAATGGCTACATGTTCAACTTTTTTAATCATATCTTGTCTCATCCTTTACATAAGATGATTGATCATCCTGATTATAACGAATTTTTTCCCGCATAGGAATGTATAAGATTCTCGAATTGACATCCCTATCGGCATGACAGCATCTATCTTCTTCTGAACTACGTCGAATTTGCTTCCAGTTCAGAAGGGATCGCCGTCCTCGCAGGGGAAAGCTTCTTCTAAAGAGAGATACATCATCTTCGATTGTGCTTCAATAAAAGCTTTTCTTAACTTTTAACCACATCACCGTGCAGTTCGTCAATCGTTTTTGTTGCTGTAATTTGGTTAGGATCAATCATCACTTCAATAACTGCGGGCTTCCCTGAAGCAATAGCTCTCTCCAAAGCCGCTGGGAAATCTTCACTCTTTTGTACGACTTCACCATGCCCGCCCACATTTCTCATGAACTCTCCAAAATTTGGATTAGAAAGTTCTGTAGCAATGACACGGTCTGGGAAGATCTTTTCTTGGTGCATACGAATAGTTCCAAATCGATTATTGTTAGCAACAATCGCAATCACCGGAATTTGGTGGCGTACTGCTGTTTCCAATTCTTGCATGGTCATCATGAAGCCTCCATCACCTGAGAAGGAAACAACAGTCCGCTCTGGCTTGGCTACCTTTGCCCCAATGGCGGCAGGAAGTCCATAACCCATGGCTCCGGATGTAGGCCCTACGAAGGTTCCCTCCTCACGGAAGCTGTAATAACGTGCCATCCAGCCAAAGAAGTTACCCGCATCACTTGTTAGGATCGCATTGGAAGGTAATTGTTCCATTAGATCAATAATCATATTATCCAGTGAAACAAACCCTTCGACATTCTTTCTCTTTGGTGTAGCTGTTGCCAAATAGTTTTGATGTGCTTGTTGAACATACGCAGTCCGCTCTGGGTACGTATGATTTGCATCCAATTCAGCCAATAAATCCTGCATAAATCGTTTTGCATCAGCCACAATACCAAGAGCTGGACGATAGACTTTGTTTAGCTCATCTTGGGAAATATCAACGTGGATTAACTTTGAATTGGGATTTAACAAGGTGTAATCTTGGGATGTAATTTGTGAAAATCTGGTTCCGATCGCCAACACAACATCAGCCTCTTTAATAAGTTTCAAAAGGCTTTCGGCTGGTCCGATCCCCACATGTCCGGCATAATGCGGATGTTGGTTAGGAAACGCATCGAAACGTCGGAAAGATACCGTTACAGGAACGTTTAACCTTTCTGACAAGGCTACCAATTCAGTTGAAGATTTGGTCCCAGTAATCCCACCACCCGCGATAATGACGGGTCTTTGCGCAGATTCCAATAATTTCTTCGCTTCCAGAACAGCCTCATGGTCTGGACGTGGAGCAGAATAAACAACAGCATCCTGGAACGACATTTCAGCAACTTCATCCAAAACATCCTGCGGCAGGGAAACCAAAACTGGTCCAGGTCTGCCAGACCTTGCCATATGGAATGCGCGATGGACGAGTTCAGGTACACGGGATGCATTATCTAGTTCTACAGTCCATTTTACTAGATGGCTGAAATAGGCAGCCAAATCAATCTCCTGGAATCCTTCACGCCCCAAAAATTCTCTTTCTACTTGACCAATGAAAGCAACCAATGGCGTTGAATCCTGGTTTGCGGTATGTAAGCCAATTGATAGATTCGTTGCCCCAGGTCCACGTGTTGCGAAACAAACGCCTACATTTCCACTGGCCTTCGCATATCCCTCAGCCATAAAAGAAACGCCGCCTTCATGACGTCCGTGAATTAATTCAATTTGGGGATGTTCATATAATTCATTCATTACACTTAAGTAACTCTCTCCCGGAACACAAAATGCCTTTGTTACACCTTCCCGTGCCATTACTTCTACAATTGCTCGTGCTGCAGTCATCTTCATCGGATCTTTCCTCCCGTTTTTTATTTTTTTAAGTTCGAACTTTCAGTAAATCCCATTTTTGAAGAAGCTGGGTTACCGCCTGCTTATCTCCTTCATCCAGCGGATCAACCGGTTCACGCGTGACTCCTGCTGTCAAACCGAGCTGGTTCATCGCTTCCTTTACAACCACCACGTTATTTCCGTTATTGTATTTTCCACGCAGATTCTCAAATTCCAATGTTTCCTCCCAGAGCTTCCAAACCGTTTCGGAATCCCCCTGTTGAAGTCCTTGCAGCATCTGAAATGATTTTTCAGGACATACGTTAATTAAACCAGATGTGAATCCTTTTGCACCTGCATTAAAATAAAATGGTGCCCATTTCTCTGCTGTCCCGCAGATCCATGTGAGATTGTATTGGTCTGCTGGAATGTCTCGTGTCACTTTAGCAAAACGCGGCAGATCATTAATCGCATACTTTACTGCGACAAGCTTTTCTAAAGGAGCCAACTCTTTTAATACCTGATCACTTAGTTGCGGGTCTTTAAAGTACAGAACAGATGGGATATCAAGGGCTTCAATGATCTTCTTAAAATAGGAGACTGCCCCGCGATCTGTCACATAGGGCTGAATGGGTTGATGGATCATCACCGCATCCGCTCCAACCTCCTGGGCATACTTTCCTAGTTCTATAGCTGTTTCAGCTGAATACCCAATCCCTGCCAAGACAAGCGCCCGTCCGTCAACCCACTCTACAACTCTGCGAATTTCTTCTTTCGCTTCATCTAGTGTCAACGCATAAAATTCACTCGTATTCCCGCATGGAACAATCACCTTGGCACCATGTTCAAGAAGAAAATCAACATTTTCTTTCACGCCATTCCAGTCAATTTCCTTTGTATCTGGGAAGAACGGGGTCATACTGATTGCCGAAATGGTTTCGAAGCGTTTGGCAAACTCGCGGTAATTCGTGCTCATTCTTTTCCCTCCTGGACATTCCCTTTTGTCATTCATAAATAACGTTTAGTGATCTTATGATGATTTTGATATCTGATATATCACTAGATTTATTATACTATTAACTCTTTATAAAATCATCTATATTTACGCTATAATTTTCTGCAGTTTTTTTCAATTCCTGATAAATCTCAATCGAAAGTTGAATTCCTTCTACCACTTGTTTTCTTTTCTTTGCCAGTTCGATTTCACCCGGCATATAGACTCTATCAAAGCCTTTCATCGGTTCACTAGTAACCGTTTCATCTACTTTTTCCTCCATTCTGTCATAGAACAAAGACGGATCGATAAATCCTCCGATCTGTATGGCACCAAAGAAGTGCCCAATCTGCTGCGGTACAGGGTCCTCATACATACGGGGAACTTGTTTCCCAAACAGTGCACCTGTTAAAACGCCGGAAAGGATATCTACTATAATTGCTAAACCAGATCCTTTCGGTCCCATAGGTAGCATATAACCTTCGATAGCAAGATTAGGATTTGTTGTATTTTCTCCATCCTTCGTAATGGCCCATCCTTCTGGAATGGATTGTCCCTTCTTTTGGGCTAAAATAATTTTTCCACGTGCAACGTTGCTTGTTGCCATATCTAACACAACAGGATCTTTCCCCGGTCCCACCGGAACAGCAATTGAGATTGGATTGGTTCCTAAAGAAGGTTCCTTTGCACCCCAAGGTACCATCGTAGCCGATGTATTTGTCATCGCTATTCCAATACATCCCCGTTCTGCTGCCATTCGCGTATAGTAAGCGGCTATCCCGTTATGATTTGAGCCCTTGACCCCGACAAAACCAGTTCCATATTCTAACGCCTTATCAATTGCAGTATTCATGGCTTTGTATGAAACCACTTGCCCCCATCCATTGGCGGCATCAAGCAGGGCTGTCGTAGCCGTTTCTTGGACGACGGTAATCTCTGTCTTTCTTTCAATCAGTCCGTCTTCCATTCGTCTTAAGTATTCCGCAATGCGCGATACCCCATGCGAACTTACCCCACAAAGATCAGCATCAACCAATGTCTCGGCAATGATCGCTGCCTCCTCTTGTGGAAGAGATTTAGCGAGGATTGCAATGCTAAGTTCTTTTAACTCAGTTGCCATCACCTTAACTCCACTCATACTCTCACCCCTTTTTGCTTTATACATCTATGTTTGTGTGAAGCGGGATGAAGGTATGATTCACCCCGCTTATTAACCTTGATTTGATTAGGAAGCCGTATCTTCAGATGTATTCTTTGCTAATGAAACAGATCCTTTTAGTCTTCTTAATTGCAAGATTAATACAAGTGCCAGAATTGCAATACCTGCAGCGTCCGTTTTAATTCCACTCTTGATCATCAGGATGGCAGCGGCAAAGAGCAGGATTCTTTCTACCATGCTGAGTTTGTCACGCCAATATCCGATAACCGAGGTAGCTAGTGCAAACACCCCAACGATTGCTGTGATGATCGCCCATCCTACAACCATATAATCCGGATTTTGTAACAAAAGTCCCGGTGAATAGGCAAAGATGAAAGGAACCAAGAACCCGGTAATTCCGAGCCGGAACGCAATCCAGCCAACCTTCGTGGGATTCGACCCAGAAATTCCAGCACCAGCATAAGCTGCGAGTGCAACTGGGGGTGTAATTGCTGATAAACATGCAAAATATAAAACAAACATATGCGCTGTGATTGGTTCAACACCAAGTTGAGTAAGTGCTGGCGCTGCAACCGTAGCTCCAACAATATAACAAGCCGAAGTCGGCAAGCCCATTCCCAAAATAATACAGGCAACCATCGTCATAAACAAAGTTAAGAATAGAATCCCATTCGATGCAACAAGTATCATATTTGCCAACTGTAGTCCGATCCCTGTAAGTGAAACGACTCCTACTATGTAACCGACAACGGCTGTAGCTGCTACAATACTAATCGCACCTTTAGCACCTTCTTCAAGTGTTTTGAACAATGTTTTCATATCCATCCTTGTTTCCTTGCGCAAGAAACTAATTAAGTAAGTGGCAATGATGGAATAGAAGGCAGCGTACACGGGTGTATACCCATCAAACAGCATATACATCAAAAGGACGATGGGAAGCAGTAAATGTCCTCTTTGCTTAAACAATTTTTTGAAATCAGGAAGTTGATCCTTCGGAATACCTCTTAGGCCCGTCTTCACCGCTTCATAGTGAACCATAAACCATAGAGCAACATAATAAAGAGCTGCCGGAATAATTGCCGCGATTACGACTTCTGTATAGGGAATCCCAAGGAATTCCGCCATAATAAAAGCTGCTGTCCCCATGATCGGCGGCATAATTTGCCCTCCGGTTGATGCAACAGCCTCTACACCAGCTGCAAAAGATTTTCTATAACCAACACTATGCATTAAGGGGATTGTGAATACTCCTGTCGTAGCAACATTCGCTACGGCACTCCCATTTATCATCCCTAAAGAACCACTGGCTAGAATAGCCACCTTCCCCGGCCCACCAGGTTTATGACCAGCCAAGGCCATCGATGCATTGGTAAAGAAGCCAGACATCCCTGTACCATTTAGAAAAGCACCAAACAAGATAAAGAGGAAGATATAACTAGCAGATACTCCAAGCGCAATCCCAAAAATCCCCTCACTACCAAGATACATCTGTTCAATCAGCGTTTGTAATGAATATCCACGGTGTGCTAGAGCACCAGGTAAATGCGGACCCAAGTATGCATAGGCTAGAAAGATTAGGGCTAAAATAGGAAGTTCTCTCCCAATAGAACGGCGTGCAGCTTCCAGTACAATCACCATGGTGATTAATCCCATAACTAAATCCATCGAAGTAGAGGTCATCCCTCTTTGGGCAATAGCATCAAACATCACCACCAGGTAACCGGCACCTACCGCACCTAGTATCGCTAATACATAATCAAAAATTGTTGGGTTTTTCTGATCTGATTTTTTGCTTGCCGGATACATAAAGAAAATGAGGACAAGAGCAAAAGCGAGGTGGACCGCTCGGTGCTTACTTGTTACCATGGGGAAAATTCCGGCAGTGACAAGGTGGAATACCGCCATCGCTACAGCAATCCAGGCTACGATTAAACCAATTTTTCCAGTAAGATTGCGAAATCTTGATTCCACGTCAAACTTTCTGGCGATCTCTTCGGCATCCACTATGCCTGTGGGATTCTCTTCAACAACCGTTTTTTCCTTTTCATTCAATTCTTTGTTCATGGTACACCGCCTTCCCATTTGTGAGTCTATTATGCATATTGAAATTATGCTATACTTTTTAAGTAGGACCTTACTATCATTAATAGCAAGGCCCTGATCCCTAATGCCTAGTTACTCTGCACAGTACTAGGCTATTATTGTTTTACTTCGATTCCTTGTTCTTTAAAATACTTCACAGCACCTGGGTGCAGCGGAATGGTTTGTCCATTCAAAGCATTTTCAAGTGTCATGTTTTCCATAACCTTATGTGCGTTAACCATGTAGTCGTGGTTGTCATATAATTGCTTCAATACTTCATAAACAAAGTCTTCCGAAACATCACCACGTGCGTGTAACCAGTTTGCAACTGCGAAGGTCTTTATTGGTTCTGTTTGATTCGGATAAGTATTAGCTGGTATTTCAAATGGGAAGTAAGCAACATTTACTTCATCGTGAAGTTTCTTGATCATATCTTCAGGAATCGGCATGATTTCAAATTCACCCGTACTCATAATATCCAACATCGCAGAAGATCCAAGGGAAGCAATCATGTTTGCCCCTACAGCCTGCTTATTTCGAAGCAGATCAGCAGATTGGGATTCACTTGTATATTCCGGCGTAATATCAGCTGGGTAGTTGAAACCAATCGCAGTAAACATATCTTTGGAGTTAATTTCCGTAGCACTACCTACCGCACCAACGCCTACTACTTTCCCTTTTAAATCTGCTGGAGTATTAATTCCTGCATCCTTTCTTACAACAAATTGCATTACGTTTGGATAGACATAAGCCACTTGAGCGATATTTTTCATTGCCTTTCCTTCAAACTGCCCCTTACCGTTGAACGCTTCATCAGCAACACCCGCTTGAGCGATTCCAAGTTCTCCACCGTTCGTATTTAGCAATTCCAAGATTTTCGGAGATCCTGCAGTAGATTGAGCACTAGCGTTAATTCCTGGAATTTTTTCATTTAAAAGTTGGGACATAGCATTGGCCATCAGGAAGTATGTACCACCACTAGTAGCCCCTGCAATCTTTACGAATTTAGGAAAATCCTTATTTTCTTCTTTCTTCTCTTCTTTTTTCTCCTGTTGCGCCGCAGGTTGTTGTGCGGATGATTGTTCTGCAGGCTGTGAACCACATCCAACCAATGCTGCCGAGAACGTTAAAATAGTAGCTAAGAGAACACCGGATAGCTTTTTCATCGTTTTAATCCCCCTTCTGTTATAATATAAAAACTCTTTTTGCAACCGTTTCCATTATTTGCTCCAAAATTCACCTCCTTCAAAGCAACATGGAAACTATTTATTTTTTAAATTCTTTAAAACATTTTCAGCAGTTCTCATAATATGCTTCTTCATCCTTTGTTCAGCCAAATCTGGATGTTTCTCTTGAATAGCCTCAAATATTTGCCTGTGTTCACTGAACCCTTCCTCAACTTCCACATTGAATTGCAATGCTCGTTTACGAATGGCCTGGTCATAAGCAATAACATTCATAATCATTTGAGTAATGATTGAATTTTTTGCAGCCAAACGTATCATCACATGGAAATTCTCATTTTCTTTCGTTAACTGTTCCCTGTTCTCTTCCGTGGTACTTGACAACATTTCCATTAATTGGATTTGCCTGCGGAGTTCTTCCATTTCCTCCTCAGACATTTTCATGGCTGCTAATCTGGCAGATAAACCTTCAAGAGATGCTTTAAGCATAAATAATTCTTCCAAGGAAGAATCAACCATTGAAGAAACAAAGGTCCCTTTCCTTGGCACTGTTTCAACCAAGCCTTCATGGCTAAGAATTCTTAGTGCCTCCTTGATCGGTGTGGTACTAATCCCCATTTGCCCAGCCAAATCTCTTTCTTTTAGATGTTCACCAGGCTTTAGGATCCCACTAATGATCGCATCTCTTAACGACTCCAGCACAATATCCCGTAAAGATCTTATTTCTCCCGGTTCAATTCTCTTAATAGCCATGATGTACTCCTTAAACTTGATGTTTGATATATCAGATTCTATTTAAAATATATGTGTTTTTTTGTCGAATGTCAATAATTATTAAACATTTTATTTTTTGAATTATATAGTTTTACTAAATAAAACAAAGGAGACCATTGGCCCCCTTTGTTTATTATCATAGTTTTCCGTCTATATTTGCTTTACCGATTACCTGGGTTTCTTCTAATTTTTTCAATTCTTCTTCCGTATAACCGATGGAGCTAAGTACTTCCACGGTATGTTGCCCTAACACAGGGGAAGCGGATCTGATCTCTCCAGGTGTTTCAGATAACTTGGTTGGAATCCCGACCATCTTCATCTTCCCTATAACAGGGTGCTCTACCTCTTGTATCATGTCCCGTGCCAAATAGTGCGGATCATTCATCGCTTCATCGAAGTTGTTAATCGGCCCAGCAGGAACGCCGGCTTTTTCACAACGTTCGATCCAATATTTACTGTCATGTTCGATCAGAACATTCTCGATTTCCTTTTCTAAAATTTCTATATTTTCTATACGCATTTTATTATCAATAAATCTTGGGTCACGGATCCATCCCGGACGGTCAATGACATCTATACAAAATTTCTCCCAATTGCGCTGATTGCCGCACCCTAGCATGAAATACGAGTCCTTTGTCCGAAATGCTTGATATGGTGCAAGTGCCCGGTGACGATGCCCGGTTGCTGTGGGGATCGTTCCGTTTGCAAAATATGCCGCGGCCTCCCAAGCAAACCAGGGTAATCCTATTTCTGCCAAGGATAGGTCTACATGCTGTCCTTTTCCTGTTTTCAGTTTGTGTACATAGGCAGCCAAGATCGCATAAGCAGCTGTAATCCCCGCTCCAATATCATATACGGCAACACCAGATTTTAATGGACGCCCGCCTTTTTCACCAGTCATGCTCATGATACCTGACATTCCTTGTGCTACCAAGTCAAATCCGCCCTTATGAGAATATGGCCCTGTTTGACCATATCCAGAAATGGAACAGTAGATAATTCCCGGGTTAATCTTCTTGACGTCCTCATAGCCAATTTTCAAGGATGCGGCAACACCCGGTCGATAATTTTCTACTATAACATCTACTTCCTTTGCCAATCGGTAGAAAACTTCTTTCCCTTCGTCTGTCTTCAAGTTAACGGTAATACTCTTTTTATTTCGGTTGATCTGAAAGAAACTTGTGGATTCCCCATTGACAAATGGCCCCATCTGTCGGGTATCATCTCCGCCATTCAGCTTTTCTAGCTTAATTACCTCTGCCCCAAGATCCCCAAGAACCATCGTACAATATGGACCAGCCAAAATTTGCGACAAATCTAATATCTTCAATCCGTCAAGCGCTCCCATAGTTCCTCCTTTACGGTTCTCATTATTTGGTGATAATTTTTAATTAAAGAATGATAAATCCTAATCTTAATAGTCTGTCTAATTAGATGACACCATTTTCACGTAGTTGTTGTATTTCTTCTTGCGTATACCCTAAATCTTGGCTAAGAATCTCTTCCGCATGCTGTCCGAGCATTGGTGCAGCCATTCGAATTTGTCCCGGGGTTTTAGACATTTTCGCAGGAATGCCAAGGGTCTTCATTTTGCCTGCTTTCGGATGCTCAAATTCTTGCACCATTCCCCTGGCCAAAATATGTGGATCATTTAGTGTTTGATCATAAGTATTTATAGGTCCACCAGGAACTTCAGCCTGATCTAATTTATTAACCCAATACGCGGTCGTTTCGTGAATGAAGATTTCTTCTATGCACTGTTCTAAAGCGTCCACATTTTTTACCCGTTCTACCGTTGTTAGGAAACGTGGATCCTCGATCCATTCCGGTCTTTCTACAACCCCTTTGCAGAATTTCTCCCAATTCCTCTGGTTTGCTCCACCTACTAATACATAACCATCTTTTGTTTTATAAGCTTGATAAGGAGCATTCATCCGATGTCTCGATCCAGTTGCGGTCGGAACTTCCCCTGCGCCAAAATAGGCAGCAGATTCCCATACACTCCAAACTAATCCAGACTCTACAAGGGAAACATCAATATATTGTCCTACACCTGTTTTCATTTTGTGGACATATGCTGCCAATATGGAATATAAAGCAGTTACTCCCGCAGAAATATCATTCATGGCTATTCCTGCCTTCACTGGCCTTCCTCCAGGCTCACCTGTCATGCTCATTAGTCCTGTCATCCCCTGAGCCATAATGTCAAATCCGCCTTTATGGCTATATGGCCCTGTTTGTCCATAACCTGATACAGAACAATAAATTATCCCCGGGTTCATGGCTTCGATCGTTTCATAGTCAATCCCTAGTGACTTGACTACCCCTGGTTTGTAATTCTCTACGATCACATCTGCTTTTTTGGCCAGTTCATAAAAAATTTGTTTTCCTTTTTCAGTCTTTAGATTTAGAGTCAAGCTTTTCTTATTCCGATTAATCATCATAAAGCTAACGCTCTCATTTTCAACAAATGGTCCCATTCGCCTTGTATCATCACCGCCAGGAATTCTCTCAATCTTTGTTACATCAGCTCCAAGATCACCTAACACCATTGTGCAGTAAGGACCAGCCATAATTTGTGTCATATCAAGGACACGCATGCCTTCCAATGGAAGCATGAAATCCACCTCCTATTTAATCACAATAATTTCTTATAAACTTCTAAATCTAATTTTAATTATATCAATATTACGAATTATTACAATGTCGCCAATTTAACAGCTAACTTCATCGCATGAAGCATTGCCCCTGGATTAGCTAGCCCTTTCCCAGCGATATCAAATGCCGTTCCGTGAGCAGGCGTAGTGAGAACGACAGGTAATCCCGCACTTACCGTTACCCCTTTATGGAATCCCATTAGTTTCATGCCTGTTTGGGCTTGATCATGATACATTGCTAAAAAGCAGTCAAAGGGGTTATTTTTTAACCGCAGGAAAATCGTATCAGCTGGATAAGGCCCTTCAACATTCAATCCTTGTTCTTGTGCAATTTTCACCGCAGGAGCAATTTCTTCAATTTCTTCTAAACCAATCAATCCACCATCACCTGCATGTGGATTAAGAGCAGCAACAGCAATCCTCGGATTTACAAACCCTGCTTTCTTCAAGACTCCATTGGCAAATTGAATGACTTCCAACACTCTTTCTTTTGTGATTTTTGCTGCTACATCTTTTAAAGGAATGTGAGAAGTGGCCCGTGTAACCCAAAGGTTCTCCATCACATTTACTTCCCCGAACCCTGACTCATATCCAAAGAGAGAAGCTAACAAGTGAATGTCATCCTGAAAGCGGAACCCCCCTTTGTAGAGCGCATCCTTATTGAGCGGAGCATAGACAACGCCATCCAATTTCTTGTCCTGTGCCAGTTGCACCGCGTAGGTTAATGTTTCTCCCGTTGCACGTCCAGACTCAGAGGAAAGCTTCCCTAGTTCAATGTCTTTTGGATCTATGCTTGGCTTATCAATTAACCATATTACGTCTTGCGAGGGGTCTATATGTTCAATGTTCTCCACCTTTTGATACCCGATGGGAGAGCCAGCAATTCTTTCACCCAATTGGAAAACTCGTTCATCTCCAATGAGCACCCAAGTTGCTAATTTTCGCACCTCTCTTTCCTGTAAAGCCCTGGCTACTAATTCCGATCCAATCCCAGTGGCTTCCCCATGAAGCAGACCCATTACTGGTTTCGTGTATTGACTCAAATTGGTTCCTCCTCAAAGTTTTTTTAAGAAAAATAATAATCAGACATCCTAGCCAGCAAGATCATCATCCTTTATTTCTATCGTCTTGTTTTTCTTAAACAATTTGATAATCAATGGAGAAATAATAAATAATACAATGATAGAAAGCACGGTTATCGTGATCGGTCCTCTAACAAAAATAGCAGGATCACCGTTACTGATGTCAAACGATTGACGTACAGCAAATTCTAACATCGGGGCAAGAATAAAAGACAGTAATAACGGTGCAATCGGGTATTGATAAATTGTTAATATAAACGCAATCACACCGCCTGCAATCATCAGCCAGACATCAAACATATTGTTAGATTCAGTGTAGGCACCAATGATACAAAGCAAAATAATAATCGGTATCATAACGCTGTTTGGAATCCTTATGAAATAAACGAGAAAAGGAATAATTGCGAAAGATGCCGCCAAGCTAATCAAATTCCCAATATACATAGAGGAAATCAGGCCCCATACAAGGTCAGGATTTTGTTGAAAGAGCATCGGGCCCGGCTTTAATCCCCACATGATTAAACCACCTAATAAAACAGCGGTAGTTCCGGAACCTGGAATTCCTAACGAAAGCAAAGGGGCAAACGCACCAACAGCTGTTGCATTATTTCCAGCTTCTGCCGCAGCTACTCCTTCAATTGCTCCTTTACCCATTTCATCCCTATTTTTACCTACACGCTTTTCCAGGATATAAGAGAACATTGAACCCGTTGTCGCACCCGCACCAGGCAATATTCCTACAAAACTTCCTAACAATCCTGTACGAACAGACGGTGCCACGATTCTTTTCATTTCGCTTTTGGTTAAGAATGTTTCTCTAAGCGTAATCTTTTTCATATCTTTTTGGATGGTTTGCTTTTCAGTCATTAACTCCATAATTTGGCAAAATCCAAACATCCCGATAACAAGGGAAACGAACGATATACCTTCTAATAAATTAATCGAACCGAATGTAAATCGGGGTTGACCTAACGCCATATCTACTCCGATGGTGGCTAACAGAATCCCAATGAAGGTACTGACTAATCCCTTTCTTGGGTTTTCCCCGAACAGCCATCCGATAGAACACAATGCTAATAGAATAATAGCAGCTATTTCTGGTGGACCAAACGCTAAGCCGACCCTCGCCAATAACGGTCCCATAAAGGTGAGGATAAGAATTCCTATAGTTCCACCTATAAAAGAGGACATGTTTGATGTGAATAAAGCTTTACCGGCTAACCCTTTTTTAGCTAAGGGATATCCATCCAAAGCTGTCGTAATAGAGGAAGATTCACCCGGGATATTAACTAGAATAGCGGTATAAGAGCCACCGTACATCGTCCCGTAGTAAAGGCCCGCAAGCATGATGATCCCAGTAGTTGGATCCATATTAAATGTAATTGGCAAGAGAAGTGCAACCCCTGTAACCGAACCTAAACCAGGAAGTCCGCCGACAAAGATTCCAAGAAGCGCTCCGACAACCGCTGCCAGCAAATTTTGGAACGATAAAGCAACAGAAAACCCTTGTAAAAGATACTGAAAAATATCCATCTTATCACCCTTTCATTAAATTCCCATAAAACCAGTTGGGAAAGGGACGTGCAAAAATAACTTAAACACAACATAAACGATTGCAGTTGTGCTAATTCCAATAATCGCTGCACGAGGGATTGTGTATTTCCCCAAAACAATCAGCCAGACGATCATAAATAACCCAAGAGTAATCATCATTCCAAAAATATTAGAAAACGCGATTACAAGTAATGCTCCTATGATTGGATAGATGTGGACCCTTTCTATTTTCACCACAGACTTCATTCCTTTTAGGATGTCCGGAAAACTTAGCAACAAGGTTAATGTACCAATTATTACCGGCAAGAAGCCTCCGCCAGGTCCCTTATTTACCCAAAAGCCGTGCTGGGTCCAACCTGTAATAGCCCAATAAGCTCCTGCTATAGCAATTAGTATCGAAACGATTCTACCGCCCATTTCACACCCCCAGAAGACTATAAGTATTTTTGATTTAAAAGCAAAAGGCTTTATGAAAAAGCCTTTTGCTTCTCAAACTATTACTTCAGAGTGCCCAATTCTTTATGAATACTTAAATATAAATCCAGTGACTCCTCAAACAATTTCTTGCTATCCTCAGCATTTAAGTACATATTAACCATGTTGTTTTTATCAATATAATTTTCTTGCCATTCCTTGGTTTCAGCGACCTTTTTAAAGACATCTTCCCAATATTTCACTGCCTCAGCCGGCATATCTGGAGGACCCACGACTGCGCGGAATTGATTCATTACAATATTAGGGTATCCCAGTTCCTTCAGGGTAGGAACTTGATCTAGCGGAGGTGCTAACCGTTCAGCTGAAGCAGCAGCGATCGCTCTTGCCTCACCTGCTTCAATTTGCGAGATGATTTCATTCGGATTCGTAATAACTGAGTCAATATGGCCACCCATCAACGCAGACATCGTGTCTCCGCCACTATTAAACGTTACATATTTTAATTTTGTTCCGGCATCCCGATTGATCATAAAGTGAATCAGAGAATCCTCTTGTCCGATTCCTGCTCCTCCAACAGTGACCTCATCGGGTTTTGCCTTTGATGCCTCTACGAATTCCTCAAAAGTTTTATAAGGGCTGTCAGCTTTTACAACAACAAGAAAGGTATCATTCGCTACGGTAGCAATCGGGGTTAAATCCTCAAGAGTAACATCTGCTTTGTTCACCACTGCCGCAACCTGTTGACCTGGACCCCAGGTCATAAGCGTATGGTCATCACCTTTTTTAGAGAACGTATAGGCGTTTCCAACGGCACCAGATCCTCCTTCTTTATTAATAACGAGAAGTTTTTGGTCTACAAATTTATTTTGACTCATCAATTGTGCTAATGTCCGGGCATTCAAGTCACTTCCGCCGCCAGCACTATAAGGAACAACAAATTCAACATCTCTGCTCGGAGCAAACCCTTCGGTTTTTGCCGGTTCACTGCCCTCTGTCTTCGTGCTGCCGCCCTGAGATCCAGCATTCTGGTTCGATGGCTGACTGCTTGAACATGCTGTTAGCAGGGAAATAGCAAGAACTGACGTAAATAAAAAGCTACCAATTTTCTTCATTAAATAATCCCCCTTTTTCATTTAGATATAGAAAGCCCTTACAATTCAAAAGTTTCCCTATCCCCCTCAACTATTTTAATATTTTAATTGTTCAACCATAGCTAAATTTTATCCATTATTGCTATAGTTTGCAATAACATATAAAATTTCAAATGTTGCATTTTGTAGCAATTATGTTGATAATACATATAAGTGGTTTTACAAACGGAACATAAATTTTATTTTTATTACAAAATTTCTGTTATTTCGATAGATCTCTTTTTATTTCGCTAAAGAAATGGTATTATGTTTGAGGTTATATAAAGTTCATATTATTTTATATATTCAAAAATGATACACCAAAGGAAAAAACCTGATCATTTTTTCAACATTTTAGATCCATAACCAAACATAGACCGCATTTTTTACTAGGAGGTATCCTTGAATGTTTAAATGTTTAGTCATTGCCCCTTATGAGGGGTTTAAAGATATAATTCTAGATTTGAAGTCATCCTATCCCTTTCAGATCGATGTGCAAATTGGGAATATACGCAGAGGTGATGCATTATTAAGATTGGTAGAAGAGCATCAATATGATGTTGTCATTTGTCGTGGCGGAACTTCTCGTTTTTTCAAAAAACATCTGGGAATACCCGTTATAGAAATCGAGGTTACCAGTTATGACATCCTTCGGACATTGACAATCCTTAGGGGCTATAAAGGGAAAATTGGGATGATTGGATTTGAAAATGTACTCCAGAACGTTAAAGTAATTTCGGAGTTACTAGAGATACAAGTTTTGCAGTTCTCCATAGAATCTGTAGAGGATATTGTTCCTTCTCTGAAAGAGGCTCTTGATGAAGGCGTGGAGGTGATTATCGGGGATGCACTAACTTCAGCAATCGTTGAATCAAAGGGTGTTCAGTCAATTATGATCGTCTCTGGTAAAGAAGCCATATTAAGCGCGCTTCAAAAAGCAATGAATATGTATTATTTTTATCAGCAAAAGGAAAAAGAAACAGAGAATTTTCTATCCCTGCTTTCCAAATTAAACCATGGCATTTTTATAGTTAATGCCGAAAATAATATTGTTTTTATCAATAAAAAGACCGAGAAATTATTAAATCTACCAAAACAATCCATTCTTGACCTCCCTTGGAAAAACTGGCTTCAAAAATGGGGATTAGATGACAAAACGGATCAGCCATTAAAAGGCAATCATATCATAGAATGGAACAATAAACTTTATATCTTGCAAAAGTCCCATTGTTCTGGTGAGAGTAAACTATTTGTTCTCCACGAAGCAGATGAAATCAAAAATATGGAACGTCTTATCAGGCGCAAATTATATAGTTGGCCAATGAAAAAAGAAGAGAATATTCCATTGAATCAATTAATCAAAAACCTGCAAATAAAGAATGCGGATTTCAAGCAAATAGAACAGTGGAATCAAATGTGTAAACCTATTCTTATCTACGGTGAATCTGGTACGAACAAAGAAACATTAGCCCTATCCCTGCATAACAATTCAAAATACTCCCCCGGGCCATTTATCTGCTTTGATACAACATCTACACCTCCTGACGAGGTTGAGCGTAAACTTTTTGGTACGGGGACCACAAATGAAGTGGGTTTAATAGAACAAGCCTATGAGGGTACACTTTATATTGAAAGAATTGATAATCTATCGTTTAAAACACAAGCTAAGTTAAATGAGATTCTTAACGATCAAGCAAATCCCTATCTGTTTCGACTGGTTGCATCCAACCTAAAAGATTTGTTACCGGAAATGCAAAAGGGCAACTTTCATTCAGGATTATACTACACGCTCCAGCCCCAACATATATCCATACCACCTTTACGTGAACGGGTTGATGAACTAGATGATATCATTCGCTGGATTCTAGCCGATGCCAACAAACGAATGAATAAGCAAGCCGCCGGCATAAAACCAGATGTCTTAAAAAGGTTGAAACTTTATCATTGGCCTAATAACTATACTCAATTAAAACAAGTTTTATATAAGCTGATTGAGACATCTAATTCGCTATTTATAAGTATGGATACTGCAAAACCAATCATCGAACCCTTATTTTCATCGACGGACGGAAATTTACTCACCCCTTATTTATTGACAGGTCAAACCCTGAAAGAAATTGAAACCAGCCTTATTCTTACCGTACTCGAACAAGAGGACTATAACCAATCAAAAGCTGCCAAACGGCTAGGAATAAACCGTGCAACCTTATACCGAAAGATCAAAGGCCATCTTCAGGAGCAGAAATCGGACTAAGAGACCAAAAAAAATAGAAGGGCTGCAACAGTTAGTTGCAGCCCTTCCGCTCTTTTTAGAAAATCTCTTCTGCTATGTATTTCTTCCCCTTTTCTGCATAATGTTTCGTCGTTGTGGTCAGCATTTCCAGGTCCTTTTCGGTAAGTTCACGTACGACCTTTGCCGGTACACCCATTACCAAAGTTCTTGGAGGAATTTTTTTTCCTTCGGCTACCAATGATCCCGCAGCAACCAAAGCATATTCACCAATTTCTGCATTGTTTAGGATTGTAGCCCCCATTCCAACAAGAGCCCCTTTTCTAACCGTGCACCCGTGCAAAATAACCTGATGCCCAACAGATACATCATCTTCCAAAGTTAACGGCATTCCAGGATCAACATGACATATCGTTCCATCCTGAATGTTTACTCTTTCCCCAATCGTGATCGTGGCATTGTCCCCGCGAAGGACACTATTAAACCAAATGCTAGATTCCTTTCCAACCTTGATGTCGCCAATTAACTGAGCACCAGGTGCAACATACACGGTAGAATCAAGCTGTGGTTTCTTTCCTCCATAAGAGTATTGCATAGTTTTAATTCCCCCACTTTTGTAATTTTTCATTCTATTTCTATCATATCATGTTCTATTAATCTTAGCCATGAAATATAAGAACCCTCTTCTATTCTCCGCGAAATACCGGCCTTCTCTTCTCCCGGAAGGCTTCTAACGCCTCGATTCGATCCTTTGTCGGTATAATAACTTCGTAAGCCTTCGCTTCAAGATCTAAACCTGTTTGTAAATCGGTCTCTATTCCTTTATTGATCGCATATTTTGCCTGATAGACCGCTAAGGGTGCATTCACAGCAATTTCATTGGCTAATTCGAGACTCAGCCCTCTGAGTCTCGCCTGTGAGTCTGCTATATCGGTTAAAATTCCGTAGGAAAGTGCCTGATCTGCTGATATTTTTCTACCTGTCAGAATTAATTCCTTTGCTTTGGATGGACCAATTAAACGCGCTAATCGTTGGGTGCCGCCTGCTCCTGGAATAATACCCAAACCGACCTCTGGTAACCCAAGTTTTGCTTCCCCTACTGCAAAGCGAAAATCGCAGGCAAGCGCCATCTCGAGGCCCCCACCAAAGGCATACCCATTGATCGCAGCAATCGTCGGTTGTTCTAATTTCTCAAGTGCCGAAATTACTTCTCTTGATTTCCGCAGATTACGCCGAACCTCCTGCTCACTCAACGTTCTGCGTTCTTTTAGATCAGCCCCTGCACAGAACGCGCGTCCCTCTGCTGTAAGTAAAACAACTCGAATTTCCTTTGTGCTCTGCTGAAGCTCTTCAATTATCTCCCCTAATTGAACCAGCAGGGGAAAATTAAGTGCATTCAGTTCATTGGATCTGTTTAATTTGATAATCCCTATATGTCCATGTTTTTCCAATATGACTGGTTTTTGCTCCATTTCAGCCCCTCTTCCTCATTTTAGATATTCTATATTTTTTTATCTGCCGCCGCTGACCGTTATGATTTCTCCTAGAATGTAATTTGAAGCATCTGATGCCAGGAAGGCTATTGTCTGTGCAATTTCTTCCGCTGTCCCGGAACGTTTCAGTGGGATTGTCGGAATAATCCGGTCAAGACGCTCTTGGGTCGAATATTTTTCTTGGAAAGGCGTCTCAATGACGCCAGGAGCCACACCATTTACGATAATCCCTTTAGCAGCAAATTCTCTTGACATGCCGACTGTCATCGTACTCACCGCGCCTTTTGCTGAGGCATAATGAACACTTTCTCCCCCGCCGCCAATTCGGGCTGCAACAGAAGATACGTTGATGATTTTCCCACTGCCTCTTGGAAGCATATCCTTTAAGACAGCCTGCGAGCAAAGGAGAATACTTTTCACATTTAAATCATAGGTTTGATCCCATAGTTCTTCGGTTATTTCCATGAAAGGGCTTCTTTTGATTGCTGCCCCCGCATTATTCACCAGCACATGAATCGCACCAAAAGCCTCTAAAGCTTCTGCTGCCATCCGATCAACCTCGGCTTTATTCGTGACATCCGCTCTGATCACCAGTGCGGTCCCTCCGTTTGCTTTAATTCGGTCCTGCGCTTCACAGACACCTTGTTCGTTATGCAAATAATTTAATACAACCTTAGCCCCCAGACTTGCCATGAGTTCCGCTGCAGCCCGTCCAATTCCTGAACTCGCACCGGTTATTAATACGACCTTCCCATCTAATGAAAGCATTTTGTCCCCTCCTATAGTTAATAATAAGATTATTATACAAGAAAACTGTAAAGATTCTAAAAATATTTTTTGCGAATATAAAACCCCTGGTTCAATTCCAGGGGTAATTGGTGTAAGGAAGGATTAGCTTTTCTTACCATCATAAATTTCAAATTGTGCATGCAAATCCTTCAACGCCGCAAGAAGGGCATTTTGGGCTTTTCCTTTATATTGTTCTTGAAGAAGCTTAACCAATGTTTCATAATCTTCCCTTAGACTATAACCTCTCAGCAAACGCCCTACAAAGTCACGTCCATGTTGGGTAGCCAAGGTGCACGAGGCCTCAATAATAACCCCGTATTTGCAATCCAGTTCAGCTGTAATGGTTAAAGTTTCAAATACGCTTTTCGCTGCCATTCCCTGTGGCAGTTTGGCATGTCCAGCCAAAAAGATCGTTCTGTTTTGCATTGCTTACACTTCCCTGTTCTGATAAAATCTTAGTTTGCTCTTTTCTTAAAGTTCTCGATAATCGCATCTGCTGCCTCACGCGTAGAGAGCTGGCCGCCAATATCTCGTGTAACTTGACCTGATTCGATGCTGTCCCCAATGGCATCGAGCAGCAGCTTACCAGCTTCATCATACCCGAAATGGTCCAGCATCATTTTCGCAGTCCAGATCTGACCGATCGGATTGGCAATGTTTTTCCCGTAGATATCGGGTGCGGAACCATGAACCGGTTCAAACATAGATGGATATTTGCCATTCAAATTGATATTGGCAGCTGGAGCTATTCCAATACTTCCCATAATGGCCCCGCCAATATCGGTTAGAATATCCCCGAACAAATTACTCGCTACAATGACATCAAAAATCTGTGGACGAGTTACAAAGAACGCCGCCAATGCATCAATGTGATAAGCATCTGTTCTAATATCCGGATAATCTGCTTTCACATCGTTGAAGACTTCATCCCAAAAGGGCATGGAGTGGAAAATTCCATTTGATTTAGTTGCCGAGGTTACATGCCCACGACGTTTTTTCGCTAATTCAAATCCATAACGCATTGCTCTTTCTGAGCCAATTCTGGTAAATATAGCATTTTGGATGGCCATTTCATTTTCACCTTTGTGAATTCGCCCACCCACTTCACTGTACTCCCCTTCGCTATTTTCACGAACGACAATCAAGTCGAAGTCATTTGGATTTTGTAAAGGAGATCTTAGCCCTTTGAAAAATTTGGCAGGGCGAATATTGATAACCTGCTCAAATTCCCGGCGAATCTTAATTAATAAGCCCCATAAAGACACGTGGTCGGGCATAATTTGGGGATTTCCGACTGCGCCGAGGAAGATCCCTTCAAAACCCTTTAAAATGTCTAACCCGTCATCGGGCATCATCTTGCCATGTTGTGCATAATAATCGCAACTCCAGGGGAATTCAGTAAATTCGAATTGTAACCCCCCATGAACATCAGCAACCGTATGTAAGACTTCCAATGCAGGAGGAACCACTTCTTTACCGATCCCATCCCCAGGCAACACAGCAATTTCATACTTTTCCATAAGAATCCCTCACAATTCTATAGTGTTTAGATATCATAAGTTTACTGTTTTTTCGGACATAAGGAAAGGTAATATTTTAACCGCCGTTTTAATACCCCCAAGATTTTAAGTTTCATTGCTTCCAATCGGCTATCAACCCTTTTGCTGAGATGTTATGAATTCTTAAATCAACGATTCTTATTTGGACGGACTAAAATCGCGTGATCCACCTTAATACACTGGTCCATAATTACTGTGAATCCATGTTGCTTTAAATAATTTGCTGCCTCTTCGTTGTAAATCCCTGATTGAAGCCAAAGGATCTTACATTTCCCGTATTTTACAGCATCTTCAGCAATGGGCATAATATGTTCACTGCGGCGAAAAACATTTATGACATCTACCGGCTCTTCAAGGTCTGTTAGCGATGGGACTGCCTTTTCACCAAGAGCCTCTGTGATTGATGGGTTCACTGGAATGATCCGGTAACCGCTTTGCTGCATGGCTTGGCTAATCATGTAACTGGCACGATAAGGGTTGTCTGAAAGCCCAACAACCGCAATCGTTTTGGCGTTTACTAAAATATCTCTACGTTCATCCAAACCGGGGTTTTGAAACGACATATGTGCCCTCCTTTATTTTGATTTTGTTAGGTTTATCGTAACATAGAAACATCTTGCAGAACGAAAATTTTAGGGGAACTGATGAAAAATAATCTTTTTTGTACCAAAGTATACTTTTGGGAGCTACAGCGGACCGGAAAGCCGCTAATTCCCAACAAATACCCAAATTCGAAGGGTATACGGACCCTAAAGCCCCTATGTCACTATTAAGCATAAAATACCCAAGGACTTATAGCAAATAAGGCCTCCTGTGTCCTCAATTCCCTAGAAAGGGTGGATCTTACCAAAAATAAGGTCTGCCCAGTCCGATCATGACCTAACCAAAGTAAGAAAAACCGGGTCCCCGGACCTTTTTATACTCAAATTAAAAGATCCGAAATGTTTATGATGCTCGCATTCGCTCGGCTTTTCTCTCCATGTGTAGATGGGATTGTTCCAATGGGAACCCCTGACTCCTGACAAGTTATACCTTCACGTAAAAAAAGCCGGCCCCAAAATGAAGCCGACCTCTATCGATATTTAACTTGCTTTGACATGCTTACCATTCGATACCATGCTTTTTTTTTCTGAAAATCCCATATTAAAAAAGATATTTAGAATAATAGCCGTTAAACTTCCTGCAACAATCCCATTATCCACAAGAATACGAATGCTTGATGGCAACTGAGCAAAGAAATCCGGAACAACGGAAACCCCTAATCCCATTCCAACAGAACAAGCGATCACAAGAAGATTTTCATTACGGGAGAAATCTACAGTACCAAGCATTTTAATCCCTGAAGCAGCCACCATTCCAAACATCGCTACCATTGCTCCTCCTAAAACCGGATTTGGTATGAGGGTAGCCAGTGTTGCAAACTTTGGCAAGAATCCTAAAACAACTAAAATCAATCCGGCAACGACAATTACATCTCGCGTTTTTACCTTTGAAAGCTGAACTAATCCTACGTTTTGCGAAAAAGTTGTATACGGGAAGGCATTAAAGATTCCTCCAAGAACGATCGCTAATCCTTCCGCACGATACCCTCTAGTTAGATCCGCTGAGTTCAAATCACGCTCGCAGATCTTTCCTAAAGCTAAAAACACACCCGTGGATTCAACCATGGTGACAATCATCACAAGGCACATTGTGAGTACAGCACCCCATTCAAAGGTTGGGGTCCCAAAGTAAAGTGGATGTGGAACAGAAAACCAAGATGCATCGGCAACAGGGGATAAATCAACTTTTCCCATAAGATAAGCCGCAAGCGTCCCAATGATTATTGCTAACAACACCGAGATTGCCTGGATAAAACCATTAAAATAGCGATTGAGAACAATAATAAGGGCCAATACTCCAAAAGCAAGCAATAGATTTTCGATATTTCCGAAGTCTGGGCTTCCCACTCCACCTGCCGCGTTGTTAAAAGCAACAGGAATCAAGGTAACTCCAATAATCGTTACAACGGAACCTGTGACAACTGGTGGGAAAAACTTCATCAACTTCCCAAAGACACCAGAAATAAGCAGAACAAAGATACCAGAACCAATGATGGCGCCATAGATGGCAGACATGCCATATGAAGAGCCAATGGCGATCATCGGAGCAACTGATTGAAAAGCACAACCTAACACAACGGGCAAACCAATACCAAAGTATTTATTTTTCCAAACCTGCAGTAAAGTTGCTACTCCGCACATTAGCAAATCAATAGCAACCAGATAAGCCATTTGTTCCATGGTTAGTTTTAAAGCACCGCCAACAATCAAAGGAACAATAATCGCTCCCCCGTACATCGCCAATACATGCTGCAATCCTAGTGAAAATACTTTACCTGGATGGTTATTCCCCATTATACGAAAGCCTCCTCACGGAACTCGATTTTCTTTTTCTCATGATCCAAACGGATGATTTGTGCCAGTGAATGCACATGAAACCCAGCATTTCTTAGCTTTTGACCCCCATCTTGAAAGGCCTTTTCAATAACGATACCAATTCCCTCTAAACTTGCTCCTGCTTGTTGAACAATAGAAGCCAATCCCAAAGCAGCTTCCCCATTAGCTAAAAAATCATCAATAATGAGTACATGATCATCGGCAGAGAGAAACTTTTTGCTGACCGTGATTTCATTCGTTTCTTGTTTGGTAAAGGAATAAACCTTGGATACATAAACATCGTTATTCATGGTCAATGATTTCTTCTTACGGGCGAATACCAAGGGAACTCCAAATTCTAAAGCCGTAGTAAGTCCCACTGCGATCCCAGAGGACTCAATAGTTAAAACCTTGGTCACCTTTTTTCCTTTAGAAAAATGTTGATAATATTCTTTCCCCATGGCAACCATTAAATCTGGATCGATTTGATGGTTCAAAAAGGAATCCACTTTTAAAACCGATTCAGACAGAATAACGCCTTCTTTTTGAATTTTTTCCTTTAGTAGTTTCAATGTTCAATCCCCCACAGCTTTCCCGAAAAAATAAACCCGGAATATTTGTTTCGAGTGAAAACAAATATTCCGGGTCTATTTCCCCAAAATGATTGGTATTCACTCGTAGTCTTTCCATTTACGGTGGAAAGGTAGAAACTCACAGGCCTTATTCCTGTTATTATACGAGTTCATCATATTCGCTTTGATAGGAACATTATACGATAATCGCGGATAAAAAGAAAGAGAAAATGTTTAAAAGACGAACTTTACCATTGTTTTATATCAAATCATTCATGTTTTATAGTTTACAAAGAAAACTTGAGGATTGTTTGCGTTTTTTTGATAAAATAAGAAAAGGACAGGTTACAGAAAGGAAGAATTTATATCCATGTCATTACTTGAGAACTACCCTCTGTGGGCCGCTCTGGCCTCAATTGGTATCGCCCAGGCTGTAAAAGTTCCTTTACACTTTATCACCCATCGAACCTGGCAGTGGGGCCTATTATTTAGTACAGGCGGGATGCCTAGTTCCCATTCTGCAGCTGTGACCGGTCTGGCCACAGCAGTTGGGATGACAGAGGGTTTTCATAGCGCTTTTTTCGCATTGGCTGTTACCTTTGCCGTTATTGTCATGTTTGATGCAGCTGGAGTAAGACGACATGCTGGTGAGCATGCAGCCTTATTAAATAATTTACTCGAGGATTTCCGATCCCTTCAAGAAGATTTAAAGCATTTTCGGATCAAACCTTTTCGCCAACAAAACGGTCAAAAACTAAAAGAGCTTCTCGGACACCAGCCTGCGGAGGTTTTTGTAGGCGGAACCGTGGGGATTTTAGTGGCCCTTGCTCTGTCAACATGCTTTGAACTATAAGGAATATAGCGAAAAAAGGCTGTCACAGGAATCGGTTCATCGATCTGGGACAGCCTTTTTCACCACATTGATTGTTAATTTACTTGAACATTCGCTCGAACTAATTGTTTATCGTTCAGTTGCTTCATCATCGCTTCGGTAAGAATCCCCTCTCCGCGTTTGACAACATAGACCTCAAGGGACTTCTTTCCCCATTTATTATAAACATCCTCAATCGTATCAAAATATAGGTCAATTTTATTTCCTTTGATAGCCGAACCGATATCAGCAACAACTCCATACCCATAGCCTGGTATATAAAGAATGGTTCCTAATGGAAACATGTTCAAATCAGCTGCAATCGTTGAATATACATCCCGAACAACTTTAACCCCCGAATAAGTTATCCCATATTGAGGATGGCCTACATCTTTCCCAGTCGATTCGGGGCCCGCATAGTATCCTGTAGCTACAACATCCACACTAGGTAAGTGGGCTAATAAATCATGTTCACTTGCGGTTTCAGGCATTTGTTCGGTTTGCTCAGGTGCCGCTTGCTTTTCTACTAGTTCTTCAACGTTCAAATTTATATTCTGTTTTGGCACAGTTTGCTCCGTTAATAAAAACGAGGCTGCCAAAACAAATAAAATCGTCGTTAAAACATACGTAGTATGTACAAGTTTCATTCTCTACTCCCTTTCTTAGTTCCTCTCCATAATTTCATGGTCTCCCATTTTTCAGGAATATATACTAGTTCTGGGTGAGTAGAGAAATGAGGGGATAATCTAAGGGGAAGTGAAAGTGGGAAAAGAAGGTTGTAGTTTATACAATAATCAAGGGAGCTCTAGTAGTGGTACTCTCCCTTCCTATCAGGAAAAAAAAATGACCCTCATCGTTCCATTGTGGAAAGATCAGGGTCCGGTTTATCATGGCAATTCATCTCATCACCTCTTATTCGTACATGTAAATGCGGTAACGTTTGCTTTGCTCTTCTTGTAGGCGTTGTGCATCTTCCAAAAATTCAACTAAAGCACGAAAGAACTTAACCATTTTTCATAACCTCCTTGATTTGTTGTACCTTTATTATCGCTGCGAGACGTTATATTTACAAAGCTGGTATTCGCTCATGAAAGCGTCAATCATGGATATGAAAATGGAATGAAAACGAAAGTCAAACCCATATATCTTAAATTTAATACACCTTCCTCTTGTTTTCTTGTGTTTTCATTTTTTGCAAGGTGTGAATTCACAGTTTCGTCACCATCACCCTACTCAGCTGGAAAGAAAGCCCTAAATTTCGGACTAATTTTGAAACATAACGGAACCACGCAAAAAAAAAGAGTCTCTCCATCAACTACATACAGTTGAGAGAAGACCCTTTCCTTCCTTAGAACATCCGATAACCCTTTGCTCTTAAAGTTTTTATAATAACCCCACTTAAGATTGCACCAAGCAAACCAGAAGTAAGGACTATATAGTCGACCGGAAGCAACGCACCCATTTTAACAAATAAATAAATTAGAATTAAGACATAGACTGCCAAAGGAAGCCAGGTTGTTTTAATTAGCATATTTATAATAAATCCTATTCCGAACGCCAATACCAAAAATAACGGAACCGAAATAATTAGTTGGGCAATGTTCATCGTGAATCACCTTCCATTTTTCTTCATAAGAACTAGTTTACTTGAATCCGTTTGACTGGTCAACTAAACAGCTTGGTACCGTCCAACCGTTCGGACACTGCCCTAAGATCACAACTCGACATCACTGCACCCCATAAATAAATTCATATACATCAATAAAAACAGCCCAAAGGGCTGTTTTTATTGTTTGTTCGTTTGATGCAAATAGGCTTGATTCATGCGATCTCTTTCTTTGCTGCCCTCTTTTAGGCGTTCTATCGCAGGAAGAATCAAGTACTCTATTTCCTTTTGTACGGCATACGCCAAATCATATCGATTAGAGTCCTCAAGAAATTTTCCCACTTCAAAGAGCTGCTCGTACCTTTCTTGCTCTTCTTTCGTTAACTTTGCTCTGACCTGAACACTTGCATGCCGCATTAGACTTCACCTAAAGTTTAGATTTTTTCAGTAATAGTCCCATTCCACCTAGTAGATACAAGTAACGGTTGTCAATGACTTTCTTCATAACAGATGCAGTGGATCCATAAATTTTCTTGGAGCCGACGATTCCCATCGCTTCACCTTTTCCAAGAGAAGCTACAGTACCTTTAATCTCTGGAGTGAATTTCTTTAATTCTCCACCGCGAATTAGTGAGGTTAGGTTCTCTGCACAAGTTTGTCCTTGTTGCATTGCAATCTGTGCGGTTGGAGGGTAAGGACGATTTGTTTCCTCGTTGATGATCAATGCACAGTCTCCAAGAATGAATACATCCTCATGACCGGGTGCACGGAGGAAATCATCCACTTTTACCCTTCCTCTCATTGTTTCAAAACCAGAATTCTCTACGATTGCGTTTCCACGTACACCACCTGTCCAAACGATGGTTCCGGCTTTAATTTCCTCACCAGTTGCCAGAATAACCCCATCTGGCTTGCACTCTTTAATTGGTGTATTAATTTTGAAGGTAACTCCCTTCCGCTCTAATACGTTCATTGCATATTCAACTAATTCCGGATCAAAACCTGGCAATGCAGTTGGTGCTGCCTCAATACTATAGATTTTTACAAGGGAGGGATCAATGTCAAATTGATTGCATAGTTCAGGAATACGATCACCTAACTCCCCAACGAATTCAATTCCTGTAAATCCTGCCCCACCAACGATAATTGTTAAATATTCCAATTTATCTGGTTCACTGCGGTATTTCGCAAACATATATTCAATGTGTTCTTTGATTAATCTAACGCTGTTGATGCTTCGAATACCTAGGGCATAATCTTTTAATCCTTGAATACCGAATGTTTCTGGGTCTGCGCCGAGGCCCACTACTAAATAATCATATTGCAGTGTTTGCCCATCCGCTAATTTTACGGATTTTGCATTGGGATCAATTGACTCCACAGATCCTTTAACAAAGTTAATCCGGTTTGTATCAATAACAGACTCAATATCTATCTGACAGCGTTCTGGATCAAGCGTACCGGCAGCTGGCTCGTGTAACCATGTCGTTAAATAGTGATAATCATGCTTGTTTACTAATGTTACTTCCGCTTCATTATAGTTCAACATTTTTTGAAGCCTTGTAGCTGTCATCATCCCACCGTAACCGGCACCTAAAATTACGATCCTCTTATTCATCCCATCACATCCAGTTTCTATATATTGTTTGTTAAGGTATTTTCACTCAACCCCAATACCTTTTTTTATAGTATTTACAATGAGTTAAATGAAACCCTTAAAGGTTTTTCCTTTTTTTCCGAAAATACCATGCTCAAATTTTCACAATTTGTTCATAATCCAATCATAAAACCTTTTGGCAGAGTTTTCAAGTGAAAAAATGCACAAAGTTATATTCGGAATATTCAAAACCATATTGCTGGTTTTTATTGCTGAAACATGAAAAAAAGCCTGAGTACCATTTAAGTCTTTCCAGAAAATGCCTAGGAAGTTATAATAAGAGTCAACAAACATATAGATAAAAAATTCGCAACATTTTGTCCCGTTTGACGTTACCCTAGATAAAGTAAAAGCTTTAGTAGGATTATTTCGGAGGTGCAGGACGATGAATCTATATCGTGATGAAAAAGTATACGACATTTTAATCGTCGGCGGTGGACCGACGGGGATTTTTACTGCCTTTTATGGCGGAATGCGCCAATGTTCAGTAAAAATCATAGAAAGCATGCCACAATTAGGTGGGCAGCTTGCTGCTCTTTATCCCGAAAAATATATTTATGATGTAGCGGGATTTCCAAAAGTCCGAGCCCAGGAATTAGTGAATGCACTTAAAGAACAAGCTATGTATTTTGAACCAACTATTTCTTTGGAAGAACGAGTCCTTAATCTAGAAAAACAAGGGGATCAATTCGTGGTTACCACGGATAAAGGAATTCATTTAGCAAAAGCAGTGATTATTACAGCAGGGGTAGGTGCTTTTGAACCTCGTCGTCTGGAACATCCAAAAGCCTCTGTTTATGAAGGGAAAAACCTACACTACTTCGTCAATGACCTTAATTTGTTTGCAGGTCAAAAAGTGGCTGTAATCGGTGGTGGTGATTCCGCAGTAGATTGGGCTTTGATGTTAGAACCAATCGCAAAAGAGGTCCACATCATTCACCGCCGGGATAAATTCCGTGCCCATGAACATAGTGTAGAAACCTTGATGAATTCCAGGGTGAATGTCTTAACCCCGTACGAAATCAAGGACCTTAAAGGGAATGGAACGATTGAAGCATTGACCATTGTGCAAAACAAAACACTAGAAGAATTGACATTAGAAGTGGATTCAGTCATTGTCAATTTCGGATTTGTTTCCTCCCTTGGGCCAATCAAAAATTGGGGGTTGCAATTAGAAAAAGGAAGTATTGTGGTCAATTCTAAAATGGAAACCAATATTCCGGGTATTTATGCTGCCGGAGATATCGCCACTTATCCAGGAAAAGTCAAATTAATTGCAGTTGGCTTTGGGGAAGCACCGACAGCTGTTAATAACGCAAAATCCTATATTGACCCTGAAGCCAAGCTTCAACCGGGACACAGTAGTTCGATGAATCTCTAAGGGCTGGTGTTTTTTACATGGCATAGTTATGTTTTTCTAAACAAAAAGTAAATTTAAGATTTTGTTTAGGAGGATATGCACATGCCACGAACAACAACAAATATTATCTACATCGCCTTTCTCATAGCTTTAACCTTTGCCATTCCCATCCTTTTGTTAGTTGGTACAGGCGGTTCGATTGAAGGTGTCATCGGTGCCATCTTATCCTTCATAGCGATGGCAAGCTATGTTGCCTACACCATGCTTCTTGGAGCAAGAAATTCCTAAGAAAAACCGGTCAGCGACTCTCGCTGGCCGGTTTTTCCAAACATGCATGATTAATCGCACTTCTCTGCTTTTCCTGCATCTGTTGCTGTACGGAAGCTAGATCCACAACCACAAGTGGCAACTGCATTTGGATTCTCAATGGTAAAACCGCCGCCTACCATCGATTCTTTATAGTCTATTTCTACACCATATAAATATTTGGCACTTTCCTCGTCAACGACCACCCTTAATCCATCTATAACAAAATCCTTGTCACCGTTGCGTTCCTCTTCATCAAATCCCATTCCGTAAGTAAAGCCACTGCAGCCTCCTTGATTAACGGCTACACGCAAAAACAAATTGTCATTATTTTGCTCAGCTAAGATGTCCTTAATTTTTTCTACTGCATTTTCACTGATTTTAATCATATATATCCCTCCTCGTCTGAGGCTAAAAACTAATCTATATCTTACACCTCTATATTAAAAAGTATACAGTTAATTTTCACTTTCCTCAAGGTGTTTACCGTATATATCTACATTACCCAACATTCGCTAACATGTATTTTCCTTGTCTACCTAGCCATTTAAACTTATAATGAGTAAGTGATTAAAACTAGGCAGGACACTTTATTAAAAAGAAAATTGAGGTGAAAAAGGTAGATGAGCCTGTTATTACAAGGAGCAGCCGATAAAGCATTATTACCAGTTATCGAAAAGGTACAAAATGGGGAACGTCTGACAATTGAAGATGGTCTGACACTCTATCATTCAAATGACCTTCTTACTATTGGGCAACTAGCCAATACCGTAAATTTAAAAAGAAACGGCAATCGTGTTTACTTCATTCAAAATATGTATATTAATCCAACGAATGTTTGTGAAGCCCATTGCAAATTTTGTGGTTTTCGCCGTGACCCTGATGAAGATGGTGCTTATACAATGAATGAAGAAGAACTTCTTCATTATGTGGAAAAAAACTTCCAACAATCGATCCGTGAATTTCACATTGTAGGTGGACATAATCACACGGTACCCTTTGAATACTATGTAAATACTGTTCGCACCTTGAAAAAACATTATCCGAACGTCACTATCAAAGCTTATACGGCAGCAGAAATTGTATTCTTTAGTCAAATTTCAGGATTAAGTACAAAAGAAGTTATACAAGAACTGATGAAAGTCGGTCTAGAATCTTTAACTGGCGGTGGAGCGGAAATTCTTACGGAAAATTATCGGGAGAAAATGAGCCCCGAAAAAGCCAGCACAGATGAATGGTTAAATACCCATCGGATCGCACACGAACTTGGTTTAAAAACGCATTCAACCATGCTTTACGGATCCATTGAATCCTATGAAGAACGCCTGATTCATATGGATCGTGTGCGAAAACTGCAGGATGAGACCCATGGATTTTTGGTATTTATCCCTTTAGCTATCCAACCAAAAAGCAAAAATGCTGGAATTAAACGGAGAACTTCTGCTTTTGATGATCTAAAAACAATTGCCATCAGCCGTTTGATGCTTGATAACTTCCCGCATATCAAGGCTTACTGGATAAATATCGGTACCCAATTAACCCAATTGGCTGTGAACTTCGGTTCATCTGACATCCACGGAACACTTACTGAAGAACGGATCAGCCACGCAGTTGGAGCTTTAACACAAAGCGCACTAACCCGTGAGGAACTTGTATGGTTGATTGAAGGGGCAGGAAGAAAAGCTGTGGAACGCGATACCTTCTACAATATTGTAAAAGAATACTAAAAGCAAAACAGGCTGTCCCATTTTCGGGATAGCCTGTTTTGTAGTTTAAAAGCCGAGTTTCTTCCATAATTCGTCTTCTTCTTCCTTTTTTTTCACAGCCTCAAGGATCTTAACGTAAAGATCATCAGGTGTCTCTCCAACAACCACTTCCCCGCTAACAAGAGCATATGGGTGCAACAAACAAAGCTCACAATGACTTAAACAGCCATACTCCATAATTTCTACTTCGATTTCTGGGTTTTCCAACAAGCGAAGTCTTACTTCATCTGTGCCCGCCGAAAGGTTGCTTTCGCAAAATTCTACCATTACACTCACTTCGGTCACCTACTCTATTCGAGAAAGACCTAATTCATCTAGCTTTCGATAGATATCCTTTAAATTAGGATTTCCCTCTGTAATAATCGACCCGTCAATCACAACAACAGGGTACCAAAGGTCCTCATCAAACACCCGCTTAGAGAAAACCTCCTCTTCGGTCGTATGTGGTGACTTTATATCGACATAAACCACCTGAAAAGTCTCTTCATTATAGACCCTCCGTAGCGCGGCATCAAGCCAGCTGGCTGTTTCTACGGATGATGGAGCATTAATACAGCTTGCACAAAGCTCATCTGTGCCGTACACTTTTATTGTAACCATGATTTCATTCACTCCATTGAAGATGTTCAATATATATTCTACCATGTTTATTTATGGAATCTGTAACCCGATGTGTCTTGCTCATGGAATTATTCTTAAAAGGATATTATAATAGAGGTATGAAAGGGGTGCAAAAGTAATGGAAAATGAGAACCTTTTTGAACAAGTTGAGGATGTTCTAAATAAACTTCGCCCGTTTTTACAACGTGATGGAGGAGATTGTGAACTCGTTGATGTTGAAGACGGAGTCGTAAAACTTCGCTTGATGGGAGCTTGCGGAAGCTGCCCAAGTTCCACGATAACATTAAAAGCTGGTATTGAACGTGCACTAATGGAAGAGATTCCAGAAATCACCGAAGTACAGCAAGTATTTTAAATGATGCCCGAAAAAGATCCCTATTATTAGGGATCTTTTTTTTAAAAGGTAACTCTAGGAATTACAACTCCGAAAGCATCTTCAACAAAACGTGGAAACTCCCGCAGTAAAACATCGTTTCTTTTTAACTCCAAATAAGCGCCATAAGGTGTCATAATTTCTGTTTCTTCCCGGAACAGTTCAACCTCCAGATTATCGCCAGTAAAAGAAGATGGTTGATAGTATAATCCTTCATATTTTTTAATCACTCGACCGGGGAGAAGGAACATCGCATACATGATGGCAAATTCCTCAGGAATAAGTGGTGAGCACTGATGATATGCGGATAAAAACGGATAGACTCTTCTAGGATCCCACCCATGTTCCCGAACATCGGCTTTAATCCATTGACCGATATCCCTTACCCTCATGTCGTCTACCCATGAGAAAGGATCGGTAAAGTAAACCCTTCCTCGAACGGTCACAAATTGATCAGGTCCAAAATGAATATAGGCCAATCGGCCAAATTTTTTTGTTTCTTTGCAAACAAGAGGATAATTACAATCCTGTAAATACGCAATAGCAGAACGACCACTATGGTACAGATACTGGAAATTTTCCAAAAAGAACCTATCAAAATCATCAGCTTCTTTTCTCTCTACACGAGTAACTGCTATCCTCTTAAAATTCGGCAGCAGATTTACTCTTTTTTTCCAGTCTCTCGGCCATGTATTCCAAGCCCGATATTTATTATCAAAACGTTTGATCCTTTTAGCTGAGGTTAAATGAAAAGAGGCCAAAGAATGTCCGAGTAAAGCGTAGTCTACACGCTCTTCCTCTTCATAAGGCCAATGTGTTACAAAGATACTTTGCTCACCAATCTGTGCAAAACTGCTGCCTTCAGGAATCCCTTGAATGGGTAACAAGAAACGTGAGTTCATCTGCTCATACATACTTGCAACATATTGGTCTTTCCCCCTAAAGGCTAAAGGAACAGGGTATAGAAAATAGGTGCCCTTACTGGTTTCCAACCAATATCCATTTGTTCTTTCTTCATAACGATACACCACCACCTGGTATTGCCGCTGAAATTCTTGGATCCACCCGCTCACGTCTAGTCAACTCCCGCCCATAGAAATACATACTTCATCCTATGTGCGATGAATCGATTGGGTTCCCTTCAGAATGTTTTGGATTTGCACAAAGATCTGATCCTGCATGATTGGACTAAACCCGGTCTGCATTGGATCAATAGGCATGGAAAAGAGTCTGCTATCAACTGTTTCAAAGCCCTCAGGACGCTTGTCCAGGTGAAGCACCTTGGCAAACATGATGGCTTTACAAAACGGTTCTTGCCCTTTGGCTGTTACTCGATATTCGCCAACTTGTTCGGGTTCAGATATTTTTGCCCCTGTTTCCTCCCAGGCCTCTCGAATGGCTGCCTGATAGATCGTTTCACCTGCTTCTACTTTTCCTCCCGGCAGCTCCCATCCCCGAATTTGATGGCATGTCAAAAGTAATTTTCCTTTGTAAGTCGGGACAACGAGTACATGCCTAGGATCTTTAGAAAATAAGCGGGCATCAAAGGTAAGAAAAATATCCTGACCTTGGCTATTTGAAAAAGAACTATTTAACATACTCCAACATCCCCTTACGAACTTAAATGATATGAATGAACATTTTGGTGCACCTTACCTGTTGGTCCATAAGGCTGTTTAAAACCTTTTTATTTTAGCATGATTATGAATATAAAACATCAGGAAAGAAAAAAGAGAAGCAGATCAATGCTTCTCGAGAAACGATTAACTTAATTGATATATCTCCTTATTTATTGCTTCTGGAACGTGACATAAAGAATTTAATTTTAAAAAAGTCCCTTTTGGTTCAATCTGGATCTTACTTAAATCGACCTTATTATATTCCCATTCCACCTGAGCGGGAATATAGATAACATTTATCCCGTGTTTTAACCCCGGCACAACATCCGTCTTCATTGAATTTCCAATCATCCACGTTCGATCTCGGTCAAACTTCATTTTTTTCAATATTTTTTGTAAAGCTTCATCATCTTTATGATTGGAGACAAAAACCCGGTTTTCAAAATACTTAGCCAGCTCCAACTGAGTAATCTTCCGGCGTTGGTTTTCTTCATCGCCACCGGTGTGAATATATAATTCATGCCCTTCGTTTTTCAACTGCTCCAGTGTTTCGTGCATGCAAGGCAAAGCTTCAACCTGCATTTCAAAAACGCTGTTGCCCAATTTTCTTAAGCCTTCGATTACCTCTTCCTGCTTTTTCTTACCTGTTTCGTTTGCAAAGTGTAAATAGGTGTGTACGAACGATTCTGGAAAGCGTTCAGAAGATAATCCATATCGATCAATAGCAGCCAAATCAATTTCCAATTGTTTCTTTCGAAATTCTTCCTTTGGTATATTAGGGAACCATTTTCCCATTTGGTTTGTGAATTGGTTTATCACCTGAGAAAAATATTTATTGCAATGAATAAGTGTATCGTCCAAGTTAAAAAGAATAAATTGCTTTTGCATGTTCTTCTCCCTTTTAAAATGGCTTGATTTCATATTTTATTATGCCAATAATTAAAGGGGCTATGACTTCTAAGCAAATTTCCACTCCTGCAAATGATTCACCTGATAAGTAGGGAGAATTTCACTTTCCGCCAAATCCTCACGTTTAGTGATCCCCGTGTAGACTAACAAGGTATCAACCCTTGCCCTAACACCTGCCTCAATATCTGTATGTAAATTATCTCCAACAAGCAAAACCTCTTCAGCACAACAATTTAGTTTTTGTAAGGCCATCTCGACGATCAATGGTTCTGGCTTCCCAATGAATTTGGGCTCTACCCCACTGGCGTAGGTTATGGCCATGGTGATCGCTCCATTCCCCGGAACCAATCCTCTTTCCGTAGGAATTGCTCGGTCAGGATTCGTTGAAAGGAACAACGCTCCTTTTTGAACAGCTAATGAAGCGGTTGCCAATTTTTCATAATTAATATCCCGATCAATCCCAACGACAACAATTTCCGGTTCTTCCTGACTTTGAGTCAGCTGGTTGTCCTGAAGCGCTTTAATTAAACCCTTTTCTCCAATTGTAAAAACTCTCTCGACTTCAGGTTTTGCACGCTTTATATACTCTGCCGTAGCAAGACTTGTTGTATAAACTTCGGCTGGCACACAAGAAATTCCCATTCGATTTAACTTTTCAGCAATTTGTTCCGGTGTTAAAGATGAATTATTGGTTAGAAATAAAAAGGGGAGATTCCTTTCCCGAAGTGACTGAATGAATGGTGGGGCCTCTTTAATCACCTGGTTTCCTCGATACATGGTTCCGTCTAAATCAATTAGATAGGCCTTATACGATTTCATCAATTTCCTCCAAATTAAACAAGCAACCCGGGAGAGGTTGCTCTATTTTGTATCCTCTTGATTTTTAATAATATACACACATTTATCTTCACCTTTGGAAATGCATTCACGCTGCTCAATCTCTGCATCCAAAACACGTTTGAAAAGGGACAGTTCACAGTCACAGGCATGGGTATATTCCTTGGCAACCTGGGAAATCGGACAATTCATTTCCTTAAAAACGAAATCTCCTGTTTCCGGATCCCGTTCAAATTCCACCATATATCCACGCTGATTTTGCAAGTCAGCCAGTTGTTCGATCTTCTGCTCTAACGTTTGGCCTTTCATTTCCTGTTTGTAGACCTTTAGCATTCGTTCTTCTCTTCTTTGGAATAAGGAATGTACCTTATCATTCCCTTCATTTTCCTCAATATCCTGCAAAAAATCTAAGGCAAAGTCGGAATAATGTTTGGGAAACAAATGCTCAGATTCTTCCGTAAGGGAATAAACATTTGTTGGACGTCCCATAGATTGGCGCATTAAAGTCGATTTAATCAAACGATCTCTCTCTAAGGTATTTAAATGACGCCGCACTGCCATCTCAGTAATCTTAAGTTCAGCAGCCATTTCACTAACAGTAAGGGATCCGTGTTTTTTTAACATTTGCAAAATTTCGTTTCGAGTGGATGAATTTCGCGTATTTGCCAAGAGAACTCACCGCCTTTCTCCCTCTATTGTACTCGATTTAAACAGATAAGTAAATTTCTAAACAATATTATATAAAAAATACAAAAAACATGTAAATAGATAAATAAAAAAGCTTCTATTGAAGCTTATACATTCCTAGTGGTAAAACCATCAGAGATCTGATGGTTACCACAGCTCTTTTTCTAAATAGCTCCGAATGATCGTAGTATACCTGCGGAAAATTTGATTGTGCTCTTGATATTCATCGTACAGGCTTTCACTAATATCTTCAGTATACTGACCTACGAGGGATTTACGAAGTAACACAAAACGTCTAAATATTTCTGCCTCTTTAGGACTATAGACTTTTTCGTCCTGCATGATATCCACAATATCTTCATAACTTCCGGGATCGCGCATAATAAAACCATCAATCAAAAGGTTTCCGATATCCGTCATCGCCTCAATAAAAAGCTGAGAGATTCGCTGCAAAGCAAATCGAGGAATCGGTTCTTTTATACAATCTTCCCTAGGAATAAGCAAAACTTTTTCAAGGCCGACAATTAATTCGCTGTCTATAAAGTCTAAAAGATGATTAATCCTATTTGAATCCACATTATACATATTAAATCAACCTACTTTTTATTTTTCTTTATTTTAGCGTAAAGTACTGTAATTCCAAAAGTAAAGACCAAGGCCATTAATATAACAAGAACATGTCCTGTATTTTCATCCATTTCTTTCACCTTCTTTAGAGCAACGAATTATTCGGCAGGAGATTGCACTTACTATTTGTTATGCTAAAATAATGTAAGTAATAAAACTAGGAGGTAAACCTTGGAAACCGAACTTTTTTATTTATACGATGACACCGAAGAAACCAAAACGCGTTTTGTAAGTTTCTCCGGAGATGAAGGACGTTATGATTTAGCCATTACCATGACAGATCGCTTTTACGGTAAAAAGCTTGTAATCAATCTTCAAAACAATCGTGCAGCCATTGTTGGTGAAGATGATTTGAAGGAAGAGGGATATCTGGAATTTGCCTTTGGTGTATCTGAAAAGGAAGCTGAAGAATTAAATCATTTTCTACAGACAATTATATAAGTCCCAATCGGGGCTTTTTTTCATTCGTCCTCTTCAAATTCCTCTTCCACGGAGTTCCCCGTCTTGACCCCCTTGTCCCTCACTTTCTTTAGTACAAAATAAGAACAACCAAAATTACAGTATTCCTCAATATACTCATCAAGGAAACTGATTCGGTTATCAAAAGTCGCTTTCCGAAAATGGTCATCAAAAAATCCTTTTAACCGGAGTTGTCCATATCCCCAATCTCCAACAATATAGTCAAATTTATTTAGCACTTCACTGTATCGACTTTTGAACGCTTCTACATTCCAGCCATTTCGATAATTTTCCAGCAACTCAAAGGTCTGGCCTTGAACACGGAACATACTCCATCCTCCGTTATCCCTTAGATTTCTAAGAATATATATTACCACATTTCCCTGAAATCCACACTGTGTTTCGTGAAAGATCCGCAACAGATCAGGAAAAGCTACTCACAGGGAGGTGTGTAATCAAGATGAAAAATTGGAAATCCTTGCTTGCAGTATCTGCTCTTTCTGTAGGGCTTGTTGGATGTACTCCAGCAATGAATAACAACGCCCAAAATGGTACGACTAACCAATATGGCACAAATTCTGTTCAAAATACAAATGATTACTGGGCTAACGCCAACCTTAACGATCAAAACCAGGCAAATCCAAAAAACTATATACAGAATTCAGTTATGAGGGATGGGAATTATGGAACCCTATCACATGGCGCTCCACATACCCGTGACTTTGGATATGCGACATACAATAAGAGAGATATGCATCTGCAGCAGGCAAGTACGTTTTATCTTGACCGAAATGTTTTAGCGCGAGCTGTTGGGACGGTCGTTACCTCGCTTCCAGGTGTTGAAAAATCATCTGTTTTGGCAACGGATGAAGAACTATTCATTGGGGTTCCAGGTGTTAAAAATAATAGCACCCTTAATAAGGTAAAATTATCAGCATGGAGTATGACTCCGCGTTATTACAAGGTATATGTTTCGAACGATCAAAAAACGATTGATGAAGTACAAAGCCTAGTGGCCAATACGAAAACCAAGTTAGACCATCGAAAATTGGAGAAAATCCTGAAGAAAAATTCGGTTGATATGACGGGCACGAATGTCACGGATAACGGGCAAAATAAAACCAATTACCAAATGGACCGTGTATTTCCGAACACAAATGGGACACATAGGTAACTTAAGGTGAAAATAGCGGAAAAGTCTTCCGCTATTTTTATTTTTCGTCGGATTTAGGAAGCAATAACAGAAAACTTTTCCGCTATCGTAGCTTGTAACTATTCTCTTCAGCATAAAAAGGCGGACTAACGGAAACTCTTTCCGCAATTCCACCTTTTTTATCCTGTTTTCTTGAATTACGGAAAGCTTTTCCTTAAATTTGACCCGCGGCCTGTCCTTGCTCGTGGGCATGATAAGAGCTTCTCACAAGTGGACCAGATTCTACGTGGTCAAATCCCATTTTCATCCCTTCTTCTTTCAACCTGGCAAACTCATCGGGATGCCAGAACTTCTCTACTTTGAGATGTTTTTTCGTCGGCTGAAGGTATTGTCCAATCGTTAGAATGTTTACATCCACGTTGCGCAAATCTTGCATGGTTTGAAGGATTTCTTCATATGTCTCCCCCACTCCGATCATAATGCTTGATTTGGTTGGGATCTTCGGAGCCATCTGCTTGGAAGTCTTCAATAATTCCAAAGACCGTGGATATTTCGCCTTAGAACGAACGCGATCAGATAAACGTTCCACGGTTTCAATGTTATGATTCAAAATATTAGGTTTGGCCTCTAGGACAACCTGCAAGGCATCCCAATTCCCCTGAAAATCCGGGATAAGCACCTCAACGCTGCACAATGGCATCCTTTTGCGAATCGCCCGAATGGTCTCAGCGAATACGGAGGCTCCTCCATCTTTCAAATCATCTCTCGCTACCGCGGTAACAACAGCGTGTTTTAACCCCATCTGTTCTGCTGTCTCCGCGACCTTCTCTGCTTCCTGCAAATCCAGTTCAGTAGGAAGACCAGTCGTCACCGCACAAAAACGGCATCCCCTCGTGCAAATACTCCCGTTGATCATAAAGGTAGCCGTGCGATTAGACCAACATTCAAAGATATTCGGACATTTCGCTTCTTCACAAACTGTATGTAAGGTTTTGCCCCGCATCATTTTTTTTATGTCTTTAAAATTTTCATCGGTCGTCAACTTTATTTTTAGCCATTCCGGCTTCCGCTGGTGCATTCCGTTCACTCCTTATGGACCCTTTCTCTAATTGTAGAGGCAAAAAAAACAAATTGCAACAAGACAAAAACTTATCGATGCTTGGAGATTTTAACATTTAACTTTATACTATACTATAGGTAGGAAAAAGCAGGAGGGAGCCAAATCTCCATGGAACGAATACTTGAAATTAAAGGGCATATCATCCGTGATGATATCCTTAAAAAAATTGATACTTCTGTTGAACAATATCAAGGAAAATATAAAGTATTGGAGCTCATTGTTGGGGATCGCGTCGATGATGAGTCAACAGCGAAAATTTCCATTGATGTCCCAGAAGGAAAAGATGAATGGATTTACAATGAATTATTGAATCTTGGCTGTACGATCCCTAAAATGAATGAAGAGGCAACGATTAAATATTCCGATAAAGATAAAACGGTTCCCGATGATTTTTATTCAACAACCAATCACCCAACCTTTATTTATTCACAAGGGAAATGGGTACGTGTGCAGCATCAAAGAATGGATGCTTGTATTGTCAAACGGGGCGAAGAATTCCACTGTGTGAAGTTGCGCGATATTAAAAAAGGGGATGCCATTGTTTGCGGGCATGCAGGCATTCGTATAGAAGCTCCGCAAACACCTGAATCCACTGATTTTGCCTTTATGGTGAATGATGTAAGCTCCGAACGGAGAGTGCAAATTGGTGTCCAGCGATTAGCCGAAGAGATGAAGGAAATTAAAGCTAAAAACGGAAAAATCGTCGTCGTGGCGGGACCGGTTGTGATTCATACGGGGGGGATTGACTCATTTTGTAATATGATTCGTGGTGGATTTGTCCACAGTCTGCTTTCTGGAAACGCTTTAGCGGTCCATGATATTGAACGAAGTCTATATGGAACATCACTTGGAATTGACCTGGAAACCGGTACAGCGACTCAAGGGGGACATAAGAACCATATGCGTGCAATCAATACGATCAACCGCTCTGGGAGTATCCGAGAAGCTGTAGAGGATGGGACCTTGACCTCCGGCATCATGTATGAATGTGTGAAGAATAATGTTTCCTTTGTACTAGCCGGCTCAATCCGTGACGATGGTCCACTGCCAGATACAATAATGGATCTAATTTTAGCCCAGGAGAAATATGCAGAAGCCGTTGCTGATGCGGACTTGGTAATTATGTTATCTACCATGCTACATGCCATCGGTACTGGAAATATGCTGCCAAGTTGGGTCAAAACGGTATGTGTAGATATAAATCCTGCCGTTGTTGCCAAACTCGTTGACCGTGGTTCTGCGCAAACTCAAGGGCTTGTCACTGATGTTGGTCTATTCTTAAGCATGCTTGATCAAAAATTACAATAAATATAGGCTTCAGAGGGGAGAAAACAAAATGATTGACGAAAAATTGGTAAGAAGTAAAGACGAATTATTAGGGGAAATTCTTCGCAGTATGGACAAAACTTTAATCGCTTTCTCTGGTGGTGTGGACAGTGCCTTCTTGGCCGTGCGCGCCTATCAAGAATTAGGGGATAAGGCATTATGTGTAATTGCTGCTTCGGAAACTTTTCCTACCAGGGAATTTAATGCCGGGGTTGAATTAGCCAAAGAATGGAACTTACCACTTATTCAGACAAAAATTTCGGAATTTGCCAATGAAAATTTCGTCGCAAATAACCCAGATCGATGTTATCACTGTAAAACCGGATTATATGTTCACTTAATCCCCATGGCCCTGGAAAAAGGGTATGACTATATTCTCAACGGCGCCAATATGGATGACATGGGTGACTACCGCCCTGGGATGAAAGCGGCGAAGGAAAAAGGCGTTCGGAGTCCTTTGCAAGAAGCTGGTTTATTTAAAGAAGAAATTCGCTTCCTCTCCAAAGAAATCGGATTAAGAACTTGGAATAAACCGTCTTTTGCCTGCTTGTCTTCGCGAATCCCTTACGGAACAAAAATTACCCAAGATAAAATCGACAAATTGGATCTTGCCGAAGAATATTTAAATACTCTTGGATTGTATCAGGTTCGCGTTAGATATCATGAAAAAATTGCACGTATCGAAGTCATGCCTGAAGAATTCCCAAAAATCTTAAAGCATCATGAACATATTGATGCTAAGCTGAAAGAGATTGGCTTCAGCTACGTTACCCTTGATTTGCAGGGATACAGGACAGGAAGTATGAATGAAGTGCTAACATCAAAAAAGCAAGCCTAAATGGAAAGCATAATAGAAGGTCAAAGTCCTTCTATTATGCTTTTTTATGTATTCCCCATTCCGGATACTGCTCCCAAAAAGCTTGTTGTACCTGGTTGAACACTTGTTTCAGAGGAATGCCGTTGTTTCTTGCTAGGGTTGCACACTCCTCATATTCCGGGGCAACCTGAACAACCTCACCGTTCCGCTTTCCGATTTTCACGGAAACATCTCCTAACGCTAGCTTGACCTTAAAAAAAATCCGCTCCAAACGATGGCAAGTTACTGGGTAGTAACGAACACCGAGCGTTGTTGTCTCTCTAAAAAGAAAATCCAAGATTGTAGGTAGATCCTGTTCCTTTGCGAGGACCGATAACTTTTGTGCGGGACGGTTTTTTTTCATGTAAATAGGCGTATAGAACGCATCTTTTGCACCGGTTTCGAATAGCCGATCCATGACATATCCCATCCATTCCCCGCTCATATCATCCAAATTGGTTTCAATCATGACCATGGAGTCATCCTGATGTTCCTGATTTTGATTCAACGTTAAAACCCCCTTTTCTTCCCCTTATTTTACCATTGTATCGAAAAATTTAATGCTGCGAACACTAAATCCAGATACGTAAGTTGGAGGTTATCACTGTGCAACGATTTTTTGTTTTTCTCCTGATCTTTAGTTTAGCTTTTTCACCGTCCCCAGTTTGGGCGCAAGAACCACAAGCTAAAACAGCAGACCCTGAACAAGAAAAATTTGAATTATATCAACGCATTGGCACCTTAACTGGGATTCCTTGGTACTTCTTGGCAGGTGCAGATCGATATGAAAGAAATATTAAGAAAAGAGATTCAGAAGCACTCAAAAGACTTATTTCTATTGATATTCCCCCAGAAAAATGGGCTGGTTTTCTGAACCCTAACCCTGAAGATCACTTGATAAATTCTATCCGTTTTTTTAATGGGATCGGCAAGGATGGGTCTGGCGATCAGCTTGCTGATCGAAAGAACAATGAGGATATCCTTTTTTCCTTTGCCACATTTTTGGCAAGCTACGGTTTCACTGAGGATGATATACGGATTGGACTTTGGGAGTATTACAAGCGCGATAAAGCTGTTGAATTAATATCCCAATTTGCGCAGATTTATCAAACGATGGGGACAATTAAACTCAATGGTAATGCTTTCCCACTCCCCTTACATGCCAACTACTCCTATCGTAGCACATGGGGTGATTCACGCGGATGGGGCGGTAGACGAATTCATGAAGGCTGTGATCTTTTCGCTGGCTACGGGACACCTGTGCGAAGTGTGGCTTATGGTTATGTAGAGGTCAAGGGTTGGAATCGCTATGGCGGGTGGCGCGTTGGGATTCGTGATTTAAACAATGTTTATCATTATTACGCCCATTTGGGAGGTTTTAATAAAAGTGTAAATATAGGCGATGTGGTCAAACCTGGCGATGTTATCGGCTGGGTTGGCAGCTCCGGCTACGGAAATCCGGGGACTGCAGGAAAATTCCCACCACACCTTCATTATGGCATGTATAAAGACAATGGTCGTACAGAATGGGCGTTTGATCCTTACCCGCATTTACGTAAATGGGAACGTGAAGAATACCAAAAAAAGAAGAAGAGATGATCCTTCATCTCTTCTAATCCTGATTTAGCGGGCCAGTATTAAATTGAATAGGCGGCATCACAGGTGCTCCATCTTTCTCAGGTGTCCCACTGCCTTTAAAATAAAAATTCGGCACATCTCCCATAAATAAACCTTGTGTGATCGGGATTTTCGAGCGAATGATCGTTGGTTCCGTGGTAAAAGGAATAACCACCTGTACTTTCGCTTGAATATCAATGTAAACATTGATATGAACCATATTAATCCCTGCTTCTCTGACTTCCGGGATAAGACTGACCTGTACCGCCCCCATTGGGACCATCGTAATTGGTACATCGGGTCCAATCATAGCCAAAATGTTACTATCCAGCGCTTGCCCTAAAGGAATTTCCAATGGTACGGATTCTAATTCCTTTAACGTGTTACTGACCCGATTTGTAGCGACCCCTACAATTCGCGTTTGCTCATTATAATTAAATAAAATCGCTTTAATTTCCCCATTCCCATCTTCCCGAAAATAAACTAACTCCTTAAAATCTATCCCTTCCGCAATATGTTTGCTTATCGCACCATTAATCGCATCAGCAGCCAACTGCTCCACTTTCGTTTTAGAAATTCTCATAACGGCTGGCTCCAGCTCTCGTTCAATGTATAAAAAGGTTTGAATAGATATGAGGCTAAAAATGATGAGCGAAGTAATAAAGGCCGTCTTAAAACTAAGCGGCTTCACTCGTGTACGGGACCGAAAGGCCATATTCTTCCCCCCTCCTACTTATCCATATGCAGTGAGGAAGAAGGTTAGGAGCAAATCGGACATGTTTTTTAGGTGTTTTGTTCAAGTTAGCGGGGTAAAAAGGTAGCTAAATTAATCCGGACAGATAACACGCTAGCTGTGATAAAATGAAGATTTTGTGGGTGGTGGCGGATCGGGATTCTGACAGGATTACCTAGTTAATTGCCAGACTCCTCCTTCCGCCACGTGATAAAGTGAGAGTGG
>Ga0180216_1000177_pt1 | contig 76230 bp, 71 predicted proteins | sample eDN3rd37CBELigMG_FD_128879 | JGI IMG/M metagenome (GOLD analysis project Ga0180216, IMG submission 128879) | Enriched Miracle-Growth compost microbial communities from Emeryville, California, USA - eDNA 3rd pass 37_C BE-Lig MG (version 2)... ... | reverse complement strand
GCTCGAGGGCAGCGTCGACGAGGTCGTCACGTCCTACGGTGCGTTCGGCGACCACCAGGTGCTCGTGTGCGGCCCGGCGGCCATGGTGCGCACCACCGCTCAGCGGCTGATCGAGACCGGTACGCCGGTCGAGAACATCCGCTACGACCCGTACTGAGTGCCCCCGGCGCCCCGGCCGGCACTCTACGAAGCGGCCGCGGTCACCCAGGCACGCACGACGACCGACCCGGACGAATCCGTGCCGACGAGCGCGACCTCCTCGACGTTCTCGTGATCGGTGCGGTAACGCTGCAATACGGTCACGGACCAGATCGGTGATCCGGGACCCGCAGAGTGCTCGTAGAAGCGCATCCGGAGCCGCCGCACATCGGCGAGGTCGAACCGTTCGGCAACCGAATGCAGCAGTTCGTCGGCGGACGGGACGGATGCACCGTGCTCACCGGCCGGACGCGCCGATCCGGACACGTAGACCTCGGCGACGACCCGCCCGATCCCATCGACGTATCCGAGTGTCCGGTCGAGCCGGCCGGACGCCTCGTCGCGGTCGTCACGGGCCCGGCAGGTCAGCGCGTCGGTGGTGGGTGGCGCGAAGAACACGATGTCCACTTCGTCCACCCGGCCACCTTCGGGACGGGGCCCGGACTCCCAGAGGGACAGCACGGTAGGGAGGAGACGTACGTCCCCGTTCGTGATCGTCACATACCCTCCCTACCTCTCGGATCGTCCGGTCAGGCGACCGGTGCGTCCGACGATGCTGCGTCGCGTGCCGCGATGTACCCGAAGACCAGACCCTGCCCGATCGTGGCGCCGGCACCGGGATAGCGGTGGCCGAACGCGTTGGCGGCGGTGTTGCCGATGGCGTAGAGACCGGCGATGGGGCTGCCGTCCTCGCGGAGGACCCGTGCCCGCTCGTCGGCGCGCACGCCACCGCACGTGCCGAGATCGCTCAGCGTCATCTTCACCGCGTAGAGCGGGCCGTGCGTGAGGGGCCGCAGGTTCGGGTTCGGCTGGACGGTCGGGTCACCGTAGTAGCGGTCGTAGGCACTGCCGCCGCGTCCGAACTCGGAATCCGTTCCCGCCGCCGCGTCCTCGTTGAACCTGTCGAACGTCGCGGCGAAGGTGTCCACCGGCACGCCCATCGACGCCGCGAGTTCCGCAGCGGTGGTGCCACGGTGGGCGATGCCCGCCTCGTACCAGGCCTCCGGGAGCGGCTGACGCGGGAACACCCCGGCCGCGAAGACGTAGCTGTTGCGGTACTTCTGGTCGAAGACGATCCACATCGACTCGATCGGATCGCCGGCACGCTCACGTTCGAGCACCAACTGTCCGAACGACATGTAGTCCGACGACTCGTTGGTGAACCGGCGGCCCGTCTGGTCGACGATGAACGAACCCGGCAGCGACCGCTCGGCGAGCATGACCATCGGCGGCTTTCCCGTGCGGGTCGGCGCGACGGCGGGGAACCACCAGGCCTGGTCCATGAGGGCGAGATCGGCGCCGACCTCCTGGGCCGCCTTGATCGCGTCGCCGGTGTTGGTCTCCGCTCCCAGGCTCTCGTGGTCGAGCAGACGCTCGGACTGGAACTTGCGCCGCATCTCCATGTCGTGGTCGAAACCGCCGGCGGCGAGCACCACCCCGCGACGCGCGGTCACCGTCACCTCACGTCCGTTCTGCTCGACGACGGCACCGGTGACCCGGTCCCCGTCGGTGAGCAGACGCACCAGCGACGTCTCGGTCCACACCGGCACACCGGCCTTCAGCACACCCGCGAACAGTCCGGCGGCGATCGCCTGTCCACCGGCGACGTATTCACGCTTGACCGCGAGCCCCGCGACACCCTGCGCCAGCCGCTTGAAGATGCGCGGAAAACCCTTGTGCGGCACGCGCAGCATGAGGTTCATCCACTTGTAGTCCGCGCCGGTGGTGGGCATGGGCAACCCCGCCTCCATCAGGCCCGGACGCAGTCGACCGCGCTCCTCACCAAGGACCGACAGGTCCAAGGGCAGACACTCGCAGCTGCGGCCGACCGCCGACCCACCGGGCAGTTCAGGGTGGTAGTCGGAGTAGCCCTTCGCCCAGAACAGCTTCATGGGTGTGGTGCGACGGAGCATCTCGACCGTCTCGACTCCGTGGTCGACGAAGGCCTCACCCCGTTCGACCGGCGCCGTTCCGTCCACGACCGATCGGACGTAGGTGTGGCCACGTTCGACGGTGTCTCCCGAACCCGATTCGGTCAGAACGGGATTGGCCGGCACCCAGAACGCACCGCCGGAACGGGCGGTGGATCCGCCGACATATTCGGATTTCTCCACGATGAGCGTCGACAGCCCCGCTTCGTGTGCGGTGAGCGCGGCGGCCATGCCGGTACCGGACCCGATCACGAGCAGGTCCACAGTGGTGTCGCGGGCGGGGGTCACGGCCGGCAGGGGTGTCGTCGCCATCGGCAGTCTCCTTCATGTGGTTGTCTGCGGGACGGTAGGGCAGTTTTCGGGCTGTGCGGCCCGTGATCCCGATCACCGGGAGAGTACGAGGTCACGTGCTCGCTTTTCCGGAAATGTCCGGATCATCTCCGCCGCGTGAAGACTTCGGCGAGATAGTCGACGATCCGATCGAACAGTTCCTTCGCGGCGGGGAGCACGGTCGTCATGGTCGCGAAACCGTGCATCATGCCCTCATACCGTCGCAGGTCGACCTGCACACCGGCCTCCTGCATACGTCGCGCGTACTCTTCGGTCCCGTCGCGGGTGGGATCGATCTCGGCAGTGACCACGAGGGCCGGCGGCAGGCCACCGAGGTCGGGAGCGAGGCCCGGAGACGCCTGCCGAGAATTCCGGTCGGCGGGGTCGGGCACGTACATGCCCCAGAACCAGTAACAGTCCTCGGGGGACAGAAGCGCCGTCGCGTGCTCCGGATTGGTCACTTCCATCACCGCCGTGCCGTAGAGCGAGATCTGTGCGGCGGGAAGCGGAAGCCCCTCGTCCCGGAGTTGATGAGACAGCGCGAAAGACAGCGCCCCACCTGCACTTTCTCCTGCGAGGACCGCTCTGGTCACGTCGACGGACCGAAGTTCATCGGGTGCAGACGTGATCCATTCCCACACCTCCCGGCAATCGTCGAGTGCGGCAGGGCACGGATGCTCCGGGGCGAGGCGATAGTCCACCGAGACGATGACGGCCTGCGATGCGATGCTCAGTTTCCGCAGATACTCCTCGTTCTGATCGAGATTCCCGACGGCGAAGCCCCCGCTGTGCATCCATTGCACCACCGGCAATCCCGGATCATCGGACGGCCGGTAGATACGCACCCGGACACCGCCACCCGCGGACGGAACGACAACGTCCCGACTCTGATGAATGGGTGTCACCACCGGAATTGCGCTCGCGGCGAGTGCGGCACGTAGTTCCGCAACGGGTATCTCGTGCATGGCTTTCGCCATACGCGCTGCGGAGTTGTCGACCACTCGCTGGGCGTCAGGAGACAGCGGCATCTTCGTTCTCGTTTCGTCGACGGAGGGTGGGGCCGGTTCCGGCCGTTATCGGATTCGATCCGATCAGACCGCCGGGGTGGACGCTCCCACGGGATGATCGGCGTAGCGCACCGACTCCTGCGTGTCGAGTACGACATGTACAGCACCGAAGACCGGTCCCGTTTCGGTGGCCCGGATGCTGCCGCGCACGACGCCACTCGATACAGCGAACGGCTTCCCCGCGACGATCTTCGTCACGAAGATGTAGGACGAGAACTCGACCTCTCCGTCCGCGACGTCGGTGACGAACACATTGGTACCGTTGTGACGCAGTGGATAAGGGCTGTTGCGCCGGTGATCGTCCTTCCATGCCATCACGTCGTCGGCTCCGCGCACATCGACGCGGATGAAATCCTCGTAGTCGGTGGTACCCGTGTCACTCGCACATGTGAAGGCGATGTCGTCGGCCATCAAGGCCCGCAACTCGACGGGATTCCATTCGTCGTAGTGGAACCACCAGGCTGCGACGAGGGCGCTGACGGCGCCCGGAGTGAGGGTCGATTCGTTCATGTGTTACTCCTGCGGAGATCGAGACCGATAGTCGAAGAATCCGGGGGTGTGATCGACGCGCAGACGCGTCAGGGTCCTGTACGCAATCAGCCACACACCGTCGACCCTGCGGTACGTCTCGTGGTAATGGCCGTATCCGTGCAGGTGTTCTTCGGTCGAGCCGTTGCGCCACCACAACTTGTCTTCCATCGCCCAGACACCGGTCGCCGTCGTGTCCGAGGTCAATGTGATCTCCGGTGCATGCCCGTGGTGCACGCTGGTCACCGGAACAGGTCCGTCGAGAACACCTTCGATCGCGCGCCTCAGTGCATCCCGTCCGACCACCGCCGGCCGCCGCGCCGACTCGTCGCCGACCGCAGCACCGAAGGTCTCGCTCACGACATCTTCGGTATGCACACTGCCGTACAGGTCCCACTGTTTGGTGTCCATGATGCGCAACCGCGCGGCGAAGACATTCTCGATCTCCCGGATCGCAAGCGCGCGCTCCGCCGGATCGAGGGTGATCTCTCGTACTGATTCGGTTGTGCTCCCGCCTCCGCCACTCATCGGTCGGCCGCCGACGAGGGGACGGTCTCGGGGTAGACCTGCGCGAACCAGGCGCGCTGGGTGGCGTCGAACGTGCCCAGTTCCATTGCACGTCGCCCCCAGGCCTTGATCAGGTCGAGGAAACTCGTGACGTCGTAGATGTCCTCTTGTCTGGAGAACCTGCCGTTCCCGGCGTAGGTCAAGATGCTGACATGGGGCGCTCCCCACACCGAGCCATCACCGGGATCGCTCATCACGTTGTCGAGCTTGGCCACGATCGTGCCGTTGGTTTCGTCGATCACATGAAAGTGCTCGGGGAAGGAGACCGTGTGTGAGCCGGGAAATTGAGCGAGGCTCGGCTCGGCCCATTTCCAGATACCCTCTCTCCCTTCGAGTACGCCGGCCATCTGCTCGTGGTAGACGACATCCTCGGTGAACAGTTCGAGGAAATCCCGCCAGCTTCCCTCCCCCGAACCCGCACGATTCACCGTGGCGTGCCAGTTTTGATATGCGTTCTCGAGTTCTTCTCTGCTCCAGCTGTTTTCGGCCATATTTCACCCTATGGTCCGGAAGGCCCATCGTCCTACGAAACGTCCCATCACGCGGGAATCGGACACGAAGCCCCTGTCATGCCCCGTGCTCGACGGTGATACCCATGCGTGTGAGCATGGCGTGAGGATCGGCCGGTGGCGCAAGATCGAGAAGCTGCTGTCCGCGTCGATGCATCGCGGCGATGCACAGGTCGTCGTCGGAGTGGACCCAGAACTCGCCGCGCGCGATCTGCTCGATCATGTGCTCGGCGGCGACGAGCGGATCGAGCCCCTTCTCGACATTGTCGCGTTGCATGGCAGCGAACACCGCGTTCGCCGTCGGATTGTCCGTGGGCGCCTCTCGCTGAGCCGACAGGAAGATCTCGCTCCGGATGGAATGCGGGATCACGGCACTCACCTGGATCGGGGCACCGACGATAGCCAGATCTTGATGCAGGCACTCCGTCATCGCCAGTACCGCGTGCTTGCTCACGATGTACGGGGATTGCACCGCAACGGCATTGAGTCCACCCACCGAGGACAGGTTGGCGATGCACGAGGGAGTTCCCGCGGCGATCATCCGCGGGACGAAGGATCGAAGGCAGTAGAAGACACCGTCGACGTTGATCTGCATCAGCCGCTGCCACCGTTCCCGGTCGATCTCCCACAACAGGCCGGACGATTCGATGCCGGCATTGTTCACCAGGAGCTCGACGCTGCCGTGACGATCGAAGATCTCGCTCGCCATCACCTCGACGGCGTCGGGGTCGGCGACGTCGACGGCATACGGTTCCGCCTTGCCCCCTGCGGCGACGATCTCGTCGGCGACCTTCGCCGCTCGATCGCCGTCGATATCCGAGACGACGACCGTCATTCCCAGAGACGAGAGATGCCGTGCCAGACCTTCGCCGATACCGGCGGCCGCGCCGGTCACCACGGCGACGCCCCGGGAGAACCGTTCCCGTGCACTGCTCGTCTGCATGCTCACGCCCTCAGTCCGTCGTCGGCGATGTTGGGATTGCACCAGGCCGGTGGCTCGCGGCGAGGCAGTTCGTCCTTGCCGTCGAGGCTCTTCACCGGGATTCCCTGGGACCACGGGAAGTGCAGACTGAAGCCCACCAGACCGGTACGTTCGGCGGCCGGCAATGTGCACATCTCGAGAACGGTCTGCGCCAGGTACTCCGGCGGCTCGGTTTCGTAACCTTCGGGCAGCAGCGTGGCAGCACCCGGGGTCATGATCGCCGTGGACGGACCGACAGCATTGACCGCGATGTTGTCGTCGACGAGTTCCGCGGCGAGGCCTTGCGTGAACCGATGCAGAGCAGCTTTCGCCGACGCATAGATCACGTCACCGGAGGTCCTGTTGTACTCGCGGAACGGGCGGATCGGGCTCATACCGGTGGACGAGCCTATGTTGACGATCCACCCGGCCCCGGACTTGCGCATGTGAGGGATGGCGGCCTGCGACAGGAGGAAGGGAACTTTCAGGTAATGCTCCAGAGTCCTGTCGAACGTTGCTTCGCTCATCTTCTCGATCGAGGAGTAATCGGCGAATCCCGCATTGTTGACCAGGATGTCGAGCCCGCCGACGGCGTCCGCCGCTGCGTCGATCAGGCCCGCGCGCTGGTCGCGGTCCTCGAGATCCGCCGCGATCGGCACTGCGCGACCACCGGCCTGTTCGATCAGCTGCACCGTCTCTTCCAGAGTGCCCTCGAGTACGTGCTCCTGCCCGTCCCGAAGCGATCGGGACGGGGACATGGAACGAGCCGTGACCACTACGGTTGCACCTTCGGATGCGAGACGTCGCGCGATCGCCCGGCCGATCCCCCGGCTGCTTCCGGTCACGAGAGCGGTACGTCCGGTCAGTCGTTGTGTCATGTCGGTTCCTGCTGCCTGTTCGTCTGTGTGCTCGGACTTCTCGTCGAACCATTCCGAAGCTATGCCGCAGCCCGTACGGACGGACCGTTCCCTCCCGTTGTGCGGGAGGTCACTCCGACTACTTCCCCGATCTGCGGAACCGGAGCAGATAGGACGGAAGCCCGCGAATCGGAACCGACCGGGGCCAGTCGTCGGCACGGAAGTACGCGTCGGAACCGCCGTCGACGAACACCACGCTGCCGCACAGGAAATCCGCGGCGTCCGACAACATGAAGACCGCCCACGCAGCAAGTTGTCGGGCATCGCCGAAGCCACCGACCGGCACGGGGAACGAGCGGATCGCCTTCGCTTCGGAAGGCGTGGACAACTGCTTCTCCAGCAGTGGTGTCATGATCGCTCCCGGCGCCAGAGCGTTCAGCCGGATACCGACGCCCGCCCACTCCGTCCGCACGGCGGTGCGGCGAACCCATCTACTGACGGCGATCTTCGACGCCGCGTAGATGATCGACGGCGCAACCTTGCCGAACAACCGGACCGATCGGACTGCCTTGTCCGCGTCGCCGCTCAGAAACGCCTTGACCGTCCGGCCCGGAACCGCGGGCGTGGTGGTCGTCGAATTGCTCGAGAACACGACCACCTTGGCGTTGCCCGCTGCCTCGAGGGCCGACCGCCAGCCCGTCAGCAGGTCGACGACCCCGAAGTAGTTGACCTCCGCGATCAGCCGCGGGCGTTCCGGGCCGGGCGCCGGCCCGAGACCCGCAGCGAGCACGGCACCGTCCAGTCGGCCCTCGGCGGCCTCGAGCACCTTCTCGACGGCGCTCTTCCTGCCCTGCGGCGTCGACAGGTCGGCAACGACCTCTGCCTCTCCGATATCGACACCGATGACGGTGTGTCCGGCGGCGCGAAGTTGTTCTGCGACGGCGCGCCCCATGCCCGATGCAGATCCTGTCACCACATAGACGCCCACGTCGTCTCCTTCGTTGTTGCGTACCGGATTTACGGCGATCGATATTTGACATAGTAGGACAAAAATGGTGTCCTCGAAATGTGCGCCAGGAATCCTCCGATCCGCCAACGACATCCACCGAATCGGCGGGCGGACGCAGGCGTGGCCGGCCGTCCGTCATCGATACCGAAGCGATCGCCGAGGCGGCTTTCCACCTCTGGTCCCGACAGGGATACGCCGACACCAGCTGGAACGACCTCGCCGAAGCGACCGGGGTCAGTGCCCGCACCCTCATCAGGCACTTCTCCGTCAAGTCCGCGATCGCTTGGATCGGTGTGGCCCCCGCGACCGAACGTCTGCGCGCATCTCTTTCCGTCGCACCCGAGACCGCCCCACTGACCGACGCCGTACGCACGGCGATCGTCGAATCGATCTCGCATCGTCCGCACATCCAGCGCGTCGGACGCGATTGGCTCCGCCTCATCGCGGGCACACCCGAACTCGCCGCGATGTCGTCGGAAGCATACCGGCCATGGATCACCGAACTGGCCGATTACATCGGCCGACGCGTCCCCGAAGTCCCGGCAGCGATCGCGCGCGCGTTGGCAACCGCATACCAGGCCGCGGCGTTCGCGGCATTGACGGAGTGGGCGGAAGAGGGTGCCCACGGGGATCCTGCCGACGCCGTCGACGCGATGCTGCGCTGGATGGACATCGTTCCTCGCTCCTCTGCACGTCCCGCCTGAATCAGCACTCTCCGCCTGGAATTCCTCTCACAGCCCGAGAATACGGAGATCACCATGACGACAGTCGACCCCGAATCTGCTTCCGCGCCCACGGTCGATCCGCTGGCGCCTGCGCGCCTCGGACCGATCACACTGCGCAACAGAATCATCAAGTCCGCAACCTTCGAGGGCGCCAGCCCGAACGCCCTGGTCAGCGACCGCCTCGTCGACTTCCATGTCAGGGTCGGTGAAGGAGGCGTCGGAATGACCACCGTCGCCTACCTGGCGGTGGCACCCGAAGGGCGCACCGAGAAAGATCAGATCTACTGGCGTCCGGAGGCCCTCGACGGTCTTCGACGGCTCACCGATGCCGTGCACGCCACCGGCGCGAAGGTGTCCGCCCAGATCGGCCATGCCGGTCCCGTGGCCAACTCCCGATCGAACGGGCTCCCCTCGCTGGCGCCCTCCGCGCGCCCGAATCCCCTGTCCATGAGTATCGACAGGAAGGCGAGCGAGGACGACATCCGGCGGATCATCGCCGCGCACGGCGAAGCGACACGATACGCCCGTGAGGTCGGATTCGACGCGGTCGAAGTCCACCTGGGGCACAACTACCTCGCCAGTTCGTTCCTGAGCCCGAAGGTGAACCGCCGCAAGGACCGCTGGGGCGGATCCCTGTCCAACCGTGCCGAATTCGCGCGCCGCATTCTTGCCGCCGTCGCCGAAGCGGCAGACGGCGAGATAGCGGTCCTTGCCAAGATGAACATGGCCGACGGGGTGCCGGGCGGGCTCTGGCTGGACGAATCCCTGCCGTTCGCGAAGATGCTCGAGTCCGACGGGCATCTCGATGCACTCGAACTGACCGGTGGGTCGTCGCTGCTCAACCCGATGTACCTGTTCCGCGGAGACGTACCGCTGCGGGAGATGGCTGAGACACAGATTCCGATCCTGCAACTCGGGATGAAGATGTTCGGCAATTTCGTCTTCCAGCACTATCCGTACGAACCGCTGTACTTCCTCGAGTACGCCCGCCAGTTCCGCGACGAGCTCGACCTCCCGCTCGTACTCCTCGGCGGCATCACCGATCTCGACGGAATGCAGGTCGCGATGCGCGAAGGCTTCGAGTTCGTCGCGATGGCCCGAGCACTGCTGCGCGAACCGGATCTGATCGCACAGATTCAGCGGGATCGCGACACGCGGTCGTTGTGCATCCACTGCAACCGGTGCGCGGCCAGCATCTTCACGGGCACGCGGTGCCCGTTGGTAATCGATTCCCCGGACTGAGAACACGCCGAAACGGCCCCGTCGCGATGTTTCGCGGCGGGGCCGTTTGCCTGCTCTCAATGCAGGCGAGGTAGATCCGGTCCGGCAGGCAGGTCGAGGTGCGTTTCGGTGAGTACACTCCGCGCGACCGCGCGATCGATACTGTCCCGAAGAGCGTTGCACTCCCGGCGGTGGACTCCGGTAGCGGGGTTGCCCTGGGAGATCACCGGGCACTCGGACGTATCGGATTCCCACTGGATCGACGTATGCGCAGGGCTGAACTTCTCGACCAGCACCCCGAGTCCACATCGGTCACAGGTCAATTCCTGCATTGTCATGACGGACCTTCCCGACCGTCCGCCGGCGCCGGATCCGAGAATTCGAAATGCTCGGGATTCGGCGCGCGCAGCAGGGTCCAGTAATCGACCAAGCGCCACGGACACGGCACGACAGCGCGTCCCTCACTGTTCCGGTAGTAGCCGTTGGTCTCCGCACCGGGGTGCACCCACACGGTCTTGTCCAGCGCCTCGTCGACCTTGCGGTTGTACTGTTCGAGCACGTCCTGCCGTACGTCCATCGCCTCGTGCCCGTTCTCCACGAGATACTGCAGGCACTCGACGATGTAGTGGACGTGTTCCTCGCTGAGGATGTTGTGGCCGGCACCGTGGTTGGGCGCGGAGTTCGGGCCCGCGGTGACGAAGAGATTCGGGAAACCGGACACCTGGATGCCCAGATACGCCCGAGGGTCGTCACCCCCCTTCCACTGCTCGGCGAGGGTCCGTCCTCCTGTCCCCACGACGTCGATCGAGGTTGTGAACTCCAACTTGAAACCCGTTGCGAGAACGATGACGTCGGCGGGCACGAACTCACCCTCGGTCGTGATCACGCCTTCCGGTGTCACCTCCCGGAACGACGCGCGATGCAAGGTCACGTGATCACGGGTGAGCGCCGCGTAGAAGCCCGGGTCCTTGATGATCCGCTTGCTGTACGGACGGAAGTCGGGCGTCAGCTTCTCGACGAGATCCGGACGGTCGGGGAAATTGGCGTGCAGGTGGTTCAACGCCGTCTGGAGCACCATCTCGTTCGCCGGTGAGGCCGAGAAGTGCGTCTTCGCCCATTCGGGGTCGATGCGCGGCATCACGTAGAGGTTGTCCGATGCGAACCAGTACGAGCGCAGCCGGAACCACTCGTGGTACCGCGGAAGATGCGCCAACGCCCACTTCTCGCCGTCCGGAACCTCGTTCACGACAGCCTTCTCCGGGACGATCCAGTGCGGCGACCTCACCACGACGTCGAGTGATTCCACTCGATCGACGATGCTCGCGACCACCTGGACGGACGTGCATCCGGTGCCCAGAACGACGACGCGTTTACCGGTGAGGTCGAGGTTCTCGTCCCACTCGGCGGTGTGCACAATCGTGCCGCCGAAGGTGTGCATACCCTCGACATCCGGGATGTTCGGTGAGTTGAGCATCCCCAGCGCTGTCACGACGGCCTTCGCACGGTGCACCTCGCGAGTCCCATCGGCGGACTCGACGGTCACCTCCCATACGTGCTGATCGTCGAGCCACCGCGCGGACTGCACCCGTGTACGGAAGGAGATGTTCTCCGCGATTCCGTAGGTGTCCACGACACCCTTCAAGTACTTCTGGTATTCGGTTCCCGTCGGGTAGTACTTGGACCACCCCGGATTCAATTCGAACGAATACGAGTAGTAGTGGCTGGGTGTATCGACGGCGGCGCCGGGATAGGTGTTGCGCGACCAGGTTCCGCCGATCTCGTCACGGGCTTCGAACACGCGATAGGTGAAACCGGCCTCGCCGAGCTTGATCGCGGCATTGATGCCGACGATCCCGGCACCTATCACGATCACGGAGAATTCCGGCGTCGGTTTCCGTGTGACCGGGACGCAGCGTTCGGAAAGGACGAAACCCGCTTGCTCGCGGAGAATCGGAACGAACTCCTCGTCGACGCGCTCCGAGGTCGCGACCGTGGCCATGCGGAGGAACAGCTCCGGGTCGGGAACACCCAGCCGGTCGTCGGCGTCCGGCGTGAGCAACTCGTGGGCGCGCGCCCGGATATCGGCGACCACGTCGTCCGGGTACTGTCCCGGCGGCGTCGTCGGACGCGTCCCGGTGCGATAGTGGTTGCCAGGCTCGCTGATCGTCAGGCGTGGGGCGAACTCGTCGAGCAGCGTGGTGTCGCCGGTGGCGTGGACCAGGGACATGAGAAGCGGTGCCGGATCGCATACGTCGATGGCGGCATGCAGCCGGCTTTCGCGGTCCTCCAGGTCCTCGGCACTCGAGCCGAGGGAGATCGTCTCGGTCATCATCAGCCCTTCTTCGACGAGAGTTCGGTGGGTGTCTCGATTGCCCCTCGCTGCGCGATCTCGAATCCCTTGTAACCGGCTGCCGCGATCTCGGCACAGATGGTGCCGTAGTTCGCGAATCCACCGATGTACGGCATGAACACCCGTGGTTTGCCGGGAATGTTGGCGCCCATGTACCACGAGTTCGCCGAGGGGAACAGGGTGCCGGCGGCCTTCTCGTTGCACTCGGCGACCCATTCCTCGACGGCCCGCTCGGTCGGTTCGATCGAGGCGGCATCGTGCTCGTCGAGATGGTCCAGGCAGTCGGAGATCCAGTCCACCTGCTGCTCTGCCATGAGCACCATGTTCGCCAGCACACTCGGGCTTCCCGCACCCACCATGAAGAACATGTTGGGAAATCCGTGGGACGCGAGTCCCAGATAGGTTCGCGGTCCTGCGGACCATTCCTCACGGAGGGTACGTCCGCCGCGACCGCGGATATCGATCCGGGCCAGCGCACCCGTCATTGCGTCGAACCCGGTCGCAAAGACGATCATGTCCAGCGCATAGTGCTGTCCGCTCGTGCGCACACCGTCTTCGGTGATCTCGACGATCGGAGTGGTGCGCAGATTCACCAACGTCACATTGTCACGGTTGAACGTCTCGAAGTACCCGTCGTCGGTGACGATGCGCTTCGTTCCGATGGGATGGTCGTTCGGAATCAATTGGTTCGCGATCTCCGGGTCTTTCACCATCTCCCGAATCTTCGATTCGACGTACTCCCGCGCCGTGTCGTTCGCCCGAAGGTTGGTCGTCTGGTCCGGGAACGCTTTCGCGAAGAGATAACCCCCGCGTTGCCACCACTCGTCGTACACCCTGCGACGCTCGGCTTCGTCGACCTCCATCGCGCCCTTCGGGTACGGGGTGAACGGTGTGCCGCCACCGCTCATCCGTGCCAGTCGTCGGCGCTCCGGATACGTCGCCTTGACTTCGGCGATCTGCTCGGCGGTCAGCGGTCGGTTGCCGGCCGGGATCGAATAGTTCGGGCTCCGCTGGAAGACGAACACGTGGTCCGCGTCCTTTGCGATCACAGGAATCGATTGGATGCCCGACGAACCGGTTCCGATCACGCCGACGCGCTTGCCTGCGAATTCGACCGGCTCGTGGGGCCATTCACCGGTGTGGTAGGACTCGCCGGCGAAGGTGTCGCGACCGGGAATGTCGGGTCGGTTCGTCGCCGACAACACCCCTGTGGCCATGATGCAGAATCGCGCCGTAACCGATCGTCCGGTATCGGTGGTGACGGTCCACAGGGCCGACTCCTCGTCGTACACGGTCGACACCACCCGGGTGAGGAACTCGAAAGCGCTACGCAGGTTGTGCCGGTCGGCGACGTGTTCGAGATACGCGAGGATTTCTTCCTGCGTGGCGAACCGCTCGGACCACGTCCATTCCTGCTGCAGGTCTTCGTCGAAGGAGTACGAGTAGTCGATGCTTTCGACGTCGCAGCGGGCACCCGGATAGCGATTGTGGAACCAGGTTCCTCCCACTCCCGCAGCGGATTCGAAACCGTGGACGGTCATCCCGCGCTTCCGGAGCTTGTAGACAGCATAGAGCCCGGAGATGCCGGCACCGATCACGACGGCATCGACGTCGCTCGAAGGAGTCTCGGGAATCATAGAGCGGCTTCCTTCATCTGCTTGGCCCACAGCCATTCGTGACCCCAATAACTGTCTGCGGTGATTTCTTCGGCCGTGTAGTAGGTCTCGTCGACGAGCATGCCCTCGGTGCCGTATTCGATGTCCCATCCGCCGGGAACCTGAACGTAGAACGAGACCATCTTGTCGTTGGTGTGGCGACCGAGCGTGGACGACACCGGAAAGTCCCGGGCGGTCACCTGATCGAGGGCACGACCGACTGCGTCGAGCGAGTCGACCTCCACCATCACGTGCACGAGTCCCGGGTCTCGATCCTCAGGGCTGGGCATGAGCGCCAGACTGTGATGGCGCTGGTTGACTCCGAGGAACCGGATCCGCATCGGATCCATACCGGGAGGCGTCGGCAACCGGAATGCTCCGCGCGGAAGGAATTCGAGCACGTCGGTGTAGAAATGGAACGATTCGTCGAACGCGGTGGTAGGCATGACCACGTGCCCGAGGCCTTGTGACCCTGTCACGAACTTCTGACCGTAGCGCGTGATGACGGGACTGTGATCGAGAGCCGGCCCGAAGAAGAACTCGAGCGGTGTACCGCCCGGATCCTTCATGATCAGTCCACCTTCGACTCGCCGTCGCTCGCATGTCTCGAACGGCATCGCTTCGAAGTCGTACCCCGCGGTCGTCAGGCGGTCCGCGACGGCCCGGAGGGCCGTACCGTCCCGGACCTCCCAGCCTACTGCGGTCACGCGGTCGGTGTCGCCAGGTTCGACGGTGATCCGAGCCGGACGTTCGTCCATTCGGAAGTGCAGTGCGTCCTCCTCCGGACCGGTGCCCGGCGCGAAACCGAGTACGTCGAAACCGAGTTCGCGCCAACGCGCCATGTCGGTGGCCTGGACGCGCACGTAGCCGAGGCTTTTGATCTCAGTCACAGAATTCCTTTCGAGTACGCAAGAAGTGTCAGATCATCACGCGGAGGGGCCCGTCCGGAACGTCGATTCCGAGGGACGCCATGGCCGACGCGTGATAGGTGGTGCTGGTGACGTGGATGGCGTGATGCAGGCCGGCGTGCGCGTCCCGCCAGAACCGCTGCAACGGATTGTCGACGCGGAGCGCATTCCCACCCGAGCGATCGAAGATCTCGTCCGCAGCACGGACGGCCCGCCAGGCGGAACGCACCTGATTGCGCCGCGACATGGCACGGGTTTCGAAGTCGACCTCTTTGCCGGAGTCGACGAGATCCCAGATGCGATCGACGTTCGCCAGGAGTTGCTGGCGGGCCGCGTCGATCTCTGCGGCCGCTTCACCGAGTGCATGCAGGACGTACGGATCGTCCTTGATCGCCGTTCCCGCCGCACCCACACGGCCGCGCTGATAGTCGACACCGGCCGCGAGCACGCCTTCACAGATCCCGATGGTGGCGGAGGTGATGCCGAGCGGGAACATCGTCGACCACGGCATCCGGTACAGGGTCTCGGTGACGCCGTACTCCTTGGCCGCTGTCCCGTCGATCACCGCTCCACCGTCCATCACCCGGTACTCGGGAATGAACGCGTCCTTCACCACGATGTCCTTGCTGCCCGTGCCACGAAGACCGACGACATCCCACGAGTCGTCGACGATCTCGTAATCGGAACGCGGGAGGATCACGTGCAGACTGACGGGCGGCATGATGGGGGCGCCGTCCTCACCGCCGGCCATCGCGCCGAGGAAGATCCAGTCGCAGTGATCGGTTCCGGACGAGAACTGCCACCGTCCCGACATGCGGTATCCACCGTCGACGGGAACTGCGATACCCCCGGGCATGTAGGGAGACGCCTGCCAGGTGTCGGCGTCGGTGCCGAGCACTTCGTCCTGCACCTTGGGGTCGGCGAAGGCGAGCTGCCACGGGTGGACACCGACGATCCCTCCGACCCATCCTGCAGAACCGTAGATGCTCGCGGTCTTCATCACGGTCTCGGCGAACTCACGAGGGTGTGCTTCGTACCCGTTGTACTTCTTCCGCTGCAGCAGCCGGATGATGCCGGACTGCCGGAGACCGGCGGCCATGTCGTTCGTCAGCCGACCGAGCTGGTCGGAGTCGTCGGCCCCCGCTCGGATCTCGTCGGCGATCGCGACGATGTTGTCGAGCACTTCGTAACTCATGGTTTCTCCAGGAGGGTATGTAGTGATGCGGAACTGGGGGTCAGGATCCCGATTCGGCGGAGGCCGTCTCACGAGCCCGGGTGAGGTTCGGGGCGAAGGCGCTACGTCCGGCAGCGACGTTCTCGTCGACTTCGGCCTGCCAGCTCGTCAGTGCGCGCGTGGTGTCGATCTCGTACTCGAAGCGGTTGACCATTTCGGGTCGAATGTCCTCGACGTCGACGTAGAACTGTTCGTACCACCGCCGTAATTGGTAGACGGGACCGTCCTCCTCACACAGCAGGGGATTGTCGATCCGCGACTTGTTCTTCCAGATCTCGACGTCCTGCTCGAATCCGATCGCGATGCCCTGGGCGACGGCCTGGGCGATCTGCTCCGCCTGCTCCGGAGGCATCCCGTCCGGCCTTTCCACAATCACGCCGTACTGCAGGCGGAAGGCGGTCGGAGAAATCGGGTAATGGCAGTTGATCAGGTAGATGTTCGGCGTCGACTCGGGATCACGGCCGGCGCTCCACAGCTTGTCGATCATGTACGAGGGACCGTAATAGGTTGCGTCGGACATGTTTTCGGAACTGTAATTGGTGGTCTGGCTGACACCGACTGCATCGGCCCGGGGCCGCGACCGCATCACCTGGGTCGCCGTATGACCTTCGAAGACGTTGCGGAAATAGGTCGGCATTCCGTAGTGGACGTAGAAGAAGTGCGCCATGTCGACGACGTTGTCCACGATCTCACGGCAGTGGGATCCGGTCACCTCGATCGAATTCCACACCCAGTCGGTCCAGCCGGGGTCGCCGTAGGTGGGAATCTCGGGAACAGCCAGCTCCGCGGGCGGCTTGCTGCCCTGCGGGTCGTGCCACACGAAGAGCTGACCGCTTACTTCTGCCACCGGCCACGCCCGTGTGCGAGCAAGCGGTGGGACGCGGCGGGCATAGGGAATCGCGGCGCACTTGCCGTCACCGCGCCAGCGCCAGTCGTGGAACGGACAGGCAATGGTGTTGCCCTTGACGGTCCCCTGTGCCAGGTTTCCGCCCATGTGCCTGCAATAGGCGTCGAGGACGTTGATCTTGCCGTCCTCTCCGGCGAATACCACGAGGGCTGTCCCGAACGCGTCGACCTGATGAGGCTTGCCATCCGCGAAGTCGCGCACGAGTCCCAGGCAGTGCCATCCCCGCGCATAGCGCTCCGGCGGCGTGCCGGCATCAATGGTGCGGACCTGATCTTCGGTATCTGTGGAACCCACGGTGCCTCCTGGTCGGCTGATCGCGACAACTCACCCGTCGCACAGTGACCAGAATCAAGAACCTGGACGTCGCTGTGATGTCCGTCTCCCGCAGAACGGGAGGGTAGTTTCGACGAACGAGGGGCCGCCTGGCACGGTCGGCTCGAGGTTGCCGCGCGCGACGCATCGAAGGTACCGTGACGCGCGTCACACTTGGGGGTGTCAGGAGGAAAATGTGAGTACGTCACGCACCGATGGGCTGCCCGTGTCCGTCGTGGACCGGATCTCCCTGGTCCTGGAGGCGCTGAGCACGGGCCCGATGACGTTGGCCAAGGTCACAGCGCGCACCGGGCTCCCCCGATCGTCGGCACACCGCCTGCTGGAACAGCTGGCCAATGCGGGCTGGCTCGCCAGATCGCCTGAGCAGACGTACGAGCTCGGAGTGAAGGCGTACGAAATGGGTCAGGCGGCACTCAATCAGAACCGGCTCCTGCATCATGCGCGCCCTCTCATGCATGCCTTTGCGCATCGCACCGGGTTCACGGTGCAGCTGGGAGTCGTGGACCGAGGGGACACCGTCTACCTGGCGAAGGTGAACGGACGCACCTCGGGGTCGACGCCGACAGCCGTCGGCCAGCGGGTGCCGGCCCACACGACCGCCTTGGGCAAGGTCATCATGGCGTACTCGGCGGTCTCGTCCCAGCCTTCTCCGGACAGTGCCCGGACCGACTGCGTGACAGCACCTTCGGGGCGGAGTCGCTTCGACGACGAGATGGCTCAGGTGCGTGATCGTGGCGCCGCATTCGACCGCGGGGAGGCATTCCCCGGCACAGCCTGCGTGGGGGTGTCCATCGGTCCGCCCGATCACATGTACGGGAACCTTGCAGCGCTGTCCGTGTGCGCCCCCGTGAGCGTGCTGGATCATCAGAAGATGATCGGGCCCCTGCGTGTTCTGGCCGGCGAGATCTGGCAGCGCTGCGTCGCGACAGATCTTTCGAGGCACTAGCCGACAACGGCCGGCGCGGGGCATACGCGCCCCGCGCCGGCCCTCGCATCGAGGATGCTCGGATCAGCCGCGCTGCACGAACTCCACGAGATAGCCGTCCGGGTCGCGGACCGTGCCGATCACCATTCCGTAGGCCTCGAGTTTCGTCGCCGGTGTCTCCTCGACGCCACCGTGACGACATGCGTCGGCCATCCTCCCCTCGACGTCGTCGGTGTTCAACACGATCTTGACGAACATGTGGCCGTGATCGTGCGGGGTCTCCCCGTCGATGCCTGTCGGCAGAACGAGCTCGAGGCCTGCGGCACCGGCCCGGACGATCGACGCATGAAAGGTGGGGGTGTCCAGATCCTTGTCGTGCACGAATCCGCATCCCCGGATGTAGAATTCGGCCGACCTTTCCAGGTCGGCGACTCTCAGCGCAGTGAGTGAGAGCAACGTCTGCGTATCCGGACTCTGTACGGTCATCGTGTTTGGGACCCGCCGTTGAAGTCCAGCGTCTGACCGGTGATTCCGCCGGCCTCGTTCGAAGCCAGGTAGGCGCAGAACGCGCCGACCTCGATGGGATCTCCCAGGCGGCCGATCGGGATGGTCCGGAGGATCTGCTCGATCATCTCCGGACTCATCTTGTCCTCGAGATTCTTCTGATGACCCAGTGCCACGATGTTCGCGGTCACACCATACTGTCCGGTCTCGGCCGCCAGGTGACGGATGAACCCTTCGATACCGCTCTTACCCGTGGCGTACATCGTTTGATTGATGTTCTGACCCGTGCGTGCGGAACCCGACGAGATCTGGACGACCCGGCCCCAGCCGGCATCGCACATCCCGTCGATGGCGACCTTGATGCAATTCATCGCGCCGTAGATGTTGAGATCGATCGGAGCGCGCCACTCCTCGGGCGACAACTCGCGGAACGGTTTGATCACGCGTCCTTCCGCGACGCCCGCATTGTTGACGACGATGTCGACGTGGCCGCCGAGTTCCTTCTCCGCCGCTCGTACGTGTTCGAGCGTGGCGTCGTAGTCGGTGACGTCGAACGCCGCTGCGACCGCCGCGTTCCCCTCCTCGACGATCGACGCGGCGACCTTCTCGGCCCGATCTGCGAACAGGTCGTTGACGATGACCGACGCCCCCTGCCGTGCAAGGACCTTCGCGATTCCTTCACCGACACTCTGACCGGCACCGCTGACGAGCGCGATGCGTCCGGTAAGACTGAACACAGGTACTCCTTCCCGTCGACAAGATTCGACGAATCGTGGTGTGGCCCAGTGCACAACAGTCGACCATTTTTTGTCAACAGATATTGGATCCAATAATCGCTGCGTATCTGTTAGGGTCTCCCGCATGACCCAGATCTCACCCGATTCGGACCTGGGCGCAGGCCCGGCCGAACCGATTCTCTGCTCCGTCGCAGACGGCGTCGCCCGCCTGACCCTGAACAATCCGCGCCGCAAGAATGCGATCACCCTGGAGATGGCCGCCGAGATCGCAGCCTTCTGCGACCGGGTCGAATCCGACACGGCCATCGGCGCCGTGGTGATCGACGCCCGCGGCAGCTATTTCTGCAGCGGTGCCGACACTCGCGACCTCGCATCCTCGTCTGCGGATCCGGCATCTCCCGAAGCAGTGCAACGCACATCGGCGGTCTACAACGCCTTCGTGCGGATCGGATCGCTACCGGTACCGACGATCGCCGTCGTGGTCGGCGGCGCTGTCGGGGCAGGCCTGAACCTCGCCATGGCCGCCGACATCATGGTGGTCACGCCCGACACCGTCCTCGACAGCGGTTTCTCCGCCCGGAGCATCCATCCCGGTGGTGGCCACATCTCCCTGCTGGGACGCGCGATGGGCTGGTCGGGGGCGATCGCACTCGCCGCATGCGGCCAGTCCCTGAACGGGTCCGAAGCCGTGGCGCGAGGACTCGCTTACACCGCGGTGGCCGCCGAAGACATACCGGGCACCGTCGAGGAGTTGACCCGCACGGCCGCCGCCGATCCCGAACTGACCCGACGCATCATGACGAGCGCACGCCTCGAATTGGGACCGCCCGCCGTGAGCTGGGAATCGGCGCTGGAGATCGAACGCGGCGTACAGATGTGGTCGATGGCCCGCAAGGGCCGGGCATCGTGGTCGTCGCGAGGACCGAGCCGCTCATGACCGTCACGGGGACCGAGCACCTCGACGGGATCGAATCCGGGTTCGAGCACCTGCGTACCGAAGTACGAGCCTTCCTGTCCCACGAGAGCGCCACAGGCGGGTTCGTACCGGACACCGACAGCTGGATGACCGGATTCGACCCCGGCTTCAGCGCTCGCGTGGCCGGACGAGGCTGGCTGGGCATGACCATTCCCACGGAGTACGGCGGACACGGACGCAGCCCACTCGAGCGCTTCGTCGTCAGCGAGGAGATGCTTGCGCACGGCGCTCCCGTCGCGGCGCACTGGATCGCCGACCGCCAGATGGCTCCGAGCATCCTCGCCAACGGCTCCGAGGAGCAGAAGCGACGATATCTCCCGGGAATCGCCTCGGGACGTTCGTTCTTCGCGATCGGCATGAGCGAACCCGACGCAGGATCGGATCTGGCCGCGGTGCGCACCCGCGCCGTGGACAACGGCGATTCGTGGACGATCACCGGAACCAAGGTCTGGACGACCGGAGCCCACCTCGCGCATGCCATGGTGGTGCTCGCCCGTACCGACGGACAACCGGGTGACCGCCACAGCGGTCTGTCCCAGTTCGTCGTCGACCTTCCCCACCCCGACATCGAGATCCGCCCCTTGCGGAGTATCGACGGACAGGCACATTTCAACGAGGTCGTCTTCCACGGCGCGCAGGTGCCTGCGGCGGCCCTGCTCGGCAAGCGTGGAAACGGCTGGGCACAGGTCATGGGCGAACTCGCCTTCGAACGATCCGGTCCCGAGCGCTATCTGAGCACGATGCCCCTGCTGCGCGCATGGGCAGCGCACCTCGCGGCGACCGGGGCCACGCCCGGACAGCGACAGACGCTGGGCACTCTCACAGCACGAGCCTGGGCATTACGCCGGATGTCCTTGCGGGTTGCGGCCGAGCTCACGGCCGGCCGTAAGCCGGACGTACTCGCAGCGATGGTCAAGGATGTCGGGTCGACCTTCGAGGGCGATCTGGTGGAAGCCGTGCGAGCCTCGAGCGCCCTCGTCGCCCGGCGCGGTGGAGCCGATTCGCTCGCGCGCATGCTGGCCCACAGCGTTCTGCACACACCCGTGTTCACCCTCAGGGGTGGTACCAACGAAATTCTGCGCGGGATCGTCGCGCGCGGATTGGGGGTTCGATGAGCGAGTTCACCACCGAGCTGGCGGAGACCACCGCGGCGATCATCGAGCACGTGGGTGTCGATCCGGAGACGCCGGCCGAAGGCATGTCCGGCGCCCTCTGGACGCACCTTGCGGACGGCGGCTTCGTCACCGTCGGCGTACCGGAAGCTGCCGGTGGGGGTGGCGCGGCACTCGGCGACGCACTCGCAGTCGTGACGACCGCAGCGCGGCACGGCGCACTGGTGCCCCTCGTCGAGCACGGCATCCTCGCAGCCTGGCTCGCTGCCACAGCGGGGCACGTGCTGACCTCCGAGATCGCGACCGTGGCAGAAGGTGATGCGCACTGTTCGATCCACCGTCACGGCGACACCCTGCTGTTCGACGGCGCGGTGACAGGCGTGCCCTACGCGGCCGACGCCGACACCCTCGTCGTGATCCTCCCCCCGGAACCCGGCGCGGACGGTTCCTCGGTCGCCGTCGTGGCCATGTCCGGGAGCGGCGCCGAGATCTCGGCCGAAACCGACCTGACCGGTGTGTCCTACGCCGACATCGTCTTCCGGGATGCACCCGTCGCATTCCACGGGAGTTCACCGGTTTCCCTCACCGGATTCCTGCACCGTGGCGCTCTGGCCTACGCGGCCTCCACGGCGGCTGCGGCCGCGGCAGTACGGGATCACACCGTCCGCTACGCGTCCGAGCGCACCCAATTCGGACGCCCGCTCGCGAAATTCCAAGCCGTTCAGCAACAACTCGCGCAGCTCGCCGCCCGGACCACGATGATGGAGATCGCCGTCGACTCCGCGATCGCCACGTACGCCGACCCGGAGATCGGCCGGCTCACGACAGCAGCCGCGAAGGTGGTGACCGCGATGTCCGCGCACTCCGTCGCTGCTGCCGGCCATCAGATCCACGGTGCCATCGGCACGACCTCCGAACACAGCCTCGGCCGTTTCACCACCGCGTTGTGGAGCTGGCGCGACCGATTCGGCTCCGAACAGTTCTGGGCAGAAGACCTGGCGCGCCGCATCCTCGACGACGGCATCGACGTGTGGGATGTCGTCACCGGAACACGATCAGAGCACGACACCGCACCGACAACGCACAGGAGTCCGGCATGAACGTCTCCACTTCCCCAGGCCACACGTCCGCAGCGACGACCGTCGACGGCAGTTCGGTGATCGACGGTCGCGCCGCGTGGCGGGCGGCCGATCGGAACACCGGAATCGGCGCGCTCGCCGGACTCCGCGTACTCGATCTCAGCAGGGTCCTCGCCGGGCCGTATACCGCCCAGACTCTCGCCGACCACGGCGCCGAGGTGATCAAGGTGGAAGCACCGTCGGGCGACGAAACCCGCGGCTGGGGACCGCCTTTCGACGATTCGGGCGAGAGCAGCGCATACTATGCCGGTCTCAATCACAGCAAGGACAACATCTGTCTCGACCTCCGGACGGATGCGGGCCGTGAGGTGCTCTCGCATCTGCTGCGTGGCGCCGACGTGGTGATCGAGAACTTCAAGGCCGGCACGATGGCTCGTTGGGGGTTCGACTACGAGACCGTGCTCGCCGAGGAGAACCCCCGTCTGGTGTACTGCAGAGTGACCGGCTTCGGTGTCGACGGTCCGATGGGCGGACTACCCGGATACGACGCGGTGCTGCAATCCTTCGGTGGCTTGATGAGCGTCAACGGTTATCCCGACGGCAATCCCTTGCGTGTCGGAGTTCCGATCGTCGACATCGTGGCGTCCCACATGGCTGTCAGCGGTATTCTGCTCGCGCTCAGGGAACGGGACAGCAGCGGGCGCGGGCAGCTCGTGGACATCACCCTTCTCGACTCGGTGATCTCGCTCCTGCACCCCCACGCCTCGAACTGGGTTTCGAGCGGGAAGGTGCCTCAGCGCACCGGCGACTACCACCCGACGGTCGTGCCGTACCAGGTGTTCGCCGCCCTCGACGGCGACTTCTTCGTCAGCGCGGCCAACGACCGGCAGTTCCGTTCCTTGGTCACCGTCCTGGGCAGACCGGACCTCGCCGATGATCCACGATTCGCCTCCAACGGCGTGCGTTCGCAGAACCGCGACGACCTCGCCGCTCTGCTCGGTGGACTCGTCGCCGGGTGGAAACGCGACGACCTTGCGGCCGAACTCGAACGCGCCGGTGTCGCCGCCAGCCCGGTCAACACCGTCGACCAGGCCCTGACCGCTCCCCAGACCGTTCACCGTGGGCTCTTCATCGACACCGTCGACTATCGTGGCCTGGGTGTGCCGATAAAGCTCGGACGAACCGCGACACGCACACCCCGGACAGCAGTTCCTCTCGGAACGGACACCGCGGCGGTGCTCCACTCGATGGGGTACAGCATGGAGGCCGTCGACGCGCTGCGCGCCGCGGGTGCGTTGGGGCGTTCACGACCGGGCCGGCCGTAAACGACTCGGAGCGAGACTGCAGGAAGGAACGAGGTGAGCCGACGATCGACGCGGGCGGGTGACAGCGCCGGAACCGGTCCTTCCCCGGCCGTTCGTGGCGCCGAATGGGTCGCAACCGAGATCGAGCGGCTGATCGTCACCGGCGACCTGCTGCCCGGCCAGCCGGTCCGGCAGGAACTGATGGCCGAACGTCTGGGAGTCAGCCGGCTCCCGATCCGGGAAGGACTCCGCCAGCTCGCCTCGCAGGGTCTCGTCGAACACCGTCGCAACGTCGGGTACACGGTCGTCAGGCTCGAACAGTCCGAGTTCGATCAGATCTATCTGATGCGCCATGCGCTCGAGCGGGAGGTATTGGCGTCCCTTCCCGTGTTCGACGCCGACGCGCTCGCCGAGATCCGTATGCTGGGCGAGCGCGTCGCGGAGGCGGCGGAACGCGGGGATCTGCTCGAGATGCGCCTGGCGAACCAGGACTTCCACTTCGCGATGTTCGACCGTTCCCCGCTGGGTCTGGTCGTGTCGGAGATCCGCCGATTGTGGCGCCTCGCGATGCCATATCACGCGGCCTATCTCTTCGATGCCGAGGTACGACGACGCGTGATAGCAGAACACGATGCCATGATCGACGCGCTTGCCGATCACGACAACGAGCGCCTGATCGCGTTGATGAACGAGCATCGGCGCGGTGGCGAAGCGGGGACGAACATGCTGCTGCGGAACACCACTCGCGAGGGCTCGTAACTCGCGTCTTCCACACATGACAACCGGCCCGGCGCGTATGCTCACCGGGCCGGCTCGTCGGTCACCTCATGCCGAACGGACGGCGCTCAACAGCTTCTTCAACGGAACCGTCTCGTCCGCGAACAGTTCTCGGGACGGGCGGTACCCGCGCGCGAGCGCCGACCGCAATGCGACGAAGTCGGCGGGCGCATTGACGCACTCGGCGGCGAGCAGTTGGTCGTCCTCGAAATAGAGCGTGACGCGGCGACGCGGTTTGCTCGGATCGGTACGGACCACCACCTCCGTGTGCCCATCGATCCTCCCGGCGATCTGGATCTTCCACGATCCCTGGTCGGACCAGAACCACGGCACCGGCCGGGCGGGCACCTCCCGTCCGAGCAGCGTGGCGGCCGCCGTGTCGGCCTGCGTGCACGCGTTGTCGACGGATTCCAGACGCACCCGCGCTGCCCCGCCCGTCTCCTGCACGGTGCAGTCACCGATGGCGAGGATGTGCCCGTCCGAGGTCGCACAACGTTCGTCCACCACGATGCCACGGTCACAGGCGAGTCCGAGCTGCTCGGCGAGTTCGGTGCGTGGCTCCGCACCGATACCCACGAGCACTGTCGCTGCGGCGATCTCGCGACCGTCGTCGAGACGGACCGCACGTACCCGGTCACCGTCGAGTGCGATCTCGACGGGTTTCGCATCGAGGATGACGTCCACACCCATCTCGCGGTGCGCCGCGAGCAGGAACTCGGCCGTTCCTGGTCCGACCGCACGGCCCATCAACTGCCGGCCCGCCTCCACGACCGTGACAGCGACATCCAGTCCCCGGAGTGTGGCGGCGACCTCGAGACCGACGAAACCACCTCCGATGACCACCACCGGCCCGGCGGCAACACGGTCCGCCAGCCGCTGCGCATGGTCGAGTTCACGCAGCACCAGGACATCCGGATGATCGGAACCCGGAATGTCCGATCGCCGCGCCCGAGCGCCGGTGGCGAGCACGAGTCGATCGAACGTGCGCGTCTCGACGAACCCATCGGATCGCTGGAGATGCAGCGCGACGCCGTCGCCGTCACGCTCGACCCGCTGAACCGTCGTCCCCAGAAGCATTTCTATCTCGTTGTCCGAGTAGTGCTCCGCGGCGCGCAGCACCAGCTGGTCCGGCGTCGACTCCCCCTTCAGCCACGCCTTCGACAGCGGCGGCCTGTGGTAGGGCGGGTGCGTCTCGTCGCCGATCAACGTCAGAGGCTCGGTGTACCCACCGAGCCTGAGCCGATCGGCCAGTTGCACCGCCGCGTGCGAGGCGCCGACGACCACCACACTGCGTGGCAGTCCGTCGGCGCCTTCCCCGTGTCCGGTCATCTCACGCCTGCTCATCCGGAATCGTCACGTGCAGATCGACACCCTCGCTGAGAATCAGCTGGCACGACAGCCGCGACGAGTCCTCGCGATCGCTGGCGGTGCAGTCCAGCATGTCGTCCTCGTCCTCCGAAGGAGCATCGAAATGCTGTTGGTCCTCCGCAGCGAGGTAGACATGGCAGGTCGCGCACGAGAGCGACCCACCGCACTGCCCCACGATTCCGGCCACACCGTTACGGACGGCAGTCGACATCACGGAATCGCCGGCCACACCGTCGATCACGCGTTCCGTTCCGTCGGGCTGGACATAGAAGACTTTGGGCATGTCGAATCCCTACCAGGTGACCGGGAGAACGGTGATGGGCTGTGTGAGGTTGTCGTCGTCCACCACAGCCTCACCCGCGAGCCTGAGATCCGGCAATCTCTTGAACAGTTCGCTGATCGCGACCTGCATCTCCATTCGTGCCAGTGGCGCTCCGAGGCAGTGATGCAAACCGTAGCTCAGTGTGAGATGCGGATTGTCCTTCCGGCGCACGTCGAAGGTACCGGGGTCTGCGACCGCGACCGCGTCGTGATTGACCGAAGCGGGATCCACGAGCACCGCTTCGCCCTCGGCGATGACCTGGCCGTCGATCTCCACGTCCTCGGTGGCCACGAACGGAACCAGCCCACCGCCTCCCGCTACCGTGTCGTAGATGGCCATCCGGCCGTTGCGAAGGATCTCCTCGACTGCGGTGGGTGCCACGGCGTCGACATCCTCGAGAAGAACCGCCAGCTGGTCGGGGTTCTTCAGGAGCGACAGGACCCCGGAACAGATGAAGTTCGCCGTGTTGTCGAATCCTGCCACGATCAGGATCATCGCGATGGGCAGGATTTCGCCGTCGGTGAGCGAATCGTCCTTGTCCGGCGCGTTGGCCAGATCGCTGAGGAGATCCTCCCGGGGATTCTTGCGCCGGTCTTCGATCAGCGCGGTCAGATACATGAAGAGCTCGGTCATGTTCTGCACGACCTCGTCCTCGGGCATGTTCGCCACCGCGAGCGTGGCGGCACTCCACTTCTGGAACTTCGGTCGGTCCTCCGGCGGAACGCCCAGCAGGTTGGACAGCATCTGGATCGGCAATGCCACGGCGTAGTCGTTCACCAGATTCGCCGAGTTACCCTTGGCCACCATGGCGTCGATGAGCTCGTTCGCGAACTCGACCGCCGATTCCCGCATGGCGCGCACACGCTTCGGGGAGATCGACTTCTGTACGAGCTTGCGGAGCTTGGTGTGGTGCGGCGGATCCTCGAACTGGATCGTGGACTTCAGGAAGTCCGGGAACTCCACGAAGTAGGGCACGGCCCGCTCACCGGTCCGGAAGGGCTTCCGAACGAACCGGGGATCGCTGAGCATGTCTCGCGCTGCAGCGTTCCGATGGATGACCCAGACGTCGCCACCGATCGGCATCGTCATCCTGGTCATGGGCCGCTCGGCCGAGATGGCGACATATCGCTGGACAGCGTCCTGCGGCGGGACGGCCGCGAACGGGTAGGAAGTGTCGACCACCTGATCGGTGGGAGTCGTGGAGGTTTCCGTTGGGCTCACTGTAATTCTCCTGGGGCTGAACCGATGTCGTGAGTCTTGCTCAGGACGAGGCGGGAACTTCCGCCGGGGCGACGACCTGTGGCACGGCATCGGCGGTGATTGCCATGATGTCCTCGAACCGCTCGGCCACGGTCTCCACCGTCAAGCCGGGGTCGTGAATACCTACGGTGTTGACCAGAGCGAGACGATTGACGATGCCGCCGGCGACGTTGAACACCTCACCGGTGACGGTGCAGTCCGGATGGACGAGATATGCCGCGACGGGCGCAACGTGCTCGGGACGCAACTGCGTGCGCATGTACTCCATCACCTCGGGCGACAGAGTGTCCGCCGAAGCCTCGGCCATCCTCGTACCCGCGCCGGGAGCGATGGCGTTGACCTTCACTCCCGATGCCAGGCCTTCGACCGCCAGGTTGCGGGTGAGACCGAACAGCGCGCCCTTCGATCCGCCGTAGTGCGACATGTCGGGATTGCCCAGCATGGCCTGGGAAATGGTGTTGACCACGCGGCCGGCCGGCGACTTCAGCAGGTGCGGCCACGCCGCGCGGCACAACCGGAGCGCACCGAAGTAGTGGACGTCGAGATGTCGCTGGTACTCCTCGTACGGCACCTCGTCGAACCGCCCGGTACGAACGATTCCTGCGTTGTTGATGACGGCGTCGAGACGACCGAATTCCGACACAGCGATGTCGACGAGAGCGTTGGCTCCGTCCTCCGTGGCGACGTCGGCGGCACATGCGACGGCACGTCCACCCGCCGCGGTGATCGCCGCGACGACCTCCGCTGCCGGGTCGTCTCCGTCGATCCCGGAGCCGTCGATCGTGGCACCGAGATCACCGACGACCACGGCGGCACCACGCGCGGCCAGCAGTTCGGCGTGAGCGCGGCCGATTCCACGACCTGCTCCGGTGATGACGACCACGCGGTCGTTGAAATCCAATGTCATGACTTGTCCTCGAATGTGGTGGGAAGTGATCGGGGTCAGGGACGGGTTTCGCCGCCGCTCACGGAAACGTCTGCAACCCAGATGGTTCCCAGCGCTTCTCGTGCGGACTTCTCGAAGTCGAAAACCTCGACACCGACGGTCATGTAGAGCGTGGTGCGGTCGGGACCACCGAGCAGGCACGCAGAAGCGACGCCGTTCTCGAGCGGGACCGGGACGGCGTCCGTCATGCCGTCCTCGGTGAAGCGGGCTACGTAACCGCTGCCGGGCATCGCCGCCCACACGCCGCCTTCGGCGTCGAGCCCGATCCCGTCGGGAAGGAACGGGCAGGCGGCGAACGGACGAGGATTGGACAGTGAGCCGTCCGCCGCACGATCGATGACCGTCAGCCTCTGCGCCGTCACCTCTGCAGTGAAGACCTTCGTTCCGTCCGCGCTGATGGTAATACCGTTGGCGCACATGAGCGGTCCGACCTCATCGGCGGTGGACACGGTCCCGTCGGGCTCGACGACGATGATCGGGGACGCCACCGGCTCGGCACCGGCGAACAGGTCGAATCCGAGCTGGGTGACGTATGCGCGGCCCTCCGCATCGACGACCATGTCGTTGATGGGGGCCGGCGCGAGTGCGGAGACATCGGCGAGTACCTCGAGGTCGTCGGGCCCCTTCCCGCCGTGGACGAGGACGAGCTTCTCACGCATGGAGGTGACGATCAGCCGGCCGTCCGGGAGCCATCCGAAACCGCCGAGGTGGATCGGAACGTCGGTCCCTGCACGACGGCCCGACGCGTCCACGACGACCGTTGCGTTGCCGTCGGCGTCGAGGGTTTTCAGTGTCGAGGTGTACATGTCGGTGAACCAGAGGGCGCCGTCGTGCCAGCGCGGGCACTCGGGCCACGAGAACCCGCTCGCGATCTTGCGGGGTTCGACGATGCGCGCCTTCGCCTCTGCGACAGCGGCGGCGGTGTCGGCAACTACGTTGGTCATGTCGTGCCTTCCAGTGAGAGGGACCGGGCGCAAGGTGTCCACGGTGGTTCTGCCAACGTGACGAGAACGACCCACAGGGCCGTGAACTACGTCACAACTGCGTTCATGAGGGACCCTAGGTCCCGGAAAATCGCCTGTACGGGGTGCATCCCGCTGAGCGGTCAGCTTCCTTCCGGGTGCGTCCGGAGCACACTCTTCATCTGCCCGGCGACGAGATTCGTCGTCCACCGGGGCACGAGACGGACGAGTCGATCGAGGACGTTCGCGTCCTGGCCGATGACCACGCGGAAGCTGCCCTTCTCCATCCCGGAGACGATCAGCTCCGCCGTCCGCTCGGGCGTCGTCGCACGCACCTTACGACCACCCGCGTCGATCATCTTCACGCCCGAGTTGCCGCTGAGATTCGTACTGATGTTGCCCGGGAAAACCGTCGTGACCACCACACCGGTATCCGAGAGTTCCTGGTACAGGCCCTCGCTGAACTGTTTGACCGCCCCCTTGGAGGCGCTGTAAACCGTCTGTCCGGCGAACGGGACGAGACCGGACAGGCTGGCGATGTTCACCAGCGAGGCCTCCGGTCGCTGCCGGAGCTCGGGCACGAACGCCAGGCACATGTTGACGACACCCCAGAGATTGACCTGCAGAACACGTTCGATCTCGCTCCGTTCGAGCTCGAGAACCGGGACGAACCGGTGGATGACGCCGGCAATGTTGACGAGGCCGTCGATCCGTCCGTGTTCGGCGAGGACGGCTGCGGGCAACGCATCCACCGCCACCCGATCCGTGACGTCCACGACGTGCAGCGAGACCTGTGCGCCCCGGTCACCGGCGAGCACCTGCGTCTCGCGCAACCACTCCCCTTTCAGATCGACGAGCGCGACCCTGGCTCCCCGCTCGAGCAACGTCAACGCTGTCTGTCGTCCGATACCGTTGCCGGCTCCCGTGACGACGACGACCTTCCCGTCCAACCGCATGCGACACCTTTCCCTGTCCGGTGGCACACCGCGCGACACCACCCGTCTCTTCGTCTACCGGCCAGACGTCCTCGGATGTTCGGAGCCGACCGCACAGCGGGAGACCGAATGTGGTTCGTCTTCGGATCACGTGTCCGCGGTGGTCCGGCTCTCCTTGCCGTTGTGCTGCACGGAGCCGTTGTGCTGCACGGAGCCGTCGTGCTGCACGGACCCCAGGTAGGCATGTTCGATCCGGCCGGGATCCGCCGCGAGAGTCGCTGCTGCCTCTGCCAGCACCACCGACCCGTGCACCAGTACGGCGGCACGGTCGGCGACGTCGAGCGCAAGGCGCACGTGCTGTTCGACGAGAAGCACGGACATCTCCCGCTCCTGCACCAACCTCCTTAGCACCGAAAGGATCTCGTCGACGATCACGGGTGCGAGGCCCATACTCAGTTCGTCGATCAACAGAACCTTGGGTTGCTGGAGAATCGCCCGGGCGATGGCCAGCATTTGCTGCTCGCCACCCGACAGGCGACCCGCCGCCACACGGAGCCGCTTCTCCAACGCGGGAAAATACTCGAGCATCTCGTCGACGGCGCCGGAACGGCGACGGCGATCGTGTACTGCGAGCCGGACATTGTCGATCGTGCTCAGTTCCCGGAAGAGTGCCCGGTCGTCGGGGACGAGCACCATTCCCGAACGCACGGCGTCACGTGGCCGGCCCGGAACCACATCGAGTCCGTCCACGACCACGTCGCCGCTGAACCGGGGTATCAACCCGGCGAGGGAGAGCAACAACGTGGTCTTGCCGGCCCCGTTCGGTCCGAGCAGGCAGGTGATCGTCCCCTTCTCCACTCGCAGGTCGACGTCCCGGACACAGGGACGCTGCGGCAGGTAACCCGTCGAGAGATTCCGAATCGTCAGTCCGCTCACGAGAGCGCCTCCTGGGGATCATGGGTCGGTGCGGCTGCCGACTCGGGAATCGCGTCGTGCCCGGGAGCCGCCGGATCCGGGGGGAGGCCGAGATACGCGCTGATCACAGCTTCGTCGGATCGGACTTCCTCCGGTGTACCGCACGCAATCACCCGCCCCAGATCCAGGACGACGACGCGGTCGCAGATCGTGAGGACGAGTTCCATATCGTGATCGACGAGCAGGATCGACGTACCGGCGTCGCGAGCGGCGCGAAGCCGGTCACCGAGCCAGCGGCTCTCGGAGCTGTCGAGGCCTGCGGCCGGTTCGTCGAGCAGTGCCACTTTCGGCGACGAGACCAGCACGCGCGCCACCGACACCAACTGGCGCCTGCCCTGGGACAGGGTCGACACCTCGGCGTCCGCGACCTCTCCGAGACCCACCGTGTCGAGGACGGTACGCACTCGCTCCGAGACCGCTACCGCGGAGGACTCGTGTCCTCTCGCCGCACCGACGGTCACGTTCTCGACGACCGACAGGTCGTCGTACAGTTCGACATCCTGGAAACTGCGGCCGAGCCCTCTCCGGCTGAGACGGTAGGGCCGCAGGTCGCTGACGTCCTTCCCGTCCAGGAGGACGGCACCGGTCGCCGGCGCGAACCCGGTGACGGCGTCGATGACGGTGGTCTTTCCCGCGCCGTTCGGGCCGATGAGCCCCACGATCTCTCCGGCACGGACCTCGAAGGAAACCCCGGACACCGCGTGCACTGCGCCGTATTTCACATCGAGGTTCTGCACCGACAGGAGCGGGGCACCCGTCTTCGACGTCGGCACCTGCGCGGCCACCGGTTCGACCTCGCGGGTGTCCGCTGTTCCGTCGAGGGACGTCTTCCGTCTCGACGGCCAGGGGATCCGTGGCAACTTCCCGGCGATACCGTCCGGATTGACCATGATCGTGACGATGAGCAGAATTCCGCTGATCACCGCGTAGTAGTCACCGATGTGCAGGAATCGGTCGACGAGCAGGAACAACAGTCCACCCGGCGCTATGATCCCGGCCGACACGGCACCCGTGATCGACGTGATGCCGGCGATGTACATGATCGCGAACAGGGTGATTCCGAGGAACACCGTGAACGGTTCCGGTGTCGCCAGCGTCTGTTGATACGCCATGAGGGATCCGGCGAGTCCGGCAAGAAAGGCACCGATGGCGAATGCCGCCAGCTTGGTGCGGGGGACGTCGATTCCGGATGCCGCGGCAGACCGCTCGTTCGCTCGGACCGCGAGCATGTCGGTCCCCAGACGACTGCGTCGCAGCCATGCCACCCCGAGCGCCGCTGCGACGAGCACCGCCAGACACATCAGGGCGAAGGCGAGTCGTGGATAGCCCTCCCCCGCACCGATCCCCAGATCGATTCCGAGCAACCGCGGGCTGTCGACGGGGGCTCCCGCGACACCGCCGTTGAGTTGCGGATTCCGGAACCAGAATGCTTCCAGGAAGACCGCCAGCGCCAGCGTGACCACCGTGAGGGGCAGACCGCGCACCCGGAGAGCCGGCAGCCCGATCACGATGCCGATCACCATTGCGAACAGCGCACCGATGAGCGGCGCGAACGGGAACGGGATCCCGAGATGCGTGTTGAGGACACTGATCGAGTAGGCACCCACTCCCGCGAGCGTGAGTTGCGCCAGCGACACCTGCCCCGTATAGCCGGTGACCACCACCTGGGACAGTGCGATCACGGCGAAGATGATGCTGCTGATGATCGCGGCGCGATAACTACCTCCGGTGACGAGCAGCGCGACGACGGTGATCGCGACCGCCACGAGCGCGGGAGCGAGGATCCGCTCGGGACGAGGCGCGTGGCCGAGTCTTTGACGGACGATACTGCCGCGATCGGGCAGCGGTCGTCCTTTGAAGACGAGGAAGACGAGGATCAGCAACAGCGGGATGGCCTCGGCCGCACCCGCACGCGGGAACCAGTCGAAGGTGGCCTGCAGGTTCGTGGTCTCCGCTTGCAGTGCCCCGATCACGATTCCCGCAACCACGGTCAGCCAGATCGACCGGAAGTTCCCGACGAGGGTCGCGGCAAGGGCGGGAACGATGAACATCGAGTACGCGACAGGATTCAGGGCCACGATCGGCGCTATGAGGATGCCGCCGAGGCCGGCCACCACGGACGACAGCGCCCAGTTGCTGAACGCGATCCGATCCGGCGAAAGGCCCGTCAGGTAGGCGCCCTTCTCCGACTCGGCCGCAGCCTCCGTCGCGATCCCGAAGCGACTGAACCGGAACACCAGTGTGGCCACCAGAGCTATCGCGATGATCGTGGCACCCAGCCAGATCCGGTCGGTCGGCGCCTGCCGGGCACCGATGGTGATGCTGTCGAGAGCGAAGATCGGTTCCACAGCTACGATCTCGGTTCCCACACGCAGGGCGATCAATGCCTGCAGCACGATCATCAGACCGATGGACGCCACGGCCTTGGCGATCACCGGTGCGTCACGAAGCGGCCGGAAGATCAGTGCATAGAAGACCAGGCCGAGCAGCGCCGCAATCGCGAGCGACAGGGCCATCGCCGGGGCGACCCCGAGCGGTCCACCGAGGTCGACCGTTCGGGGCAGCCCCGGGATCGGGACCATCAGCTCACCCGTACGCAACAACGCGTAGGTGTAGGCGGTGTAGAGGGCCACGGCACCGGTGGCGAAGTTGACGACGCCGGAACTCTTGAACGTCATCACGAGTGCCAGCCCGATTGCTGCGTACACGGCTCCGTTGCCGAGACCCAGTACGAGATAGGCGAGATGGTCGGTCATGTCGTGTCCTTGTGGGATTCGGCCGGTCCGTCAGCCCGTGACCGTGAGATCGACGGGGATACCCTGATCGTCGATCTCACCGATCAGCATCTGCGACGAGCAGATCGACGGCATCATCGGGAATGCGGTTCCGTTGCAGGTGAAGGTGATTCCACCGCCTGCAGGCATCTCGACGTTCTCGCTGGTGCGAAGCGCTTCACGGATGGACGCCGCGTCGACCTCACCGGTGATGCCGTCCGTTGCACCGGCAAGAGCCATCACCGTCTGGTAGCCGGTCGAGCCGTATCCCGTGGGGGAAAGATCGGGGGCGTACTCCGCGAGGATCGAGCGGAACAACACGGTGTCCGGCCGATCCGACAGCGCGTCGGTCGCGGTGATGCCGATATTGCCCTTCACGTTGTCGATGCCGATGGCCTTGACCACGTTCTCGTCCAGACAGGTGGGGATCAGCACCTTCTTCACGGTCGGCGCCGTCGTCTGCACTGCCTTCAGCACCGAAGTGCAGGTGGCGGCATCACCGATGAAGCTGACGCCTTCGGGGTTGTTCGCCAGCCCCGAAGTGACGACAGGGGTCGGATCCGGGATGCCCAGAGCGACGGGAACCACGTCGAGTCGAACTCCGAAGCCTTCGAAGATCGGCTTACCCATCTGGTCGATCATCGCCGCGATTCCGCCGCCGTCACTGGCGAACATGGTGAACGACGACATTCCTTCTCGCTGCGCCGCCGTAGCGGCTGCTGTGAGGGTTCCGGGCAGACCGGCGGAGAGCGATGCGACATCGGGCGACGTCAGCTCGATCGGCGCGACCCCGTTGAGCGTGACGTACGGGATGCCGGCTCCGATGACGATCGGAACGATCGCGGGCCCCATGGATGTGCCGGGCGACAGCACGGCTGCCACCTTCTGCTCGACGAACTGATTCGCACAGGCTGTCGCCGAGGTGGGTTCCTCCTGTTGCTTGCAGACGACGAGTTCGACGGGACGGCCCGCAAGTCCGCCACCGTTGTTGTTCAGGTACTCGACCGCAGCCTCGGCCCCCTCACGCATCTCCGGCAGTGATACCGCTGCACCGCCCTCCGTCGAGACGAACCCGATCTTCACCGGCTCGCCGCTCGCCGGGTCGCTCGGCAAGGCGGAGGTGGACGAAACTGCCGCCGCTGCATCATCTTGCGTTTCGTCACTTGCACATGCTGCGGTGCCGAACATTCCGGCGAGCATCAATGCGCTCACTCCCGCAACCGTCCGGAACTGTCGATTCCGACCGCTCGAATTCATAACGCGGACTCCTTCAAACGATGGTGAGGTCCGACTGGACGAGATGCCGGACACATATTTCCGGCCCAGTGATCTGCATCACTTCCGACGTGGGCGCTGAATTATGTGCGCATGCCCGAGACCGGTGGACGGTGGCCTCCCGTTCAACGGGATGACGCATCGGCGTAGGCAACCTGTTCCGACGGTCCGCTCAGCGGGAACTCGGGGTTCATTTCTCCGAGTCCGGGCGTCATCCTCCACGTCGGCGCCGTTCGGGCCGAGATCCGGAGCCGTGGAACGTATACGAGACCTCGCGATCAAGCCACTGCGAATCGTAGGAGCACTCTGCCCGGGCGTGAACCACCGCGGGTTCACGTGCCGGATGACATAGGAAAACGATGAATCGACAGCGAAGACGACGACTTCCGAGGCCCTCGCGACTCTCGAACTGGAGGCTGGTACACAAACTCGCCGTTCTTCTCGTGATTCCCCTACTTGCCGCTGCTGCACTCGGCGCGCTACGAGCCGGGGCGAAACTCGACGAAGCCCGGCGCTTCGACACACTGTCGGAACAGATCGCAGTGATTCCCGTACTCTTCGACTTCTCCTATGTCGTCATCGCTGCCTCCACTTCGATCAGTCTCGGATTACCCGCCATCGCCGATCAGGAGCAGATCGCCGAGTCGACCCGGAACCTCGAACTCCATGCCGATCCGGAAGTCCTCGGAGCTGCAATTGCCGGGAGTATCGCGCGACTCGTCGACGACGGACGCGCCCTCCACGAATCCGCATACAGTCGCAGCGTCTCAACGAAAGAACTCGAGCGGCTCACAGTCGATTTTCTGAGCCGATGCGAAGGGGTGTTTCGCGCGGTGCTCGACCTCGCCGAGAACACCGAGGTGCTGACCGCCGGAACCGACATGCTCAATGCATGGACAGCTCAAAGGACGCTCCTCGACCAGGCGAACGCGCTGGGGCTTCTTGTCGCCGACCCGGAGGCCGCACTCATCACTGCCCAGAGAGCCATGCATGTGGAGGAATCGACCCTGGGACTTCTTCGAGGAACTTCTCTCGACAACGGACGAATCGACGAGTTGTTCGAGAACCTGTCCCTCAGACAGAGGCAGCTCGCCGGGATGGTGTCCGATGGAAACTCCGAGACGGAACTCGAGGGGACGATGCTGGCGGCATTCACTCCTTACAAGGAGATGAACAACCGTGCAGTCGAGCAGATCACGTCGACACTGGACCGGCTGACGTCGAACTCCCGCGCGGTAGCCATCAGGGACGCGGCTGTCGTCGCCGCCACCCTTACGATCGCGCTCGCCGTCGCCCTTGCTGTGGCCCGTGCCCTGTCCGTGCCACTCAGACGACTGCGCGACGGCACTCTTGCGTCCGCACACCACGAACTTCCCGCTGCCATCGAAGCGGTCAAGAACGGCGCCGACGTCGACACCGTGCGGCTCCATCCGATCGACGTGCATACGAGCGAGGAAATCGGCGAGGTTGCCCGGGCCGTCGATTCGATGAACTCCGAAGCGCTACGCCTGGCCGGCGAGCAAGCACATCTTCGGCGTCAGGTGGCGATCATGTTCGAGACGTTGGCTCGAAGGAACAAAACACTTGTAGACCGGCAATTGTCATTGATCGAGTCCTTGGAATACCAGGAAAAGGACCCCGCGAGGCTGCAGAGCCTGTTCTCGCTCGACCATCTCGCGGCACGAATCCGCCGGACCGGCGACTCTCTGCTCGTCCTTTCCGACTCGCGCCCGCAGACTCGTGCTGCGCCCACTCCACTCGGCGACATCCTTCGCGGCGCCGTCTCCCAGGTCGAGGACTACCAGCGTGTCCGCATCGGCAGGACACCGAGCGGCTATCTCGTCGGTGCCGCGGTCACCGACGTGGTTCATCTGCTCACCGAACTCGTCGACAACGCACTACGCGCATCGCAACCCCCATCATCGGTGAACTTCGAGTTCTCGGCCGCCGTCGGTGGAGGCCTTCTGCTCGAGATCGCGGATTCCGGTGTCGGGATACCACCGGACACTCTCGACGAGATCAACACTCGCCTCACTGCCGGTGACGATGCCGACGTCTCCGCTCCTCGCCGAATGGGCCTGTACGTCGTGGGACGCCTCGCTGCACGCAACGGTATGAGCGTGCGACTACGGCCCACCTTCGATTTCGGTTCGAACGCCGGTATCACTGCGTCCGTGTATTTCCCTCCGGAACTTCTCGTCGAAGTGGAACACGATACTCCCACGCGGATGACGGAACGTCCCCGTCGACTGCACCTGCCCGACGGATGGGCACGACATCTCGACGAGTCGGAGACCCTTCGGTAGAGCATTCCCATCGGACACAGGTGAACAGAAGAGATCGAGATTCAGCCGCCACATACAAGCGACGATTCGGATTCCATCCGTTGGTGGCGTTCGTCGACAACGGACGCGACGGAACCGGTGAGCCCGTCGCAGCGTTGCTCTGCCCCGGCAATGCCGGATCGAATACCGCATCGGATCACATCGAGATCACCGGTAAAACATTGGCGCAGTTACTGTTCGCCACCGGATACAGACCCGGCACAAGACTATTGATTCGTACCGATGGCGCCGGGGCAAGCCGCGAATCTTTGAACTACCTGCACACGCAACGGGTGTCGTACTCCATCGGATTCGGTCTCACCGACACCGACGGTCTCCGGTTGACGGCGTTTGTCACCAACAGCATTCGGGGTCAGGTTCAGGATCTCGAACTGCGGCATCGTCGCCGGGCCCGGTGTGAAGACCGCATCCGGGTCGCGCAGGACACCGGCCTGTCGAACCTGCCGCTGCACGGTTTCGATCAGAATCGGATCTGGTTGGCGATCGTGCAACTCGCAATCGACCTGGCGGCTTGGATGCAGATGCTCGGGTCCACCGATCATGATGCCCGCAGGTGGGAACCGAAACGGCTCCGGCTACGGGTTTTTGCGATCGTCGGCCGCACCGCCACCCATGCCCGACAAACCTGCCTTCGACTGCCGAGGGAGGCGGGTGTCGTCGTCATCCGCACTCGACATGGCTATCCGGAACCGACATCCGGAGCCAGGCGGAATCGTGCATGCCGATCATGGAGTTCAGTTCACCTCATAGGCTTTCGGCGACGAGATCCGTGCTGCCGGACTCATGCCATCCTCCGAGAAGAACCTCATCCCTGCCTGAGACTCATCACCCACAGTGGATACCGAGTAGTAGGGCAGGTCAATCTGTCACCCGATCGTGCAGTAGTCTCGACCGTGCCTGGCCGACCAGATCTTCAGCGGTGTGCGCGACGACGTCTCTCGTCCGAGGTATCAGACTGTCCGAGACGATCAAGTCGCGCGTCTCCACGCCGGGACCGCGCTGCCGGCTCGACCGCATCGACATCGTCGACGTCGGCCGTTATTCCGGTCAACGCTAGAACCACCATCGCGAGATCACGCGCGGTCACCTCCTCAGCCGACGAACCGACTGATTTGCGTCGAGTGGAACGAACCATGACACCTCCTGACAGAAAACCGATCCGGGCACAGAATCAGCAGCCACATACGGACAGAACTCACCGCCCCCACGCACCGACACAGGCGGACGCAGTGACCCGACATCATCGGTCGGCACCGGAACACTTTTTGTATTGTCGTTCAATATCGAGGATACCGTCGGACTACGGCGCCGGTGATCCCCCATCCGTCAGGAGACCTGACGAATCCGGTTGGATCATGGGGAAACTCGAAGTCCGAGAGCTGTCACGGAAACACTCTCGGGTATGCACATGGGGAACCATCCGTGCCCCATTCGTGCTCACATATGTGATCCGCCGTCGATGCGGACTTCGGTTCCGGTAATGAAATACGCGTCGGGAGAGCCGAGCATCGCCACGACAGAGGCCACCGAATCCGGGCCGGCGAAGATTGCGCCGTCCGCTAACGGCACAGCCGGTGAAATCTTGGTGAAGAGAGTGAAGTCCGCGTCTGCAGGCAGCCCGGGTCCTGCGCTCTGCCCGGCTTCACCGCTGCCATCGGTCATACCCGACGAGATCGAACCCGGCTGTACCGCATTGAAGCGAATGCCCTGTTTACTGAATTCCATAGCCAGAGCGTGGGTCATCGCCTGGATGCCACCCTTGGACGCGGCATACGCGGACATGTACGGATGGGCGAACATCGCAGACGTCGAGCTGAAGTTGACTACGGCTGGACCGGTTCCCTTCCTCAACGCTGCGATCGACTCCCGTGTGACCAGGAAGGTTCCCATGAGATTGATCCGAAGAATCTGCTCGAACTCGGCAAGTGTCGTCTGCTCGAAATGAGACGAACGCAGCACACCGGCTGCGTTGATCAAGGTGTCGAGGCCACCGAGGCGCTCTATCGCTTCGGCGACACCGTTACGCACCGATTCCTCATCTCCGACATCCAGCACGATGGTACTCAGCCGGCGTCCGAGATCGGAAGCCCTAGCCGTAGTGTCCCGCAAGCCCTCTTCGCTGATATCGGCCGCAACGACGCTTCCACCCTCATCGAGGATACGCAGCACACTTGCCTGACCGATACCGGAACCGCCGCCGGTAATCAGGACGCGACGACCGTCGTAACGCTGAAGATGCGCCATTCGGATGAACCCCATTCTCGAAGTACCGCTTTGACGCTACGCGCAGCGTCCAGCATCAAGGATGACTTCCGCGGTCCCGAGTCGGTCCCGGACCTCCCACTCAGCGGATGCTTCTTTCCCCTCCATCTCCCCTACCATGCGGCGAGCGTCAGGATCGCTCTCCGCTGAACTGAGGCCGCGGTCCTCACCAGTACTGGTTCGGGGGAGGATTGGCGCACTTACGTATCTACGCAACACCTATCGCGGCAATCAATACTCGGTGCCACCGCAGTTGGCGTCGGCGCAGGCCACCGTCACCCGGGTGCTCGGATCGGAGGTCATCGACATCGTCGCCGCCTCCCCGATCACCATCGCGCGGCACCGCCTGGCACCGGACGGAGCCGCGGTCGGAACACACTTGCATGAACAGCACCGGCCACGACGGACCCGATCCCGCCTCCGAACACCAGCGAAGCCACGCGTCTCTATCGGCGGTTGCGCGGGCATCCGGCGGTGTTCGAACTGCGCGACGGTGCGGAAGCGCGCCTCATTCCGGTCAGAAGACGACCATTCCGCGGATGATCTCCGCACGCCGCATATCCTCGAAACCGTTGTTGATCTCGTCCAGTGTGTACGTCTTGGTGATCATCTCGTCGAGAAGGATCTTCCCCTCCATGTACATCCGGAGGAGGAGTGGGACATCCGAATGCGGGTTCGCGTTGCCGTACCACGAGCCACGCACCGACTTTCGCATCGAGGTGAGGTCGATGAGGCTGATGTCAGCGCTGGCCTCCTTGGGGTCGCTGATCGCGACCTGGACGCAGATTCCGCCCTTGCCGAGGAGCGCCATTGCCGGCGCCAAGTGCTGACCCGTCATCTTGTCGACGGTGATGACGACGACATCGGCCATGGCGCCCCATGTCAGTTGACGCAGCAGTTCCTGTGCTTCGGAGGCGGTTTCAGCAGTATGGGTGGCGCCGAAACGGGTGGCCTCCGAGCGTTTGAACTCTGACGGATCGACCACCACGACGTGCCGGGCACCAGCCTGCGCGGCTCCCTGGACGGCGCCACAACCGACACCTCCCATGCCCAGGATCACCACCGAATCACCAGCGGTCACTTCGCCCACGTACACCGAGGAACCCCACCCGGTAGTGACGCCGCACCCGACGAGGGCCGCCTTGTCCAAGGGGACGTCCGGTGTGATCTTGATGCACGAGGCACGGTTCACCACGGTGTGTTCGGCGAAAGTTCCCGTCACACACATCAGACGGGCATCCTTGTCACGGGCGCGGTGCCGGGCGGTACCGTCGCTGATTTGCAGTCCGATGCCTATATGCGCGCCCATATCGCAGACGCTCGACATTCCCCTGGAGCAGGAACGGCAGCGCCCACAGGAGGGAATGAAACTGAAGACCACGTGATCGCCCGGTTCCAGATCAGCCACGCCGGGACCCACTCGCTCGACGATGCCGGAACCCTCGTGACCCCCGATGAACGGATACTGCATCATGTTCGTTCCGTCGCGCATGTGCTCGTCCGAATGGCACAAGCCCGTAGCGACGAGCCGAACCAGGACTTCCCCCTGGCGCGGGTCGTCGAGCTCGATCGTTTCCACCGACCATGGTTCGCCGGGCGCCCACAGCACCGCTGCGCGTGTCTTCATCCTTGACTCAACTCCTTCTCAGGCACCGTCTGGTTGCCGTCTCGGTCCACGTCCGACATCCAGTCCGCGCTGACGAAAATGCTTTGATACTCGGTGAACCCATCGAGGCCCTCCGGTCCGAACTCTCTGCCGAGCCCACTGGCCTTGGTGCCACCGAACGGGGCACCGAGGTCCATCTGGTAATAGTTCACGCCCACGGTGCCGGTACGAATTCGCCGGGCCACGTCGGCGCCCCGCTGCTCGTCACGCGTCCAGACCGCACCCGCCAGTCCGTACTCGCTGTCGTTCGCGAGAGCCACCGCCTCGTCCTCCGATCCATAGCCGATGACGGCAATCACGGGGCCGAAGACCTCCTCGCGCGCGAGAGCGCTGCTGTTGTCGACATCTGCGAACACCGTGGGTTCAACGAACCAACCATTCGTGAGGCCGTCTGGCACGCCGCCCCCAGTAACCAGACGAGCTCCGGACCTTCGCGCAGTCTCGATATGTCCGAGCACTCTGTCTCGGTGCACACGACTTGCCATGGGACCGCACGTCACGGTCGGGTCGAGCGGGTCGCCGACCACCAATCCACGCGCCACCCGCACCACTGCGTCGACGACCTCCTCGTAGCGGGACCACGGCGCCAGAATCCGCGAGAGCAGCACACACGCCTGCCCGTTGTTCACGAACGACGTCGCGTGCAGATTCGACTCGAACACGTCGAGGTCGGCGTCGTCGAGCACGATCGACGCCGACTTGCCGCCCAACTCCAATGTGACCGGGCGCATCAGCCGTCCACAGACCTCGCCGATGGAACGTCCTGCTGCGGTGCTGCCGGTAAACGACACCTTGTCCACTCCGGGGTGTGCCACGAGGGCGGCGCTCACGTCCCGATCGGCGGGGACCACGTTGAGCACCCCCGGCGGCAACCCGACGGCTTCGGCGACGTCGGCCAGCACGTACGCATCCAGCGCCGTCTCTGGTGAGGGCTTCACGACCACGGTGCAACCCGCTGCCAGTGCGGGCGCAATCTTGGCCATCGCGATCAGATGTGGAAAGTTCCACGGAGCAATCGCTGCGACAACGCCAACCGGCATCCGGCGAACGATGGATGCCCCACGTACACTCGGACGGATCTCTTCCAGCCTTTCGGTCTCGACGAGATCGGCATACTGGTGCAGGAGCTGCACCGGCACTCCGACGTTCGCACCGTAAGACGTCGCCAACGGCGACCCGTTCTCCCGGCTGATCAACTCGGCAGTGCCGTCACCTCGCTCGCTCAGTTCCTGCGCGAATCGACGCAGGAACGTGGCACGTTCCGAAGGAGTGCTTGATCCCCACGGTCCGACATCGAAGGCATGTCTGGCGGCCACCACCGCGGCGTCCACGTCCTCGATGCCGGCGAGGGGGACCGTTCCGAGCGTTCGTCCGGAGGATGCCTCCACCACGGGATGCCGGTCCGTCGATCGGGGCGACCTCCATGTGCCGCCGATGAACAACTCGGTTCTCGTGTAGTCCACCTCGGCCGGATTAGACATTGTCATTCCAAACCTCCATCCAGTTCGTCAGTCTGACGGTTCGAGACCCGCCCGACACGCCGGCTGCCCACTGAGCGGACACTTCTGTGCGACCACAGGGGTTCGTGGCGCAAGTCATACAACTGCTACCGCAGGCCCTCGGTGACGTTCCTGCCGACGGGCGGCCGAGACCGCGACGTAACGCCTCACGGAACAGACGGGGACCTGCGCACCCAGCCGGCGGTGCGTCCACAGGTGAACATCGTGGGCATCATCGCCGCGGGGAACTCCGCGAAATCGAGCATCACAGCCTCGATAGGGATGCGCGCCCGATCTGTTCGGGACGCCGCGCAGTCGAATGATGAGCGAGTTCAGTCGAGTTCGACGACGATCTTTCCGCGGTTCTCGCCGCGAAGCAGACGCCCCAGCGCGGATGGTGCGGCGGCCAGTCCGCTCACAGTTTCGTAGCGGTAGTGGATCTCGCCGGAGTGGTGCACCTCACGAATCTGTGAGCGGAACTCGGGCAGATCGTCGAAGTGGTCGTACACCACGAAGCCCTCGATGCGCAGTCGCTTCCGCAGCACGGGCCGCATCGGTGGGCCGGCCTGCGGCTCGGGTCCGTTGTACTCTCCGGCCATTCCACAGACGATGTAGCGGCCATGATCGCGCAGTCGGTCGAATACTGCTCGTCCGACATCGCCGCCGACGTTCTCGAAGTAGACGTCGATGCCGTCCGGGCACAGACGGTCCAATTCGCTGCCGACGTCGGTGGCGCGGCGGTCGATCGCAGCGTCGAACCCGAGCGAGTCGACGACGTACGATGCCTTCTCGCCGCTGGCGATTCCGATCACCCGTGCGCCGGCAGCCTTCGCGAGCTGCCCGGCGAGCATGCCGATGGCACCACCGGCGGCGGAGACCACGAAGGTCTCGTCGGGCCGGAGATCGGCGACCCGGATCCCGCACCAGGCGACCATTCCCGGCATGCCTAGTAGGCCAAGTTCTTCGAGAGGATCGTCGTGCTCGACCGGCTGGACGCAGTCGCCCGGGACCACGTGATGCGTTTGCCACAGGTGCCCGCCGCGGATGCGGTCGCCGGGCAGGAAACGGGAGTCCCGCGATTCGAGGACCTCGCCGACGAAAGCTCCGACCATGGGGTGATACGGCGGAGGCGGTGCGGCCATCGCGATGTCGCCTACGGCTGCGGTTCCGCCGATCGGTCCGGCGCCGGTGTCGGTTGCCGGAAGGTAGCGGCGCATTACGGGATCGAGCGACATGTGGGTGGCGCGGAACAAGACGGTGCCGTCGGAGTCGAGCACTGGCATCGGCTCTTCCGCGATCTCGAAGTCGGCCTCGGTCGGAATCCCGACCGGGACGGCGCGTACCCGTACGACGGTGTTGCGGTCGGCGCTCACAGCGTCACCTCGAGCGCGCGAACGCCTCGGATGAATGGGCTGACCCACTCGAGGTCCCCATGGGCTGGCTCCAGATCGGGCGCCAACCGGACCAGCTCCCGGAGTACCGCGGCCAGCTCCATTCTCGCCAGCCACGCCCCGAGGCAGCTGTGGATGCCATAGCCGAACGCGACATGCTTCCGGGCGTCCGATCGTTCAAGGTCGAGGGTTCCCGCGGTCGGACCGAACATGTCCTCGTCTCGGTTGGCCGACGCGATCCAGGGGATGATCTGGCTACCCGCCGGAATCACGGCGCCGCCGACCCGGTAGTCGTCGACGGTCGCTCGGATCATGAACTGAGCTGTCGGCTCGTACCTCAAGAGCTCTTCCACCGACTGATCCACCGAATCGGGATTCCGCACCAGCCATTGCCATTGGTCGGGGTGGCGGAGCAGCGCGAGGACGCTCAGGCCGATTTGGTTGACGGTGGTGTGGAAGCCTGCGAGGAAGAGCGTGTGGATCGTGGCGGCGATGCGGTCCTGAGGGACGGCCGAGTCGATGCGATCGTTGGTGATGAAGGCGGAGAGGATGTCGTTGCCGAGGTGGTCTCGTTTCCATCGCACGATCTCAGTCAGATACTCCGCGAATTCGACCTGCGAGGCCATCGCGGTCCGGGTCTCCTCGACTGTCCGGAACGGACTGAGCAGATCCAGTCCCTGCCGTGCCCAGTCGAGCACGTGTGAGTAGTCGTCTTCGGCAGGGATGCCGAAGATCCGGCATACCAGCTGATACGGGAGGCGGTGTCCGACAGCATCTATCATCTCGATCCGGTCACCCGGTCCGTAGCCTGCGAGCAACGACGCGGTGATCTCGGCGGCGTCGGACTCGTACCGCCGCAACGCCCGAGGTGCGAACGGGGCGGCCAGTGTCTTTCGCAACGCAGTGTGGTCGGGAGGGTCGAGTTTGCTGATCGATGGTCGGAGCAGGTAGTCGTCGTCTCCACCGGCCAGCTTGATCCGCTGGTTGCGTGGCGCGTCGAGGACGGGGGCCTCTGACGAGCTGAGCGCGCGGTCCGCGAGCACCTGCTTGACGTCGTCGTATCCGAATACCATGTACACGCCGGACTCATCGTATTGAACGGCGTCGTAGGCACGGAGTTCGGCCAGGCAGGTGTACGGGTCTTCACGGAATCTGGCCGATGCCGTGTCGAGCGTGGTGCGTGGGACCGCGCCGATCGTGATCGCTTCGTCAGGGTGCAAATCGTTACGCATAGGGGTCTTTCTTGATCGGAGAGAGACGACTGGGCCGGAAACACATCGACATGCTGTGACAGCCTGGAAGGTTCTCGGTCCCGGTGGTGACGGTGCTACACAGACGAGGAGGTGATATCCGCGGTGAGGTCGCGCCCTCTGGACTCGGTCAGTCGCGCGAGTCCGATGACAGTGATGGCTGCGCCACCGATCATGAGAAGGCTCAAGGACCGGCTCGAGTTGTTGTCTGCCGCGACCAATGATGCGGCGACCATCGGGGTGAAGCCGGCACCGATGAGACTCGCCAACTGGTAGCCCATCGAAATGCCGGTATAGCGGACGCCGGTGCCGAACATCTCCGAGAGCATGGGCGCCAGAGGTGCGTAGAGCGCGTTCTGCGCGACCATTGCGACCATCAACGCGATCGTCATGACGGCTACCGAACCGGTGTTGACCATCGCGTACAGCGGGAACGCGAACACGATCGCTCCTACTGCACCACCCAGGCTCACCACCCGTCTGCCGATGCGATCGGACAGCGCCGAGAACAGCGGAATACACACCAAGGAAATGCAGGACATGAACAGCAGGGTCCGAACTACGTCGGCCTTGTCGTATCCGATCGACGGCGCATACGCGAGGATGTGGGAATTGATCAGTGCGGTGAGGACGAATGGGCCGATACCGACTGCGGTTGCCAGCAGCAACGCCCGCGGGCGGCGCAGGATCTCCAGTGCCGGGATTCGATCGCGCTTCTGCACAGATGCGGTGTCGACAGCCTTTTGGAAGACGGGACTTTCGACAACGCTGAGGCGCACGTACAGCCCGATCGCAAGCAGCAGTGCGCTGATCAGGAACGGAACACGCCACCCCCACGACATCAAACTACTGTCCGGGAGGAGGGTCACTCCCATCACCGCCAGGGTGGACAGAAGCGATCCGATCGGCGAGCCCATCTGCATGATGCCGGCCCACCGGCCGCGCTTGTCGGATTCGGCGTGCTCGATGACCATGAGCGCAGCGCCGCCCCACTCTCCGCCTACTGCGATGCCTTGCATCACGCGAAGTGCGACCAACAGGATCGGCGCGGCGAGGCCGATCGTGTGGTAGGTCGGGAGAACTCCGATGAGGAAGCTGGCGCCGCCCATCAGCGACATCGACAGGATCAGCATCGATTTGCGGCCTAGCCGGTCACCGAAATGACCGAAGAGAACGCCGCCGAGCGGTCGCGCGAGATAACCCGCGGCGAGCGTGCCGAATGCGGCGATCGTCGACACTGCGCCGTTGGAATTCGGGAAGAACAACTCACCGAAGACCAGGGCGGCCATCGTGCTGTACAAGAGGAAGTCGTAGTACTCGATCACGGTGCCGAGCAAGCTGGAGAACGCCACGCGGCGTATTTGCCCGACACGCTCTGTAAGTGGCGGGGTGTGCGAGCCGACTACCGGCTCCAACCGGTCGATCTCCGCCATAGAAGGCTCCTTGCCGTCAATTGTGGCCGCGAGGCGCGGCTCGGTCAGGACTCGTCGATGTGGTCGCGAAGGGTGCGCCCGGCGTACTAGGTGCGCAAGAGGCCCCGCTCGGTCCGCTGTGCAGGACCTCGGGCCGCGATCTCACGCTCGCCGTGCACACTGCGGGCATAGATGACTCTGTTCATTCTTCTTTCCTGAGTCGAATGGTCGAGATCTCCAATGGAGACGCGATTGGCAGCGTCATCGAATCGCGGAGAGGGCATCGACAGGCAACGTGACTCCCGTGATGTAGCGAGCGTCGCCAGAGACCAGGAGCATCAGCGCCTTGATGACGTCCGAGGCACGAACCTGTTCGGTCTCCGTGGAATCGACTGTTTCCTCCTGGTCCGACGAAACGCGGCAGGGGGGTGTCGTCGCCATCTATCCAGCTTGTCAATTCAAGACATCTGTGTGACCTGAATCTCCCACAGAGCGGGAAGGCGTTCGGATCGGAACGCGGCCTTCGACATCGCCGACGGCACCGTCATCAGCGCACTGCACCGCCGCCATCACACCATCGAGTTCCGCAAGTTCCTGACCACCATCGACAAGGCCGTACCCCGCGAACTCGAGGTGCACCTGGTGTGTGACAACTACGCCACCCACAACACCCCCGAGGTCAAGGCATGGCTGGCCCGGCATCCCCGCTTCCACGGCCACTTCACCCCGACCGGGTCGAGTTGAATGAATCAAGTCGAGCGCTGTTTCGGCCTGCTCACCGACAAATTCATCCGCCGTGGTGTCCACACCTCGGTTCAAGCCCTCGAAAAGGACATCACCGCGTGGATCGACGGGTGGAACGACAATCCGCGCCCCTTCTGCTGGACCAAGACCGCCGACGAGATCCTCGAGTCTCTCGCCGATTACCTGGCCAAGATCAACCCGAGCACCTCTACAACAGATCAACAACCAATCTGTGACATTTCTGACGCATGACACTAGAACACCGAACCGACTCCGTCCTGCCACGGGACCCGCGGGTCGAGCATGACTTTGTCCAGCGCATTCCGCGCGACGATATGGTTTTCGGTGCTCATGACCGCGTCGAGATTGTCGCGAATCCCCTCGAGAGACAGTTCTCCCGGCTCCGCCTGGAATCCTGGCGTCACTCCGACGAATACTCTCCGCATGTGATCTCCGCCGACGGCGAACATCTCGCCCGACACGGCCGCGTCCTCGTGCGCCAGATACGCGACTGCGGGTGCCGCCGATTCGGGTGGGTAATACTTCGCCATCCCTGCAGAGATGGTGTCCCCCATGAGCCCTGTCATTCTCGCGGCCGCTGTGGGCATCACGCAGTTGACCTTGATGTTCTTGTGGTCGGCCGCGGCACGATGCGCCAGGTTTCTGGTCAGACCCCACGTCGCACCCTTTGCCGCGGGGTATCCGGCCGAACTCCGCATTCCGAGGAACGCCGCCGACGAGACGTTGACGATACGGCCGTAACCGCGGGCCCACATGTGCCGCCATGCCGCACGGGTGACGAAGAATGTCCCGCCCGCCGCGACCATCAGGTCTGCCTGGTACTGCTCGTCGGTATTCTCGTCGATCGGTCCACGAGAAATCACCGAGCCGGCATTGTTCACGACGATATCCACTCGCCCCCACGTCTCGAGGGCTTGAGCAACGATGGCGGCACCACCGGGTCCGGTTGCCACGGAGTCGAAGTTGGCTTCGGCGACGCCCCCTGCGTCGACGATCTCCGCGACCGTTCGCAACGCCGGTCCCCGGTCCGATCCCGTGCCGTGGATACTGCCCCCGAGATCGTTCACGAGCACTGTGGCTCCACGCTCCGCGAGCAACAGAGCGTACGCGCGCCCCAGACCGTTACCGGCTCCCGTGACAACGGCAACGCGACCATCGAATCTCATCGTCTCGGACATGTCTCCTCTTTCAGTCGGCCTACCGACCACGAGAATTCTCGAAACATGCTGAGCCGCATACACAACAAACCACTGAGTGGAACTTCGACTTGCCGCGCGGAGTCACCCCCCGGCGAAATACACACGAACATCCTCGAATCACACGACGATCCGGCAGGGAGATCCATGGACACGGGCACACGTTTCGCTTTCACCAAGATATTCGTCGAGGACATTCAGGCCGAAGCCGACTTCTACGCCGCGGCTTTCGGCATGAAGGAGAAGAACAGGCTCACCGTGGGTCGAGGGCACGACGCCGTGGAGGAGATCATCCTCACCAGTGGCCGGGGGGACGACTCCTCACTGATCGTGTGGCGGTACGTCGAGCGCCCCACTCCCCCGGCAGGAGAGTCCGTGCTCGGATTCAACGTAACCGACATCGCTGCCACCGTGCGTGCAGTCGAAGAGGCAGGCGGGACTGTCGATACACCGATCGAGGAGATGCCCGACATCGGGTTCGCGGTGGCTTTCGTCAAGGATCCCGAAGGACATCTCATCGAGATCGCCCAGAATCTGTAGCCAGGAAAGGGCGATACATGCGCACGCTGACAGGAACGACGGCAGTTGTCACCGGAGGTGCGTCGGGCATCGGCGCCGCGGTGGCACGTGAACTGGCGGAATCCGGAGCCCACGTCGTCGTCGGCGACATCTGCGTCGAAGCAGGCGAGGGCGTCGCATCGGAGGTCGCGGGGACGTTCGTCCGATGCGACGTGAGTGATCCCGAAGCAATTGCGGAACTTGTCGATACCGCGATCGGCCTGGCGCCGCTGCGCCGTGTCGTGACTTCCGCCGGCATCGGACACACCGAACGAATCGTGGCCGTGAACGACAACAACGTATTCCTGCACGATCTCGCCGCATTCGAACGCGTCCTGCGGATCAACCTTCTGGGAACGTTCGCCGTGATACGGCGCGCCGCCTCGGCGATGGCGCTTCAGAAACCGGACGACACCGGTGAGCGTGGATCCATTCTCATGGTCTCGAGCGTGGAGGCGTTCGACGGCCAAGCAGGCCAGGTCGCCTATTCTGCCGCGAAAGCCGCTCTGGCGGGTATGACCTTGCCTTTGGCACGCGATCTTGCGGAATACGGCATACGCGTGAACACGATCGCGCCGGGATTCGTCGATACTCCGATCTACGGCGCATCCGACGCATCCACCGCGTACAAGGCGCGATTGGCCGAGGACGTCCTGTTCCCCCGGCGCATGGGCCGGGCGGACGAGGTCGCGGCGCTGGCGACGACATGCCTCGACAATTCCTATCTCAACGCGGAGACGATCCGAGTCGACGGCGGGATACGGATGCGTCCGACGCTGCCGGCACGGTGACCTGACCCCACAGCACATATCTTCGGAACCCGCTCTTCCGTGTCCGGCGTGGGCCGGGCACGGAAGAGCGATCGCTCATCGCACTTCGAGCGGTGCTTCCGCCGGATAGCGACTGGGCGCCATCTTGTAGAACTCCGTCAATCGTGCAACGAACCCCATGTCGTTCATCGGGTCGCTCGGTTCGTCGATCGCATGCCCCTTGGCTCGCATGTCGTCGATCAGCATTCCGAACACCTTGTCGGGAGTCAGGTCGTCGGTGTGGTCCTGGTAGCGCCGGACATCGTCGATATCGTCGAACAACAGGGCCGTGTAGTGCACGAGCAATCGCATGTCGGCCTCACCGAATCGGCGAATCTCTTCGTCACCGTTGCGAACGGACCACTCACCGTCGGCGACTGCATGCAACTCGGTCTTCATGTCCAACTCGGGGTAGTCCCGCTCGTCCCTGGCTCCGTTGGATTCCCGACGGTGATACATCCGGGAATTGTCCGTGAGAAAGGCGGTATTCCAGAACGGAGCCGCGATCCGGGCGGGATCCTCGTCCGGGCCGTCCGGCCAGTACGTGAAACCGCCGTCGATGTCGGACCTGTTGAAGTAGGTGAGGACTTGGGCCGACTTGACCTCCCACGCATCGAAGAGCCCGGATTTCGACATGATCGCCAACAACCAGATAGGCGTGTTGAACAGTCCCATGCCGCGGAAGACCGCGGTGTCGAAATGGCCCGGATCGAAGCTGTGCGAGGGCCCGCACAAGTTGAAGAGCAGGTCGTGCACCATGCCGTACTTCGCTCCGTGGAGCGACCGTGCAGTGTCGAGAAGCTTGCGTCCGAAATAGATGTCGTGTAGTTCGGGGTAGAAGACCACGCCGTCGTTACCGAGGAAGCCCCGGAACACCGGAGCGACGAAGTCCGACAGTTTCGCGTCCGGCTTGCGGTCTTTTCCGCCCGAGATCGCGAGATACTCCTCGGTCGAGGAGAAATGATGAGCAAGAATCAGGCGCCACGGTCCGTTCTCCCGGATCACGGAGAAGATCGTCGCGATCTCTTCCGGTGTATAGAAGTTGTCGATCACGGAAGGCGGCGCCACGGGGATCATCGGATGGCGCTCGAGGGTAGTCATAGGGGCTCCTCTCTGCCGCGGCATCAGCCCGGCGGAACGGCAATCCGGTTCACAGTAGGCACTTTCGATCGCGTCGGTTCAGATCGGATTCCACGGAGCGGGAGGTTGCCGTCGACTTCACCCTGTGCGCATCGCATCCGCCCGGTGGGTGGAACGCCGGGTTCGCCGCACCGGTACCTCTGTGGCCTGATCGTCGGAGAAACGAGCATTCCCGTGCGCAGTGCCGATCGACAATCTGTATCCGAGGAGACGAATGTGAAGATGCGTCCACGAGCCGCTGCTGCGATCGGGGTGGCCGTAGCCATGGCCGTGTTGTCCACGGGATGTTCCGGCTCCTCCTCTCCTGCCGGCGCATCGTCCGCGGAACCCCAGCGTGGGGGCACCCTGACCTACGCTTTCAACACCGAGGCGCAATCCGTGGATCCGGCCACGTGCGCGATCGGGGTGGGCATGCATCCGTGTCAGGCGATCTACGGCGCATTGATGTACTACGACCCCGAAAGTCGCGAGTTCGAGCCGGGGCTGGCCGAATCCTTCACCACCGACGACGGAAGGACATGGACGCTGACGCTTCGGCCGAACCTGACTTTCACCGACGGTACCGCCCTCGACGCCTCAGCCGTCGCGTTCAACTGGGATCGCATCCTCGATCCTGCCCAGCTCTCCCGTGCTGCCACTGTGGCACGGACCCTCCGATGGGAGGTCGTCGACCCGCTGACGCTTCGAGTGGTATCGGAGGACGTGAACTACCAGCTCCCCCTTGCCCTGACCGAAGACCTCGCATTCGTCGGGTCCCCTGCTGCCATCGAGCAGAAGGGGGCCGACTACGGCAGCGCTCCTGTCGGTGCGGGACCGTTCACCCTCACCTCCTGGGCCCGGGGGACCGAGATGGTCCTCGACCGCAATCCCGGCTATTGGGATCAACCCCGCCCCTATGTCGATCGCCTCGTGATCAAGACGATCCCCGCTGACGATCAGCGATTCAATGCATTGCAGGCCGGGGAGGTGGACGTCATGACCGTCACCCTCGACAAGTACGCGGACCGCGCCGAGAACGCGGGGATGCGGGCCGTCCGGACGAGCATGCTCGGTGGGACCGGTTTCCGGATGAACAGCCGCGGTGTGCTGTCGGATCGCGACCTGCGCACGGCGATAGACAAGTTGGTCGACAACGAGCAGATCATGAACGCCGTCTATCCGGGCGAGCCCACCGCCACCGGGTTCACCCCCGAGGACAGTCCTCTCCACAGCCCGGGATCCGCGTGGCCTGCCCGCGACGTCGAAGGTGCTCAGGCGCTCGTCGACGAATATCGCGCACGGAACGGCGGAGCGGAGGTGGACCTGTCGTTGAACATCTCTGCCGGCAGTCCGGTCCTGACCCAGGTCGGCGAGCTGCTCCAGGCTCAACTGCAACAGGTCGACGGCCTGAAGCTGAACATCGAACCCCTCGACGGAAGCGCTTACGCCGCGGCGATGAACTCCGGCAACTACGACCTCATCATCGCCTCCGTCGGTGGCGCTCATCCCGAGAATCTCTACAAGGTATTCCACACGGAAGGCGCTTCCAACGGTGCGGGGCTGTCGGAGCCGGCTGTCGACGAGGCACTGGACATCACGCGCGCCTCCGTCGATCCGGCTGTCGTCGAAAGTGCTTACAAGACAGCGATCGAGCACATAGTGTCGGCGTCCACCTACCGCTTCTGGCGACATGCGACGGTCAGTCTGTTGAGCCCCGACGACGTCCAGGGCGTGCGGTCCGCCTACCAGTATTGGTTCCGTCCGGAACTGGCATGGTTCCGGTAACCCTGCGCTGCCTCCGGTAGAACACGGGACTGTGCCCCCGGCTCCTCGAAGAGCCGGGGGCACAGTCCGATCGAATCCGGGCGCAGAACGATCAGAGTCGAGTGCGGACCTTGTCGACCCGCTGCTGCCAGACGTCGAACCACTCGAGGTGAGAGAAGATGTGTGTCTTGCGCTCCGCGATGGCATCGACGACCAGGGCGGCGAGGTCCTCTGGTGAAATACCTTCCTGCTCGAGTGTGCTGCAGACGGCTTCTCGTCTGTCGATCGACCCGGGTCGACGACGACAACCTCCATCCCTTCTGGAGAAATCCGGTCGCCGGCCCGGACCCGACCCAGTGCGCCACCGGTGACGACCGCGAGACGACTGCACACTCCTTCATCGTTCTCTGCTCCATCGACCTGAGCCGCGTCGCGGATTACGAACTGGACTTGGCAATTACTGTGATCCACAAAGCTATTCGTGCGACAACCGATCCATCCGATTACCCACTCAGTGGAACAACCGGTTCGGCTGCTCTTGTGACCTGTGACCTAATGCATCTACTGCGTTTTGGTTTCGGTTCTATCCGTACCTGCCGATCCGACTTCGTCGAGGAGAAGTGCTGTGAGAATTCGTCCACGTTCGACGGCGGTCGCCTGTATCGGGGCCGTTGTCGCCTTGCTCGGGTCCGCGTGCGGAAGCGGAGAAGCTTCCTCCCTGTCACCCGCAGGCGACCCTGTACGTGGTGGAACGCTGGTGTATTCGTACAACACTGAGGCGCAGTCCGTCGATCCTGCGACCTGCGCTATCGGCATCGGCGTCGGTCCGTGCCAAGCGGTGTACGGTGCGCTGCTCGACTACGATCTCGAGACCGGTGAGATCGAGCCGGGTATGGCGGAGTCCTTCACCACCGAGGACGGGAAGGCCTGGACACTGAAACTGCGGCCCGGTCTGACCTTTTCCGACGGCACTCCCTTCGACGCGGCTGCCGTCGCCTTCAACTGGGGCCGCATACTCGATCCGGCACTCCTATCGCCGAGCGCCTCCGTTGCCAAGACCATCGACTGGGAGGTCGTCGATCCGACGACCCTGTCGGTTACATCGAAGGAAGTCAACTACCAACTCGATTTCGGTCTCACCGAGGCACTCGCATACATCGCCTCGCCCACCGCGATCGAAGCGCTGGGCGCGGATTTCGGTAACAATCCCGTGGGCGCCGGACCGTTCACCCTCACCTCCTGGGCACGCGGCACAGAGATGATTCTCGACCGCAATCCGACCTATTGGGACCAGCCCCGCCCGTACGTCGACCGACTCGTGTTGAAGACGATCCCTGCTGACGATCAGCGTTTCAACGCCCTCCAGGCCGGCGAAGTCGACGTCATGGCAGTCACGGTGCAGAAGTATGCCGCTCGTGCAGAAGGCGCAGGCATGAAGGTCACCTCTGCTCCTCTGCTCGGAGGTACGGGCTTCCGGCTGAGCCATCGCGGCCCGCTCGCCGATCCCGATGTGCGCACCGCGATCGCGAAGCTGATCGACAACGAGCAGATCATGAATGCTGTGTATCCCGGTGAGCCCGTCGCGTCCGGTTTCACTCCCGAGGACAGTCCGCTCTACGACCCGGGGTCGGCATGGCCGGAACGGGACGTACAAGGCGCGCAGAAACTTCTCGACGACTACCGGTCCCGCACCGGTAGTGGTGACATCGAACTGACGTACGTTCTCACTGCCGGTAGTCCGGTGCTGAGTCAGACGGCCGAGTTGATCCAATCTCAACTGCAACAAGTCGATGGCCTGCGAGTGCGTATCGTCCCACTCGAAGGCGCGGCATTCGCGGCTGCAATGACGTCCGGCGACTACGATCTGATCGTCAGCGGTCTCGGAGGCACCCACCCCGACAATCTCTACAAGGTCTTCCGCACAGGAGGGTCGTCCAACAACTCGGGCTATTCCAACCCGACCGTGGACGAGGCTCTCGATCTCACTCACACATCGAACGACCCGGCAGTGGTGGAGAGCGCATACAAGACGGCGATCAACGAGCTGGTGGCCACCAACGCCTATCGCTTCTGGCGTCACGCCCGCACCGACCTGATCAGTCCGGCGAACGTTCACGGCGTCGAAGTGGCGTACCAGTACTGGTTCCGTCCCGAACTGGTGTGGATTCAGCAATGATGTACCGAGCCGTAGCACGGCATGCCGCAAAGCTCGTCTCGGTTCTCGCCCTGGTGAGCGTAACGACGTTTCTTCTCCTGGAAACGATCCCGGGTGATCGTCTCGCCTCGGTTCTGCCCGAGGGTGCAACTCCGGAGATGCGCGCCGCTGCCGAAGAGAGATTCGGTCTGAACGGATCACTCCCCGAACGCTTCTTTTCGTGGCTCGGTAGCGCACTCCAAGGCGATCTCGGACGCTCGATGCAGTCACAAGTCCCGGTAACCGATTCGATCCTCGAGCGTCTACCGGTCACGCTCGAACTCGCGACTCTGTCGATTCTCCTCGCACTGCTCATCGCCATTCCTGTCGGTGTCTACTCGGGCTATCGGCCAGGCGGCCTCGTGGACCGCATTGCGACGTTCCTGTGCTCGATCACCCTCTCGATCCCGAGCTTCCTGCTCGGCGTGCTGCTCGTCTTCGTTTTCGCGGTGACGCTGTCGGCCCTGCCGGTCACCGGATGGACACCACTGTCCGAAGGACTCGTACCCCACATACGTAGCCTTGTTCTCCCGGTCGTGACACTCGCTGCAGTCGAAACTGTGGGTTTCATCCGCCTTCTCCGAAACGACATGGTGGCGACGCTGCAACAGGACTTCGTCCTATCTGCCCGGGCCCGAGGACTGTCCACACCGCGGATCCTGCTGGTCCACGCACTGCGCCCCTCCGCGTTCTCGCTACTCACGGTGATGGGCGTGTCGCTCGGCCGACTGATCGGAGGGACCGTGATCGTCGAGACGCTGTTCTCACTCCCCGGCTTGGGCACGCTGGTGATCACCGCGATCACCGGCAGGGACTTCCTCCTGGTGCAAGGCATCGTCCTCGTGGTGGCAGTCGCGTACGTGTTGCTCAACGCCCTCGTGGACCTGACCTACCCGCTTCTGGATCCGAGAGTGAGGACTTCGTGAGCCACAGCCTCGACAAACCCGCGTCGGTCGTCTCCGAGGAACGGCTTCCGATCCTCGATCCGCAGGACGGTAGCGCCCCCGTCGACGAACTCACTCCGCCATCGGCCGAAGTGGAACCTGCCGGGCGTCGTCGCCGCCGTCGGGACGTGGGGGCATTCTTCGGCGGATGCTGGCTGGTGACGATCGTGCTCGCCGCGCTGTTCGTCGACCTGCTGCCCTTGCCGGCACCCGATGTCGTGGGAAATCTGTATTCGTTGCCGCCCTTCCAGAATGCCGAGCACATCCTCGGTACCGATCAACTCGGACGCGATCAACTCAGCCGCGCGCTGCACGGTGCACGGATCTCCTTGGCAGTCGCGATCGGTGCCACCCTGGTGGCGATGGTGATCGGTACCGCCGCGGGTCTCATCGCGGGGTATTTCCGTCGCGCATTCGACGTCGTCTTCGATCTGTCCACCAACACGATCCTCGCCTTCCCGCCGTTGATCCTCCTGATCGCGCTGGTCGCATTGCGGGAACCGAGTGCGGTGACCCTGGCGATCGGACTCGGCGTCGTCGGGGCTCCGACGTTCGCGCGTATCGCCCGTGCCAACACCATCGCCTATGCGGATCGCGAATTCGTCATCGCGGCGAAGTCCATGGGATCGAGCAGCACTCGCATACTCCGCCGGGAGATCCTGCCCAACGTGCTGCTGCCGGTCGTCTCGTTCGCCACCGTCGTCGCAGCCACCCTCGTCGTAGCCGAAGGGTCACTGAGCTTCCTCGGACTCGGTGTCCCCCCACCGGCACCGAGTTGGGGAGGAATGATCGCCGCCGGACGAGAGAGTCTCTACGAGAACCCGGCTCTGGTGCTCGTCCCGGGCGTGTTCTTCTTCCTCACGGTGTTCTCCCTCAATCGAGTCGGTGACTGGGCTCGAGGACGCGTGGGCCGGGAGTCGTCGCTGTGACCGTCAACGGAAAGGACATCGACGCTGTGACTCAGGTACTGCAGCAGGACACCGAAACACCGACGTTGGCGGTGACCGATCTGCGTGTCTGGTTCGATACACCGCGCGGCATGGTCCGGGCGGTCGACGGCGTCACGCTCGACGTCGCGCCGGGACGCACACTCGGGATCGTCGGCGAATCCGGTTCCGGCAAGTCGGTGCTGTCGAGGGCCGTGATGAACATCCTCGCGCCGAGTGCCGTGGTGCGCAGCGGTTCGAGGATCGAGTTCGAAGGTCGCGACACGGCCACCCTCGGCCGGGAAGAAGCCCGCAAGCTGTGGGGTGCCCGGATGGCGATGGTGTTCCAGGACCCGATGACCTCGCTGACTCCGGTCCTCACGATCGGCGCACAGCTCACCGAGACCCTGCGCCGGCACCTTCCGATGAGCAGGTCCGAAGCTCTCGACCGGGCCGAGGAACTGCTCGAATGGGTTGGCATCCCCGAACCGCGCAAACGATTGAAGCAGTACCCGCACAACCTGTCCGGAGGCATGCGCCAGCGGGTCGTGATCGCCTTGGCGCTGGCATGTTCACCGCGACTACTGATTGCCGACGAGCCGACGACGGCACTGGACGTGACGGTGCAACACCAGATCCTCGCCCTGCTCGAGCGGTTGCAGCGCGAGCAGGGCATGGCGATGGTTCTCATCACGCACGACCTCGGCGTCGTTGCCGGAAGGTCCGACGAGATCGCAGTCATGTACGCGGGGCGAGTCGTCGAGCAGGCACCGACCAAGGTCCTGTTCCGGGAAATGCGGCATCCCTACACCCGTGCGCTGGTGGGGTCGATTCCACGGATCTCCGACCCCAGCCATACCCGGCTGCGCGCGATTCCGGGTCGACCGCCCACCGTCGTCGATCCACCGCCGGGATGTGCGTTCGCTGCGCGTTGCCCGCATGCACGGCCGCGATGTCTTGCCGAGACTCCGGTACTGACGACGGACGGAACGACCGGTGATCGGCACCGTCATGCCTGCTTCTTCCCCGTCGGTACACCTGCCGGGGACGACGCGTGGACCACCAATCTGGATGAAGGACGGACCGCCGCCGGTCTTCCTGTGGACTCGAGGAGCGTGCTGTAGATGGCCGGTACGGGAACTGCCCACCTGCGGGAAGCGGACAGTCACGATCTGTTGCTCACCGTCCGCAATCTGGTCGTCGAATACGACACCGGACGAGCCGGGAAGGTGCAGGCGGTCTCGGACGTCAGCTTCGATATCGCACGCGGCGAAACACTCGGTGTGGTGGGTGAATCGGGCTGCGGAAAATCGACAGTCGCCAAGGCCGTCATGCAATTGCCGCGGCCCACCTCGGGCGAGGTGAAGTTCAAGGGTGCCGATCTGGCAGCGATGTCCCCGCGCGAGTTGCGTTCGACGCGACGAACCTTCCAGATGATCTTCCAGGATCCCATCTCGTCGCTCAATCCTTTGCGTAAAGTTCGACACATCGTCTCCGAAGGACTGGACGTCGCCGGCGGACGCAGTCGCGCGGAGAAGCAGGCGATGGTCGACGACATCCTCTCGGTGGTCGGTCTTGACCCGACCGTCGCAGGAGACCGCCGACCGCACGAGTTCTCCGGTGGTCAGTGCCAACGCATCTCGATCGCCCGCGCCGTGGTGGTGGAGCCCGAACTGGTGATCTGCGATGAACCGGTCTCGGCTCTTGACGTGTCGGTCCAAGCCCAGATCCTCAATCTGCTCGAGGACATGAAGGAACGGTACGGGCTGACGCTGTTGTTCATCGCTCACGATCTCGCTGTCGTCAAGAACGTCAGTGACCGGGTGATGGTGATGTACCTGGGCAAGATCTGCGAGGTCGCGTCACCGGACGTGCTCTATGCCGCTCCGCTGCATCCGTACACCGAGGCATTGCTCTCCGCGATTCCCGAACCCGATCCCGAAGTCGTGCCGACACAGCTCACGCTGTCCGGTGACCTGCCCTCGCCCATCGATCCGCCGAGCGGGTGCCGGTTCCGCACCCGGTGCCCCCGCGCGGAAGCCCTCTGCACCGAGGAGGAGCCCCGGATGCGGGAGGTTCGGCCCGACCACTACGTCGCATGTCATTTTCCGCTGAGCTCGGTGTAGAAGAAGAACTTTTCGGACCCATCAACGTGGAGGTACTGCATGAACGCCCACTTCGATCTGAAAGGCAAGGTCGCACTCGTCACCGGAGGTGGACAGAACACGGGTCTGGGAATCGGGCGCATTCTCGCGGAGTACGGTGCCACAGTCGTCGTCAACGACGTGGTGCCCGACCGTGCCGAAGCCGGTGCTGCCGACCTCCGGGACGCGGGTGGATCGGCGCTCGCAGTGCCGTTCGATATCACCGACTACGACCAGGTCACGGCGAGCGTACAGGCAGCCGAGAAGGAAGTGGGTCCCGTCGACATCCTCGTCAACAACGCCGGTCTGCCGATCGGTGGGCAGATGCTTCCGTTCCTCGATTCGAACCCGGACACATGGCGTCCGTACATCGACATCAATATCTTCGGCTCGCTCAACATGATGCACGCCGTTCTTCCGGGGATGGTCGAGCGAGGATGGGGCCGTGTCGTCCAGATCTCTTCCGGCTCCGGCTCGGTGCCCAGCCGTGGTCTCGGCGGTTCGATGTACGGGGCCGGAAAGGCAGGAATCGAAGGCGCCGTACGCCACATAGCCATGGAAGTGGGACCACACGGAGTCACCGTCAACACTCTGGCGCTCGGCCTGATGGAAAAACTGCGCGAAACGATCGAATCCGGCTCTTCGCCCGTCATCGATGCCATCTGGGACGGGAACATCATGCAACACCTCGGCACGGGTGAGGACGTGGGAACCGCATGCCTATGGCTCTGCTCGCCGGCCGGCGACTTCGTCACCGGGCAGACCGTCCACCTCAACGGTGGTTCGTACTTCGGTCGTTGACGAGTGACGAGACCCGAATATTTCTCATCGAAGGAGAGGGACTGTGAAGGAACTGGCAGGACGTGTCGCCGTTGTAACCGGCGGGGCAAACGGGATCGGGCGCGGGCTCGCGACCCGGTTCCTCGAGGAAGGTATGAAGGTCGTCATCGCCGATCTCGACGAAGCCGATCTCGCCAAGACGGCCACAGAGCTCGGCGCACTCGGGGAAGTCCTGCCCGTGCGAACGGACGTCGCCGATGCCGATTCGGTCCGTGCACTCGCCGACGCCACCGTGGAACGGTTCGGCGCCGTTCACGTTCTCTGCAACAACGCAGGAGTCGGCGGGATGCAGCGGTTCGCGGCCACCAGCCTGGCTACCTGGGAATGGACGATCGGTGTCAATCTTTGGGGGGTCATCAACGGCTGCAACATCTTCCTGCCACTACTGGCCGCTCAGGACGAGGCATACATCGTGAATACCGCGTCGATGGCGGGGTTCACGACCACTGCACCGCTACATCCGTACATGGCGTCGAAGGCGGCAGTGGTCGCAATGTCGGAAAGTATGGCGCACGAGTTCGCGACGGAGTTCCCTCACGTGGGCGTGGCGGTCCTCTGCCCGGCATTCACCGCAACCTCCATCCGCAACGACGAGCGCAACGCCCCGGCCGGCCACATCCCGAGATCACAAGCCGATCCCGAGCTGGAAGAGCTGCGTAATCAGGTGAACAGCACCATCGAGAAGGGGGTCTCGACCGAATACGTCGCCGACCTTGTCGTTACTGCCATGGCAGCCAAGAAGACTCACATCTTCCCATCGCCCGAGTGGCTGGATCGTTGGCAGGAACGCGTCGACCGGGTGCGTGCGCAGCTCGACTGAGGGCGTATCGAACGCCCGAGGGCCGGCCCGGAGCATCGCCCGGGCCGGCCCTCGCGGAACACCGTCAGTCCGGCGTAACATCCTCGACGTCGACATAGAACTGCTCATACCAGCGCCGCAGTTGATCAACACCGTTTCGAGTTCGCCGGCCGGCGAGTCGTTCCACAAGTAGTCGATCATGTACGACGGTCCGTAGTACGATGCCTTCGAACGCCTCGGCGTCCCATTCGGCGTAATGGAACCACCACGCTGCACAAAGTGCCCAGGCCATCCGGGTGTGATTGTCGAAGCCGAAGCGTGCTCACCTGCCCACGGTCGCCGCCGCGATGCCCAAGCAGCTGCAGCGGTCGAATCAGCAGTTCGACCTGACGATAGCCAGGGCACAATCGAGCGGGGAAGGATGTGTCCCGGTCGGCGGGCTGTTTCGAGGACGAGGGCCATCCGCAGCAGGATCGGACTACCCGCGTGCGGCGCCGACACCTGCCCGCCGGCCGAAGAAACTGCCGTCTCCGAGGCTGGCACCACTGGCGTAGCCACCCGCGCAGACCCCGGCCGTGCACCGACCGGCTGCGAAGAGCCCCGCGATCGGCTCGCCCGAAACATGCAGCACGCGCGAGTCCGTGTCGGTCTTCAGGCCGCCCAGGGGAAACCCGCTCGTCATACCGCGCAGGTCGAACCCTGCGATCGGCGTTCCGAACGGCCGCACCCATTTCTCGTTCTTGAAGAACAACGGGTCCGATCCGCCCTCGGCGTGCATGTTGTAGACGTCCACGGTCGAGGTCAGCGTGCCGGTGGGCAGTCCCATCTCCTGTTCCAGTTCGCCGGCGCTTTCGCACACCCAATCAGGCTGCGGAAGAGGAGAACCCGATTGCAATGCTTCGTCGTACGCGTCGTGATCGAGGATCAGGAAGGCTTCGTTCTTCTGATGGAAGAGGATCGCTTGCCCGATCCGGCCCGGATAGGTGTCTTCCGCGATGAACCGCTGCCCGTGCGCGTTGACGAGGATTCCACGAATCATGAGCTGGGGTGAAGTGTGGACGGCGACCTCCGCAGCGTCCATATGGGCCGTCGCAGCACCGAGTGCTTGGCCAATCCGGATCGCCCGGCCGTCGTGCGCGTCGACAGCCGATCCGGGACGTCCGAGGAGGGCCGGCACGTAGTCGCGCACCATCTCCTCGTCGAATGCGAAACTTCCCATCGCGAGCACGACACCGCGGTGGGCGCGGATGGCGATCGTCCTGCCGTACCTGCGCGCGACCACGCCCACGACCCGGCCATCGTCGTTCACGACCACGGTCAGCACCCGGATGTCGTATTCTGCTTTCACACCCAGCTTTTCGGCTGTTTCGACGAGGGGCTTCATCAGCATGTACCCGCCCCCGCGTTCGCCGGTCTTCTTGTTGCCCATCTTCGGCAGATGTCCCCGCGGCGCAGGAGGAATCACACCCGCGAACGGTGCGGCATTCTCTCCCCCGGAGTACATCAGCCCTTCGTCGTGCGCCGGCTCCCAACCGGGCTCACCCCAGAACTCCTCCTTGAACGGCACCCCGGCTTCGACCAGCCAGTTGTAGTGGTCGACGCTGCCCTCGCAATACGCGTCGATCTTCGCGTCGTCCACAGCGGGGCCGAGTGCAGCTTTCATGAAGGTCTTCATGTTCTCGACCGTGTCGTCGAAGCCACACGCCTTCTGCAACGGGGTTCCGCCGCCGAGGTAGATGAATCCACCTGCCATGGACGCTGCGCCGCCCCATCCACCGGATCTTTCGAGGACGAGGACGTCGGCGCCGGCACGCGCAGCTTCGACAGCAGCAGTGACACCGGCAATCCCGTAGCCGGCGACGACGACGTCGACGGAAAGATCCCACGTCGAGATCTCGGACTCGGATACGGGGCGGACGGAATCGTCGGACATCGCGTTCTCCTCGGGGGGGTAGCGACAAGGTGGATCGGCCGCACCGTCCCACTCTTCCCACCCGGAAAGGGATGGATTGTCCCGCTCAGCGGTCCGTGAGCGAGGCACTCATGATGGTGACCGCCGACACTCGTCCCGAATCGGTTCGATCGGCGCGAGCCGACGGAGAACGAAGGTTTCGCCGCAGCGGGCGGCGAAACCACCCTCGCCTCGTCTCAGGAGGACAACGGATGTCCGATCCCTCAAACCCGCCGCCCGGTGGTCGTCTCGATCGTGCAGCGGTGACCAGATCCACGACCTTCATCATCGCTGCCCTGGTCCTGGCGGAATGTGTGAGCGCCTTCGAGGCCGGGATGATCTTCATCGCCTTGCCCCGGTTCGGCGAGATCTTCGATGCACCGGCCTCGACCACCGGGTGGGCGGTGACCGCCTTCATGCTCGTCGCCGCGACGACCGCGCTGGTCGGCGGGCGCCTCGGTGATCTGTACGGCCGCAAGAAGGTCTTGATCATCGCGATGATGGCGTCGACACTCGGCTCCGTCATCAGCGTCTTCGGCGACTCGATGGGTGCGATCATCCTCGGTCGAGGCGTGCAGGGCGTCGCCGGCGCCATCCTGCCGCTCTGCTACGGACTCGCACGAGAGACACTTCCGCCGGGCAAGGTGGCGCTCGCCGTGGGATACATCAGCGGCGCGGCCCTGCTGGCCGGGTCGGGCGGCTATTTCGTCGCGGGAGTACTGCTCGATGTGGCCGACTGGCACATGATCTTCGTCTTCGCCGCCGTACTCGCCGTCGTCGCGTCCGTGGTCGCGGCGTTCGCCCTGCCCGGCAGCCACACACGCATGGAGCTCCCCCAGTTCGACTACCTGGGCGCTGCGCTGCTGACCCCGGGCCTGGTAGCCCTTCTCTACGGCATCACGCAGGGGCCGACGTGGGGTTGGACCAGTGTGGGTGTGCTCGCGCTCATCATCGGGGGTCTCGCCGTCCTGAGTGTGTGGACCGTATGGGAATTGCGCCTGGCAGAACCCCTCGTCAACCTCCGCGCACTCGCGAACAAGCAGATGACCCTCAATCTGATCGGTGTAGCAGTTCTGGCTCTCGGTCCTGTCGGAGCCGTCCAGATCGTGACTCCGATGATTCTCCAGGCTCCGGCCTCCCTGCCCGTCGGACTCGGTATGTCGGCAACCGTGGCGGGTCTCATCGGCGGCATCGGCGCTATCGTCGGATTCGCAGCGTCCCCGATAGCGGGAGTGGTCGCAGGGCGCTGGGGCGGCCGGACCGCGTTCTTCATCGGGGCCGCCCTCTTCGCTGTGGCCAACCTCTTGATTCTCGTCGGCCACAAGTCGCTGCCGGTCATGATCGCTGTGTTCGTCGTTGCTGCCGTCGCAACAGCATTCGCCTATACCGGTTACCCGAAGATCGTCATCGAATCCGTACCGGAGGACGTCACCAGCGTCACGACCGGAGTGCTGGCCACCGCGCGCCAGGCGTTCTCCGCCATCAGCGTCGCCATCGTGTCGGTCATGATCTCGCTGTGGACGGTGTCGGGGACGACCATGCCGACGTCGGCGTCGCTCAATCTGGCAGTCGGCTGGTTCGTGCTGTGCTCGCTGGTCGTGGCGGCGATCTGCTTGTTCATCGGCCGGCCGCACCAGGCGCGGGTCGACTCGCCCGTGAGCGGCGACCAGGACGGCGTCGACATGTCCGGCGCCACAGTCTGAAAGCGGCCCCTGTTCACCACGCAGACGGTGACGACCTCTGCGCCCGTCCCACATTTCGATCCGTCCGGAGGACACATGTCACACAGCACAACAGAGAACAGAAACGACGAGATCCGCGAAATCGAGGCGGCGGCCCCGCCTGCTCGGTTCGCCAGGGGGTGGCACTGTCTCGGACTCGCACGAACCTTCCGGGACGGTAAGCCGCATCAAGTGGACGCCTTCGGCACCAGTCTGGTCGTTTTCGAGACCGGCAAGGGAGAACTCGCGGTGCTCGATGCCTACTGCCGGCACATGGGCGGTAATCTCGCCCAAGGAACGGTCAAGGGCGACTCCATCGCATGCCCGTTCCACGACTGGCGATGGGGCAGCAACGGCCGTTGTACGGACATTCCCTACGCCCGCCGCGTGCCGCCGCTGGCAAGGACGCGGGCGTGGCTCACGCTCGAACGCAACGGCCAACTGTTCGTCTGGCACGATCCGCAGGGCAATCCTCCTCCGCCCGACGTGACGATTCCCGAGATCGAGGGTGTCGGCTCGTCCGAATGGTCGGACTGGACATGGAATTCCATCCTCATCGAGGGATCCCATTGTCGTGAGATCGTCGACAACGTCGTCGACATGGCGCACTTCTTCTACGTCCATTACGCCTTCCCCGTGTTCTTCAAGAACATTTTCGAGGGCCACGTCGCGACCCAGATCATGCACTCGAAGGGCCGCCAGGACATGGAACTCGGGACCAACTACGGAAACCCGGATATCCCCAACAAGTCGTACGCCTCGTATTTCGGTCCGTCGTACATGATCGACTGGCTCGAGAACGAATCGAGCGGCCAGAAGATCGAAACCGTTCTCATCAATTGCCACTACCCGGTGTCGAACAACTCCTTCGTCCTGCAATACGGCGCGATGGTGAAGAAGCTGCCGGGTCTGAGCGATGCCGAAGCAGACGAGATGGCTGCGCAGTTCGCGGCGGGCGTAGAGGTCGGGTTCGAGCAGGACGTCGAGATCTGGAAGAACAAGGCGCCGATCGACAATCCGCTGTTGTCGGAGGAGGACGGCCCGGTGTATCAGCTCCGCCGCTGGTACAAGCAGTTCTACGTCGATGTCGACGACGTCACCGAAGACATGACCAGGCGTTTCGAGTTCGAGATCGACACGGATCGAGCTGTGTCGAGCTGGAAACGAGAGGTCGAGGAGAACATCGCCCGAGCGAGCGCAGACCAGGTCGACGCGAACCTGTGAAGTTGACGGCAGGCCCACACGACAACCGTGTGGGCCTGCTTGTTTCTATCAGGAAAACCCTCCCGCGAAGCGGGATGCACCCCTGCCGAGAAGCCCGGTCGTCCGTAGGGTTTCCGGTATGGCAGACGAGAAGATCTTCGTGGTCGACCGTGTGGTCACGAAGCCGGGATGTGCACGTACGTTCGTCGACCGATACGTCGCCGAATACGTACCGGGGGGACGTGGACGAGGAATGACGCTCGACCGGATTCTCGTCAGCCCTCCACTCTGGTCCGACGACGAAGCCAACATAGTCACCATCACGTGGTCGGTCGACGGCGTGACGTCGTGGTGGAACATGACTCGACAGGGACGGCGAGACCCCGAACTCGGACGGTGGTGGTCGGATATGAACGAATACATCACCGAGCGCTCGCGGACGATGGCCGCCCAGGCCGCCGACATCGAAGGACTCGCCGATGCATAACGTGATCAGAGTCGTGCATTTCGACGAGTCCGCAAGCACGTCGGAACGCGCCGCATACATCGACACCGTTCGAATCGCCGCCAAGGAACTCGACACCGTCGGACACTTCGTCGCTCCCACCCTGCCCGGCGTGATCAACGGCGGCGATGTCCTGGTCCACCTTCGCTTTCCCTCCGCCGAGACCGCCGCTCGGGACATCGGCCGTTTCGACGCCACCCTCCGTGCGCCGATCGCGGCATATGTGGACGGAGTCGGCTATCCCGCTTCTCCGGCACGCACACGCCCGGACGAGCCTCGCACGGTCTACCGGGTGTTACTGGTGCGGGTCAATCCCGGCAGCCCCACCGAAGCCGTCGAGGAATTCGAAGGCGACCTGTTGAAGATGCCGGGATATATCCCCTCGATCGTCGCATGGCGGCTGAGCCGGGTAGCCGATTCGGTGGGCCGCACCGAATGGACGCACGTGTGGGAGCAGGAGTTCACCGATCACGACGCTCTCATGGGGCAGTACCTGAATCATCCGGTTCACTGGAGCATCGTCGATCGCTGGTTCGATCCGGAATGCCCTGAATTCGTTGTCCGTGATCGGGTGTGCCACACCTTCTGCGCTGTGGACGACATCGCGATCGAGTAGGACACGGCCGAACGACGACGAGCCCTCGGACCATCGATGATGGTCCGAGGGCTCGTCCTCAGTGGAGCGACCTCACTCGAACAGTGAGCGCATCATCTTCCAGATCTCCTGCCGTGCAGGCTCCGTCAACGACAGCGACGGAAACGTCAGGAAGCCGTGGAAGAGACCGTCGAATCGTCGGTGCCGAACGTCGACCCCGGCTTCCGCGAGTCGTTGCGCATAGTCGTCACCGGCCGAGCAGGGCGGATCGAGTTCGGCCGTGATTACGACGGCCGGCGGAAGCCCGGCGAGCGAATCGGCCCGCGTCGGGATCACTCGGGGATCGTCGGTGCCGTCCGGCGCGTACTGCTCCCAGTACCACTTCATCGCCTTGGTGGTGTTGTAGTACCCCGACCCGTACTTCCGGTACGACTCCGTGTCGAAATCGTCGTCGATGACGGGATAGAACAGTGCTTGGCCGAACACTGCAGGCCCGCCGCCGTCACGCGCTGCGATGGCCACGGTCGCGGCGAGATTTCCCCCGGCACTGTCACCTGCGAGCACGATGCGCGTGGGATCTCCGCCGTACGCCGTGACGTTGGCGGCCGCCCATTCGAGCGCCGCGTACATGTCCTCGTGCGCTGCCGGCGCGCGATGCTCCGGTGCGAGTCGGTAGTCGACGGACACGACGACGACCCCGACCCCCTCAGCCATCGAACGACAGAACTCGTCGTGACTGTCGAGATCGCAGAACACGAAACCACCGCCGTGGGCAAAGACCACCACCGGAATCTCGTCCTCGGGACGCTCGGGCCGATAGACACGGAGCGCGAGGTCTCCACCGGGTCCCTCGATCGTGATGTCGTGCACGTCCCGCATGGCGGGCAGGTGTCGAAGAGGTGCACGACGACTGCGGATCAGGTCACGGAGTTCCGGAGGCGGAACCGTGGTGACATCCGGAAAGCCCGCGTCCAGGGCCTTCAACATGGACTCGACTTCGGGATGCAATGACATGTGGGTCTCCTCGGTGTGGTGCGTGGGGCCACGCTAGGTACGCGAACCACTGATTCGGAACCCGGTCTCCCGGCCAGCGGTCGACCGAAATGCCGTCACGCTCAGTGGGACGGAGGCTTCGATCGAACGGACCGGGCCGTGAGGATGAAGAGCAGTCCACACCCGACGGTCACCGATCGCCGGCGACCGGAGATCTGGAGGAAGCGACACCATGATTGCCGCTCACGGTACCGAGCCCGCACCCGACGACGACGTCTACGATCCCGACGTGAGGAAGCTGGTCGAGGCGATCCGCGCGCGCCGCGTCGGTTCCTTGCAGGACACCGGGATCGAAGCAGCTCGCCACTCCCTAGAGTCGATCGTCCGGCCCCCCGGCCCCGACATGCGCTCTGTGCAGACCAGGGATTTCACCGGCCCCCACGGCACCGTTCCCGTGCGCATCTACCGCCCCCACTCGACGCCCGATCGAGATGCACCCGCACTGGTCTGGTTCCACGGTGGAGGCATGATCATGGGCACTCTCGATTCGTTCGACCGTCTTGCGCGCGAGGTCGCGGAATCCGCGCGGGCCGTGGTGATCAATGTCGGTTACCGGCTCGCCCCCGAGCACCGATACCCCGTGGCCCACGACGAAGCCTGCGCGGCGCTCCGATGGGCACACGACAACGCTCACGATCTGGGGCTGGATCCGGACCGTATCGGAGTCGGCGGAGACAGTGCCGGCGGTGGATTGGCCGCGGCCACAGCTCTCCGGGCCCGCAACGACGGCGGCCCTCGGATCGCTCAGCAGGTGCTGGTCTATCCCGGCCTCGAACGGCGGTGCGACCGGCCGTCGATGCGCCGCTTCGGCGACAGTCCGTTCCTCAGGGCCGAAGACATCGACTGGATGAAATCGTTGTATCTGGGCGACGATCCGGAAAAGGACGACGAGTACGGAACCCCGGTGCTGGCGACCGATCTGAGAGGGCTCCCTCCGGCCGTGGTGATCTGTGGCTACGCCGATCCCCTCCGGGACGGTGTGGAGGATTACGGACGCCGCCTGCAGGAAGCGGGGGTGTCGACGGCCGTCATCCGGTATCCAGGGGTCGGGCACGGCTTCTTCATGCAGACCCACGCACTTGCACGAGCCAGGGAGGCGATGACGGAGGTCGGCGCCTTGGTCTCCGCACGTTTCGCTCAGCTCGCCCGAGTTCGATTTTCTCCCGGTGAGCAGACGATGGACGTGCGGGAATCCAGAACTGCCTCGTAGCTTTTCCGCGAGCGGCGCAACCCGGCTCGCTCGTAGACGCCCCAGGAGGCGACGATGTCCCGAGAGCCCGAATCGCAGACCGATGTCGAGCAGGTGGACGTGGTGGTCATCGGCATGGGTGCCGCCGGCTGCGCCGCGGCACTGACCGCTCACGATGCGGGCGCCCGGGTGGTCGTACTGGAGAAGTCCGGAGCCGAAGAGGCCGGCGGGAATACGCGAGTGTCGGGCGGTGGATGGTTCCATCACGACGATCCCGAACGCGCCGCCGTATATCTGCGCGCACTGTGCGGTGACCGGGCGCTCCCCGAACCTGTCGTCGAGGCGTGGTCGCACGGAACCCGTCAGGTGTCCGCGTGGGTGTCCTCTCTCGGTGTCGATGTAGGACCGCACGGTCACTACAACTCGGCCGGAGCGGAATATCCGGAGCTGCCGGGAAGTGATTGCTACAGCGGATTGCATTGTGTGGAGGGAATACTGGGACACGGACGGCTCTTCGCAGTTCTGGAGAAGGCGCTACGCGATCGCGGAATCGATGTGCGGTACGAAATGCCCGCGACACGTCTGACAACCGACTCCGCGACAGGTTCCGTGACCGGCGTCGTCACTGCCGGCGGTGGACGCATCACCGCCAGGCGCGGCGTCGTGCTCGCCACCGGCGGCTTCGAAGGCGATCCCGAACTGGTACGCACTCATCTCGGACTCGACGACGTACCGGTGTGGGGAAGCACCGCCGCAACCGGTGACGGTCTTCGTATGGCACAGGAGGTCGGGGCGGATCTGTGGCACATGGACAACATGATGGCGGTCAACGGCATCACCGACCCGACCTCACGCCACGGTTACTTCGCGATGTTCGTCCATTCGCGCGGCGTGATCTGGGTCGACGATACAGGTAACCGGTTCGTCGACGAGTTCGTTCCGTCCGGGCACGGACAGGCGTTGATCGACGGACAGTACGTTCTGCATCCGCATCGCCCCATGTGGGTCGTGTTCGACGAGAAGACCAGGTCGGCAGGTCCGATCAGCGGTTCGGCCGATGTCCTGCCGGTCGGATGGAACGTGCTGATGAACGGCTACCGGTGGAGCGCCGACAACATGACGGAGATCGACGCGGGATGGATCCGGCGTGGTGAGACTCTGGAGGATCTTGCTGCGGCGACAGGGTTGCCCGCCGATGCTCTCGCAGAAAGCGTCTCGGCGTACAACGCTGCATGCACGGCGGGAGTGGACGAGCGTTTCGGGCGTTCCGCTGCCACGCTGGTGCCACTTCTCGAACCGCCCTTCTACGCCTACCGCAGCGGACCGATGCTGGCGTGGACCAATGGCGGGCCTCGTCGCGACGAACACGCCCGCGTTCTGGCCACGGACGGCACAGTCATCGAGGGACTCTATGCCGCGGGCACGGTGAGCTCGACATTCAGTTGGGCCAAGGACGGCGGTTTCCACATTGCCGACGCGTTCGTGTTCGGCCGCATCGCAGGCGCCCACGCCGCTCGTCGAATCGGTTGAGTTCGCGGTCCGATAGCTCACTCGTTGAGAGGCCGAAGGAGTTTCGCTCCGGACGCCTCCCATAGATCGGGACGATCCGTGCTTCATGCGCCTCCCACCCGCAGACTGCCGGGAGACGACGTTGCGAAGGAGTGTCATGGTGCCTGTGCCGAACCGAGACCCGAAGGTGCGAATCGGAATCACCAGTCCGATCGTCACGCGACTGCCGGGCGCGTCCAGCGAATGGGAGACAACCGCCGGTATCGACGAGCTGACACGGATCGCAGTAACCGCGGACCGCCTGGGATTTCATCACCTCACCTGTAGCGAACATGTCGCCGTGCCGGTACCCGTCGCCGAAGTTCGTGGCGGGACGTACTGGGATCCGCTGGCCACCCTCGGCTACCTGGCGGCACGCACCGAGCGAATCCGGCTCGCCACGCAGGTTCTGGTTCTCGGTTATCACCATCCGCTGGAGATCGCCAAGCGTTACGGCACTCTCGACGCAGTCAGCGGGGGGCGTCTGATCCTGGGCCTCGGCGTCGGCACGTTGCAGGAAGAGTTCGATCTGCTCGACGTGCCGTTCACCGACCGCGGTGCACGGGCGGACGATTCCCTGGCTGCACTTCGTGCCGCGCTCTCCGAGCGCGTACCGTCCTATCGCGGAGAATATTTCGAGTTCTCCGACATGGTCGTGGAACCGCACGCGGTACAACCTCGGGTGCCGCTGTGGATCGGCGGGCGCACACCACGCTCCTTGCGACGAGCGTGCGAGCTGGCCGATGGCTGGGTTCCTTTCGACCTGTCGTTCGACGACGTGCAGGAGATGCTGAGCAGGAGACAGCCACAGCCCGGATTCGAGGTCGTGTTGCCGGCTGCCGGACTCGACCCGCTGGGCGACCCGGACGGGGCGAGGAGAAAGCTCGATCGCGCCGTGGCGGCGGGGGCAACGATCATCGGGGCCGGCGTGGTCGCCGAGTCGGCCGACCACTATTGCGAGCAACTCGAGACTCTGGTGCATCTGTACGGCGACGCCTTCCGAACGCCCGAGGGCTGACCCGCGCTTTCGTGATCCGCTTCACAACCGCATCGGGATGTGGCACTATTCCTAATCGAAATACCCACGTCCTCGCGCTCAGAGCGCCGCGGTTGTAGGAGCAATTATGACGATTCAGGCTGAAGCCGACCACACGGCACCCAGCGCGGTTCTTGATCGTGTCGGCCTCGTGCTCGATGCGTTCGACGGGGCGGGACGGCTCACTCTTGCCCAGATCGTGCGTCGGACCGGCCTCCCCCGCTCGTCCGCCCATCGCATGCTCGAACGCCTGGTGTCGATGCGATGGTTGCACCGGGAAGGCCGCGACTACACCCTCGGGCTGCGCCTGATGGAACTCGGCTCGCTCGCCGTCCATCAGGACAGACTGCACGCGACCGCCCTACCGCACTTGCAGGAACTCCATCGTGTGACCGGCTTCGTCGTCCACCTGGCCGTCCTCGACGGCGACGACCTCGTCTATCTCGAGAAGATCGGCGGACGTCTCGCCACCGCTGTGCCTACCCGTATCGGAGGGCGCCGCCCTGCGCGCAGCACTGCCCTCGGCAAGGCGCTCCTGGCATACGAAGGCGCCCCTGGTGACACATACGATCACATCCGCGAGCACGGTATCGCCTTCGAAAAGGAGGAGTCGCTGGCAGGATTCGGGTGTATCGCGGTTCCGATCGGTCCCGTGGGTTCCGCAGTCGCAGCGGTATCACTCTGCGGGCCCCTCCCCCATCTGCGTTTCGAACACCGACTGACCGCGCCCGTCCGCATGACGTCCACCGCCATCTGGCGCAAACTCGACCGCAACCACGTCGTCCCGACCCTGCAGAACCGCCGGACGTTGCGCACAGCACCCAGCGTTCGAGAACATCAGTACGCCTGACCGAGGGTTCCCGCCCCCGGAACCAGTTACGGCTGTTCGGGATCTGCTTCGTCGGACGTATCGCCGTTCGAGAGACCTCTCCAGCTGCCCGGGTTCCGGGGACGAGGCATACCGAACTCGTCAATCTCACTTCGCGCGAATCGTTCTGCAGCTCGGTCGATATCGTCGAGCAGTAGATTCGACAACTCGATCTCGGCCTTGAAATACCTCTCGGCCCATCGCAGACTCATCTGCGAAAACCCCCAGCCGGGTTCCCGATCGGAGTGCTCGGCGTGCTCACCGGCGCGACGCAACTTGTCTTCGAGATTGACGATGTGGTCGCGCACGATCGCCTTCAACTGCTCCGGGTCGTTGAGATGCCCCATGTACATCCGAAGCATGACACCGTGTTTGAGCACCGGAATTTCCACTGGTGCCTCACGCGACCACGTCCGCACAGCCTCGATGCCGGACTCGGTGATCGCGTAGACCCGGCGACCTCGCGCCCCCGGCTCGCTCACGGCGCGGGAACGCACGAAGCCGAGCTTCTCGAGTTTCTTCAGTTCCGCATAGACCTGACTGACAGACGGACTCCAGTAGAAGAAGCCGATACTCCAGTCGGCCCACTTCTTCAGATCGTTGCCGGTGAGTTCCTCACCGAACGACAACATGCCGAGGACGGCCCAACTCGTGGCGGGAAGAGCGGGGTACGAATCGGCACCGTGTTCTGACACTGCGAAAGCGTAACAATGCCGGTGAACGACGTGCGGCTCGAATCTCCCACTGCGCGGGAGCAGGACCCCACATCGACTACGACACGAATAACGTCGGCCGAACCACCCTTGCCCATGCCGTCAGAGGAGCTGACATGACCGTTTCCGAAGCCGACGCCCGCACTCAGCGCATCCGCACCACCGTGCACGCCTATCTCGATGCCGTGGCCGCAGGCGTGGCCGCCGACATCGCCGCCCTCTACGCCGACGACGCCACCCTCGAGGATCCTGCCGGCAGCGAGCCTCGCGTGGGCCGGGCAGCGATCACCGAGTTCTACAAGGGTGTCGAGGCCACCGAGAACACCACCGAACTGCTCACGCTCCGGATCGCCGGGTCGACCGCGGCCTTCCACTTCCGCGTGGTCACGAAGGCAGGCGAGCAGACCTACGAGATCGAACCCATCGACGTGATGACGTTCGACGACGAGGGACGCATCACCAGCATGCGCGCAGTCTGGGCACCGAGCGACATGCGTGTTCGCTGACCGATCGGCGGGACACGGTTCGCACGCCGCACCACAGGTGACGGACACTGGAACGAACCGACCGATAGGAGCTTCTCGATGACAGCGGAACACGCGGTGCTGGATCCTCGGCGGATCCGCGACGTGATGGGTAACTTCTGCACGGGTGTCACGGTGATCACCGCGCTCGACGGCGACGAACCGCTGGGATTCGCATGCCAGTCGTTCGTGTCGGTCTCGCTGGACCCGCCGCTCATCTCGTTCTGTCCCGCCCGCACGTCGACGACCTGGCCGAGGATCCGGGAGGTCGGCACCCTGGCTGTCAACGTCCTGTCCGAGAGCCAGCGCACCCTGTGCGGTGCGTTCGCCGTGAGCGGCGGCAACAAGTTCCGCGGGGTGCGCTGGGAGCCGGGCGACAACGGCGCTCCGGCGCTCGAGGGAGCCCTCGCGCGGGTCGAGGCGACCGTGGAGACCGAGTACGAGGCCGGCGACCACACCATCGTGCTCGCCCGGGTCACGGGGCTGACGTCGCTGCACTCCCGCGGTCCGCTCCTGTTCTTCCAGGGCACCTACGGCGGTTTCGAACGACGGTGACACCGAACGTCGGCGATGTGGAACGACGGGTGAGGGAATAGACGGTCACCGGCCGAGGTTGGTCCGAAGGTGTGCCCGGCGGCCGATACCGGGCCCCGACGCGAAGGATTACCGGTGACCGTTCCCCTCTCCATCCTCGACCTCGCACACATCGGCAAGGGTGAGACCGCCCGTGAGAGCTTCGACGCCAGCGTGAAGATGGCCCAGCTCGCCGAGCAGTGGGGTTACCGGCGAATCTGGTACGCCGAACACCACAACATGCCGACGATCGCCTCGTCGGCGACGAGTGTGCTCATCGCGCACGTCGCCGCGCACACCTCGTCGATCCGTCTCGGCGCCGGCGGCATCATGCTGCCGAACCACTCTCCGCTGACCATCGCCGAACAGTTCGGCACCCTCGCCACCCTGCATCCCGGTCGCATCGACCTCGGTCTCGGCCGCGCCCCCGGCAGCGACCAGAAGACCATGCGGGCGCTGCGCCGCGACCCGACCTCCGCCGACAGCTTCCCGCAGGACGTCCTCGAACTGCAGGCCTACCTGAAGGGCGAGTCGCGGATCCCGGGAGTCGACGCGATCCCCGGTAAGGGCACCGACGTTCCGCTGTACATCCTGGGCTCGTCGTTGTTCGGCGCGAAACTCGCTGCCCTGCTCGGTCTTCCGTACGCCTTCGCGTCGCACTTCGCGCCGCAGGCCCTCGAGGACGCGGTGCGGCTGTACCGCCGCGAGTTCCAGCCCTCCCCCGACCACCCGGAGCCGCACGTCATCGCGGGTGTCGGCGTGATCGCCGCCGACACCACCGAAGAAGCGCAGTCGCTGTTCGAGGCGACCAAGCGGGCCCGGGTCGTCCAGATGGTCGGACGCGGGCGCACGTTCAGCGAGGAGGAGATCGACATGCTGCTCGACTCTCCCGCCGGCATGCAGGTGCTTGAGATGCTCCGGTACACCGCCGTGGGCACGCCGCAGGAGGTGCGCGACTACCTCGACCGGTTCACCGAGCGCGCGCAGGCCGACGAGCTGATCGTCGTGTCGTCGGCTCCCAGACGCGACGCGTGGCTGCGCTCGCTCGAGCTTGTTGCGCAGGTCAGCGATCTCGTCCCGGCCTGATCGCCGAAGACCGACGGATCGGGCTACCGACGGGTACACTTTGGCGGCCGGCCAGGCACGGCTGAGAACCACGAGTCGTCAACCGCCAGGAGCACGATGAAGTACCGCACCCGCGCTGTTGCAGCGGCAGTGCTGACCGCCGCAGCGGCGATCACTGCACCGGCCGCCGCGACAGCCGATTCCCTCCCCACCGACGGGCCCACCATCTCGGTGACGATCCGCAACGACACCGACGCACCGATGGTGCTCACGTCGACCGAG
>Ga0180216_1000176_pt1 | contig 76647 bp, 77 predicted proteins | sample eDN3rd37CBELigMG_FD_128879 | JGI IMG/M metagenome (GOLD analysis project Ga0180216, IMG submission 128879) | Enriched Miracle-Growth compost microbial communities from Emeryville, California, USA - eDNA 3rd pass 37_C BE-Lig MG (version 2)... ... | reverse complement strand
GGCTTGGCTGAGCGGCTATCGCCGGCTGACGATGCGCTACGAACGTCACGGTGAGAACTTTGCTTCCTTTCTCCAACTCGCCGCTGCGCTGACCTGCTTCAAGAAACTCACCAAATGAGACGTACTCTAAGGGCGATGAGAGCGGCGAACCAGATGAGAGTTCCGCCGAGTGTGGCGAAGTCTGTGTACATGAGTGGTCTCGATCGTACGCCGGTTGAAGCATCAACGAAGATGTTCGCGGTCACAGTCCATCGCGCACGCGTTCGGCTTCCGCACGCTTGTCCCCACCGGGAATAGATGGCTATCGGGTCGCGTTGTGCTGGGCGGATCGGGTGCGTATTCGTGTCCCCCGGGCTCAACCCTTTGCCTTCACGGAAGTTCCGTTCGGCTGGAGCCGTGTTGCGCCTTTCGCCGAGAGGCGACCGAACGCACCAGGTCCCTTGACATTTCGTACGTCGAGGCGACGCATACCGCCACATGGGTATGCGCTGCCGATGTACTCCCCGAGGAGATTGCCGACCCGCCGCGTCGACCGAACACCATCAGGTTCAGCCGGCACTCGACCGGGTACCTCCGAGAGGACACAACGGTTCGAGAGACGAGCAAGTGCAGGAGGACATGTGCCCACCAAGTTGACCGCTACCGACCTTCGAGAACTCCTCGATTCGACGCTCGATGACCCCGCACTCGTTCTGGAGGAGGGCCGGTTCCGCGTTGTCGGAGGCCAGGAGCTGACCGATCAGAACCGACCGTTTCTCGTGGTCACCAGAGAAGACCTCCGGAAGCAGCTACCGCAGGATCGGAACTACGAAGAAAGCGACCTCGAGCTGCAGGCGGGCGTGCTCGACTCGACCGTCGCGAACCTCGGCGGGTGAGCACGGAGCCGACACCGGTCGTCGGATGATCACTTTGTATCGGCCGCCTATCGGAACAGTTGGTGACACACTCGAAGAATGAGCGAAGAACCCACATCCGCGCCGGTCTGGAATTACCTGATGGACATGGATGGTGTTCTCGTGCACGAGGATCACCTGATACCCGGTGCCGACGCGTTTCTGACCGAACTCCGCGATACCGGTACGCCGTTCATGGTGCTCACCAACAATTCCATCCGCACGCCCCGAGACCTACGGGCTCGCCTCCTGCGCTCCGGCCTCGACGTTCCGGAGAAGGCGATCTGGACCTCGGCGTTGGCGACGGCGACGTTCCTCGCGAATCAGCGTCCCGGCGGCAGCGCCTACGTGGTGGGCGAATCCGGATTGACCACCGCGCTGCACGACATCGGTTACGTCCTCACCGACAGCGACCCGGACTACGTCGTCCTCGGAGAGACACGCACTTACTCCTTCGAGGCGATCACCACCGCGATCCGCCTGGTCGAACGCGGCGCCCGGTTCATCGCGACCAATCCGGATCCGACCGGCCCGTCACGAGAAGGTTCGCTCCCTGCCACCGGAGCCGTCGCGGCGCTGATCACCCGCGCGACGGGTCGCGAACCGTACTTCGTGGGCAAGCCGAATGCTTTGATGATGCGGTCGGCCTTGCGCGCGATCGGGGCGCACTCCGCACACACGCTGATGATCGGCGACCGCATGGACACCGACATCGTCTGCGGTCTCGAGGCAGGCTTGCAGACGCTGTTGGTCCTGACCGGCATTTCCACCCGCGAGTCCGTCGAGCGATTCCCCTACCGTCCGACCCGCGTCATCAACTCGGTTGCGGATCTGGTTGGCTCCACGGCAGATCCGTTCTGACCGCAAGATTGCCCCTCCTAGGTAGCCGCTACCCGGTCTGCTCGACCCGCACTCGTCCGATCCTGCTCAGCACGTCCGCCTCGATCAGCTGCCCGGCTGATTCAGCGAAAACGGGGTACTCGGGACTCGTCGGACGATCTCCTCGGCTACTGCGGGAGCGAGGGAAGAGGTGGCGTCATCATGGAGTCGCTGATCTTCGGAGTGATCGCTTCCAGCGCCCTGGTCATAGGCGCGCTGGTCGGCGGACGATTCACCATCCCCAAGCGCGCACTCGCCGCCATGCTGGCCTTCGCAGCAGGCGCACTGATCACAGCACTGACCTTCGAGCTGTTCGAAGAGTCATATCAACAAGGCGGCATCCGGCGCGCAGCGCTCGGACTCGCGGCCGGCGCGGTCGTCTTCACCCTCCTCAGCCAGCAATTGGACCGGTTGGCCGAGGGCAAACACCCACAGCCGCAAGGCAGCGAGAAACTCGACCTCGACGCCGCCGCAACGGAAAAACCACCCTCCACCGCCTCCGTCAGCGGATCCGCCGGACTGGCACTACTGGCCGCGGTCACCCTCGACGGAGTGCCGGAGAACGTTGCCCTCGGCGTGTCCCTCGGCGAAGGGACAGGCGGGATAACACTGCTCGTGGCGATCTTCGTCTCCAACTTTCCCGAAGCGCTGGTCGGGAGCGCGTCCATGCGTGCGCAGGGCCGATCCCAAACCTTCATCCTCGGCACGTGGTTGATCTGCGCCCTGCTGCTCACCCTGGCCGTCGTCGTCGGCGCCGGCCCCCTCGCTTCGAGTGCGCCCGAGACGATCTCGTTGCCGCTTGCCTTCGCTGCCGGCGCGGTGCTCGCATCGTTGGCAGACACTCTCATGCCCGAGGCCTACGAAAAAGGAGGCCCGACGGTCGCGTTGAGCACCGCCGCTGGATTCGTTCTCTCCTACGTCCTTGCCACGGTGTGACGAGGTACAGTCCTCCCCGAGCTTCGAGTCGACGTGCCGTCCGCGATCACCATCGCTGGAGGTCCCCGACTACCTGGTCCGAGACCTACAGGAGGGGCCTGGGGACCGTACTACTAGGGCATGTCTGAGCAACCATCGATCGAACCCTTCGTCGGCTACCTACTGCGAAGTGCACGTCGCCCGAAGTAGTGACCGACCGGACGAGGCTTCCACCAACGCGACGATCGACGATTCTATCGGCAAGGACACGGTGGCCGGGCATAATGTGCTGGGATCAGCGAGTATCGGCCCACCCCACCGATGAAGCACCGAGTCCGAGCGAAGCATCGTGAAGGGCCGAGTCGACCGGTGGAGGATTCGTGCGCATGGGTCGTGCACCAGCTGTTCCGCGCGCCGCTCATCATGTCGGCACCCACTGGCGTGCTCTCTCCGAGGTCAAGGGCACCGGTGAGCGGTTCGCGCCGGCCATGACCGCATCCCTGCCACCTGCTGCGCGGCGCTGGATCAATCATGCCGTCGCTGAGGGCACGCCGATGGCCGCAGCTGCACGGTTGGAGATGTCCGGGGAGATCAGACTCGGCTCCTGGAGACCGTTCACCGCCGTGCAACTCCTCGCTCCGACGACGGGCTTCATCTGGGCTGCAACCACTCGGCTCGGCCCGCTGTCCGTGTCGGGGTACGACCGTTTCACCGACGGGTGTGGCGAGATGCGTTGGCGGATCGGAGGAATCATCCCGGTGATGTCCGCCGACGGCCCGGATGTCAGCGACAGTGCGGCCGGTCGCCTGGCCGGGGAGAGCATCTTCGTGCCTACAACATTTCCCCTCGCACGATGGCGGGGCGACGAATTCGTCGCCTCGGCGACCTGGACGGTGGATGGACGCAAGGAGACCGTGCGTCTGGATGTCGCCGATGACGGGGCATTGTGCGGGGTGCGGATGCTGCGGTGGGGCAACCCCGACAATCACGAGTTCGGCCGGTATCCGTTCATCGTCGCAGTCGAGGCCGAACGCCGGTTCGGCGGCATGACCATCGCCTCGCGGATCCGCGCGAGTTGGGACACGGGCACCGGCGGGGACGGGGAATTCTTCCGCGCCGAGATCACCTCTGCCGACTTCTTCTGACCGTCCACGACGCAGGCCGCGAGAAACCCGCAGCGTCACTCCCTGCCGGGTGTCTGCGTGTGGTCCCGCCGGTCGGCCGTCCACACCGATTGCAGCATGTGCCAGTCGGCGGGATGCGCGGCGATACCGGCAGCGAACCGGTCGGCCAGCCTCTGGGTCGTGGCTTGTACGCCGCCTGCGGTATCGATCGGTGCGTCGACGTGGAATCCCCAGCCGCCCGGAGTGAACCAGCAGTGCACCGGTAGCAGCGGTGCGCCGGTATCGATCGCGAGTTTGGCCGGGCCGGCCGGCATGCAGGCCGGTTCGCCGAAGAAGGTGACCGGCACGCCCGTTCCTGTCAGATCCCGTTCACCGAGGAGTCCGACGAACCGTCCCTCCCGGATCCGGACGGCCAGCTGTTCGAATGGTGGGACAGTGCCGCCGGTGAGCGGGATGATCTCGAAACCCAGACCTTCACGGAACCGGACGAAGCGGCGGAACAACGATTCCGGTTGGAGCCGCTCGGCGACGACGGTCGGTGTGCCGATCCGCTGTACGATCCACACTCCCGCCAGGTCCCAGTTCCCGCTGTGCGGAAGCGCCAACACTGCGCCGCTCCCACGTGCGACGGCCTCGTGGATGTGTTCGAGACCGGTGGCTGCGGAGTCGATGGTCTCGGCCAGCCGTACCGGATCCATCGACGGCAACCGGAACGCTTCGCACCAATATCGCGCGTAGGAACGCAGACTCGCGCGCACGAGTTCGTCGGGCACCTGATCGGGAGTGGTGGACAAGACCCGAGCGAGGTTGCGGCGTAGTTGGAGCGGCCCGCCGTTTCGGGCCGCTCGATCCGCGGCCATTTCGAACAGGCGACTCGCCGGCTTTTCCGGTAGCGCGCATACCGCCCACCAGCCGGCGGCGTATGCGAGATCCCAGGCCCGATCCTTCATGTGCATCGAGTACCCCGAACGCGGAGGTCGACAACGACGACGACGTCGGCGACAGGGCTCAACAGCAGCATGAAGCCCACCATGAGCACGACCGCGACAGCTTCGAGGCGGTCGCGCCCCGTCCGACTTGCCAACAAAAATCCGGCTGCCTGCAGATTCACTCTGCCGACAGCCGGATTCGGTGTGCTGTATTCGGTGCGCCTACCCCGTGGGTGGGACGGCCCGCGCCTCACGCGACAGGATCGGAAGCCGCGACGCGAACGGCAGAAGCACCACGACGACCAGCGCGACCACCAACACGCCGAGCGCCATGCCCGACAGCACGTCGTGGACGTAGTGCACACCCACCGTCACCCGTGAGAAGGCGAGCACTGCGGCGAGCGGAGCGACCAGCCAGATCAGACGCGGAGCCGCGAGGACACACGCCGTGGCGAACGACGCCGCGATGACCGAGTGGTTCGACGGCCAGGACCAGTCCCCCACCTCGGGGCATTCCAGCACCGTCTCGATGCCGAGCGCGCGGCACGGTCGCGGCTCCGTCACCACGAGCTTGACGAGTTCGCTCGACAGGTAGGCACCCACGACACCGATACCACCCACGGCGAGAGTGCCGAAGCTGCGTCGATCGTTCCGCCACAGCCACGCCGCGAGCACACCGGTGAAGGCGACCAGGACGAGCAGCCCCTTGTCGGCGACGAGACCGGCGAGCGGTCCGAGGAAGGATTCCTCGACGGTCTGGGCGACGGACAGATACAGGCGGTCGCGCATCGGCACCGTCGCCGCCGCGAGAAGAGTCAGCACGAGCGCCACCCCTACGGCAGGGATGAACATCGAGCGGACCAACCGCGGGGATACAGGAGGTGAACTCTCGGTGACGACCATGACCGAATACGCTATCGCGCCACCTTGCCCGGCTGCAGACCGGCTGGTCGGGCGGGGTGACGGGGAGCTTCGCGCCTGCGACGCGTCCCGTTCCGAGACGACTGCAGGCCGGCGGACGAAGTGGCTTCTGCCTCCCGCCCGGGCGATAGGCTCGCACGCGTGTGGCGAACCTGGATCCTCTCCGCAGCGATGGTGGCCGTCGCGGCCGTCGTTCTGCTCACCGGTGCATTCGACGTGACCTCGGTGGTGACGGCAGTACTGCTGCTCGCCCTCGCCTGGGTCGTCTCTCCCCTGTTCTTCCCTCATCACGTCGACGACGCGACCGCGCGTCGCGACGCCGCTGCCCGCGGTGTTCCGGTGGTTTACTGGCGCCCCGGGTGCACGTTCTGCATCCGGTTGCGCGCCACTGTGCGCACCCGCGCGCGTCGCGCGGTCTGGGTGAACATCTGGCGGGATCCGGCCGCGGCCGCTCGGGTGCGGGAAGTCAACGGCGGGAACGAGACGGTGCCGACGGTGTTCGTCGGCGATGTGTCGCATACCAATCCCGACCCCCGTTGGCTCCGCGGTCAACTCGTCTGACGAACCGACTCCGACACGAACGAGGTCCCGGATCCGTGTGGATCCGGGACCTCGTTGATGCAGAGCGGTTAGCGGCGCGCGCCCCGGCCGGTGACGGCCTTGACGAGGAACAGCAGGATGACCGCGCCGAGGAGGCAGGTCAGGAAGCTGAAGATCAGTCCGCCGCCTTCGACGTCCACGCCGAAGACCTTCAGCAGGAAACCACCGATGAGGCCGCCGATGACGCCGACGACGATGTTGAGGAGAATGCCCTGCTGGGCGTCGGTGCCCATGATCTTGCTGCCGATCCAACCGGCGAGACCACCGATGATGATCCAACCGAGGATTCCGAGTCCGAGCATGTGCAGTCCTTTCGTGAACACTGGCTAGTTCGACTCAACTCAGATACCCAGTCGTCCCACCAGCCACACCTCTCACTTCTGACAAGTTCAGAGTGGCACGTTTGCGACGTCCGGAAGGTCGGATTCGGCGGTTCCGCGGCACGTGCCGTCTGCCCGACGGGGACGGCTCGCACTGGCACACTCGTGCGCATGACCCAGCCTCCCGTCACGATCACCGTCACCGGTCACGCCGAGCGCACGGTCGCACCCAATCGGTGCACCGTGGTCCTGCGGGTGCATGCGGACGGCTCGTCGCGCAAGCAGGCCGCCGAACCGGTGACCGCGGCCGTCGCCACCATCACCGATTTCGTCACCGAACTGCGCAGGCGCACCCCGAGCCCGGTGAAGCGGTGGACCTTCGATCGGGTGCGCCACAGCCGGCGGCGCCCGTTCAACCGCGAAGGCAAGAACCGCCCGTGGGTGTACAACTCGTCGGCGTCGATCACCGTCACCTTCCACGAGTTCGACGCTGTGGGTGCGTTCGTCGAGCAGGTCGCCGAACTCGAGGTGGTCACCGTCGCCGATCTCCAGTGGTGGATCACCCGCAAGGCGCGAAAGAAGCGACTCGCACAGGTCCGCGACCTCGCCGTCCGCGACGCCCTCGACAAGGCGAGGGCGTACACGACGTCATTGGGTCTCGACACCGTTCGTGCGGTGGCCATCGCCGATCCGGGCATGCTCGGCTCCCAGCCCTCACCCGTCCACACGGGCGGCGCTCCGATGATGCGCACAGCGATGCTGCACTCGGATGCGATGAGCGCACCCGAGTCCGCCGAACCCGAGCTGGTCTTCGAACCCGACCGCGTCACCCTCACCGCCGACGTCGAGGCGCGGTTCGAAGCTTCCCGCTAGCGCCGGGGAAACTTCGGTGTTCCGGACCCCGCTCAGCGACGTCGAGGACACCGAAACTGGAGCACTCCCCGCTCGATTCCTTGCGCGCCTTGTACAGACGGTGGCACGATGCCAGCACGCCGCCGATCCGCGCGGCCACAATCGAATAAGGCCCGCCAGGAGTTGCAGCTCCCGACGGGCCGGATGTCCGACTGAACAGGAGTCGAACGTGGGTCAGAATACCCTGGCCGGCGGGGTGCGTCGTGGACCGCGCCTTGCCGCCAACTTCACCGTCCTCAGCAACGCCGTCATCACCGACGAGCGGCTGTCCTTCCGCGCGCGGGGTGTGCTCGTCTGGTTGCTGTCCAAGCCCGACGACTGGCGCACCCGCGCCGACTCGATCGCAGCGCAGTCACCGAAGGAAGGTCGCGACGCGATCCGATCCGCTCTGCGCGAGCTCGCCGACCTCGGCTACCTGGTACGCGAGAAGATCCAGAACGAGCTCGGCCAGTGGATCACCGTCCAGACCATCTACGAACGTCCCATCACCGGTCCGGCGCCTGAGAATCCGACCCGCGGCAGCGCGGACATCGGAGACCCAGGCGCTCTTTCAAGTACCGATAGACCAAGGACGGAAACCAACCGCACACCGCGCGTCGCGAAGACACCGCTCGGTCCGGCGGTGGTCGAGCTTGCGGCAGCCTGCAGGCAGGCCGGGCTCACCGCGACCTTCGTCTACCTCAAACCCGATGCGGCAGCGGCGATTGAAGCACTCGTCGCCACGCATGGCGTGCCGGCTCTGGTTGCGGCAGCGAAATCCGTGCACAGACCGGGCAATCCGATGCGACTGGCGCACGGATGGTTGCCGTTGTGGCGGTCGCTGCCGGCGCCCCGTGTCCTCCGACCGAAGTGCGGCGACTGCGACGAGTACGGGTGGCTTCCCGACGACGAGCAGGGGCGTGCCGTGCGGTGCGGGTGTCGCGCGCCGGCTGCGGCCTGAGATCCGATGCGACGGCACTCGGCCGAATTCCGTTGACCGATCGGATGGATCGGTTGTCTCATGAGGGGTAGGTGACGTTCTGCAGTAGGCGGGCTCGCCGAGGTACCGACGGCGAGGGTGGTGATGGTGTCGGGAACCCGTACCGAAGTGCCTGTCGACGACGGCGTGCTGTCGGGACTCGATTTCGGTGGCCGAGGGCCGGATGTGCTGTTGGTCCACGGCAGTGGGCACAACGCCGCGGTGTGGACCGACGTAGCGGCGCATCTGGTGGAGCACTGCCATCCGGTGGCGGTGGATCTGCGCGGGCACGGGCAGAGCATGCTTGCTTCGAGCACCCCCGAACAGTATTGGCGTGATCTCGGCACTGTTGTCGAGGCACTCCGCTTGGACCGGCCAGTACTGGTGGGGCATTCCACGGGTGGGTACGCAGTCACTGCAGCGGTTGCGGCCGGTCTGGTGGATGGGGCGGCATTGTGCGTGGTCGACGGCATGGTGCTGGACGAGCGAGCGGCAGCAACAGCTGCCCCAGCACGGTGGCAGAACCCTCAGGCCGCCGAAGAGCTCCGTGAGACGTTCCGCTACGGCTGGCACGCCACCGAACAGCAGATGCACTCGTACATCGAGCAGTGTGTGCGCGAGGCGGAAACCGATTGGCTCAACGCCGGATCCCGCCCGGAACTCGTCCGTGCCGTGATGCGCCGGTCCTTCCTCCGCTGTAGCGACACGCTCTACGAGCGACGACCGAGCCTCGACGAGATCGCCGTCGTCAGTGCTCCCGACCCACACGCAGCCATGTATCCGAGCGTGGACGTGTACATGCACATACGGTGCCCGATCACGTTCGTCCTGCCCGACACAGGCTTCTACGCTCAGCGCCGCGACGAGGTGCAGACGCTGGTCGACGTCGCTGCGAACCGAGAACTCGTGGAGATTTCTGCCAACCACAACGTGCCGATGACACAGCCTGCGGAGCTGGCCGCAATCGTCGGCGAGGTGGTACGCCGTCACTCGTGATCGCCTGGTGTTCATTCGTGCTCAGCAGAATGGCGTAAATTCCATTGCCCCAGCACTTGTCGAGGAGTACTACTGGGCGCTGGCGAATTTCGAGATCCTCGAGGAGAAAACACGGCGATGGCCACCACGATCGAACGGCCGGACGGCACGAGCATTCACGGTCCGGGCAAGCTGTCTGCGGAGCGCTTGCAGCACGAGCTCGCGCTGCGTCGACGCGCGCAGCGGATACCGGCAAGGCGACGTCACGACGGCAAAGGTGGGCGGCGGCAGCAGCGGCGTACTGCCGCCGGAGCGTGGTAACTCCGCCCCGCATCGTCGAGGCTGCGGCGTGATCGGTCAGCGACTCAGTAGCGGGGATTCCCGACGATACTGCGCGTCCAGGACGACAGCCCCGTCCTCGACGTGATCGACATCGGACCACGGAACCAGACAGGTCCCGCGGTGCCGCCACCGGATCCACCACGCGAGCAACACCGGTGCGTGCACATCGGTGCGTTCGAATCCGAGGTACGATCCGCGCCGGCGAGGCGAGAGGAGAATGCCGACGACCTCCGGCGACGCCACTCCGCCGCTGTCCGATGCGGCGGGACGAGCAGGGATGCGGAAACGTATATCGCACACCCACCCGACGCGGTCGCCGTTGTGATCGTGGACGGGAAGGTCGAGCAGATCAGTCAGGAGCATGACGGCCCCCGGGAATACGACTGATGATCTGATCCCGCACCCATCGCTCGGGCCACGTCGCATCCAACGATTCGGACCGCACCCGTAGTCGGAGAGTGATGCCGATTTCGGCGACGTCGTCCCACGTGATCCGATGCAAGCGGCTTCGGGGCAGACGACCCCCGAAGATCCGGGTCATCAATGTGGAGCCGGTGAGGATCGCCTCGATACGCGGCGCCGACGAGGTACCGCCCCCGTCGGATTCGATGCCGCTCAGTTCGATGTCGTCGACCGTGGCAACCGGTACGCCGTCGCAATCGAGGATCTGCCGGTCCAACAGGTGCAGGCGGGCATCGATCAGCCGACCGCCTCGGTCGGTGCCGGTGGATGGGTGCTCGGATGTGCTCATTGGCCTGCTCCGGTGACGATCATCAACGGTATCGCCGCCGCCGAGGCAGCGACAATGATGACCAGGTAGACGGTACCGATCGCGTTGACGACCGGGCCGTTGACATGCTCGCCCATGTACTGCGGGTCGTTGGAGATGATCAGGACCGGTAGATACGTCAAGGGCAGGGCGATTGCGGAGAACACCACCGAGTACTCGGTGACCAGGATCGGGTCCACTCCCGTCATCAGCACACCGACGGCGACGATCAGCAACACCAGCATGGTCAGGTGGAATCGTGCCGCCTCCACCGGCCGTCGGAACTTGCCCCACGACCATCCCAGGAACTGCGCCAGGGTGTAGCCACCGGACAGCGCGGTTTCGAGCGCCGCGCCGAAGGTGGCCGCCACGATCCCGAGGATGATCACTGCGACCGCCAGTTTTCCTCCCGCTTCCGCCACCGGAATCAGCACCTGCGACAGGCTGGACACTTCTACCCCACCGGGCATCAGCACGATCGCCGACAGGGCGGCGATGGCCACCGAGAGGATGCCGCCGAGGGGAAATCCCACGAGGACGTTGAGCCGGGACTTCGCGAGATCTCGCACCGTCCACTTCTCTTCCACCGCCCCGGAGGAGAAGAAGAACACCTCGTACGGAGTCATCGCCGCACCGAACAACGCGATCGCGTAATACCAATATGCCGCCAGGTTTTCGCCGTCCGACAGGGAGGGAGTGAACACCTGGTCTGCGAGCTGCCCCCAATCCGGGCCGAGCAGGAACACCGCCACCGCGAACATGACCAGGCACAGTCCGACCACTCCGGTGACGTTCTCCATCACCGAGAACTTCACCCGCCAGATCACCAGCCACACCGCCAGGGCGGCTACCGGAATCCACAGTTTCGGGTTCACGCTGCTCGCCAACTGCAACGCCAGCGCGATACCGCCCACCTCGGCGGTCAACGTCAACAGGTTGATCAGAAACGAGGCGCACAGATTCGCCACTGCCATGCGCGGCCCGAGACGTTCGCGAATGATCTCGAAAGTGGCTCGGCCGCTGACCGCAGCGACGCGGCCGGACATCTGCGCGAAGACGCAGATTCCCAGCACGCCTACCGGCACCACCCAGGCCAGGGACAACCCGAAACGTGCGCCTACCACTGCATTGGTGACCAGATCACCGATGTCGAGGAATCCCCCGATCGCGGTGAGGATTCCGAGAGCGACGGCGAAGAGACTCTTCATCCGGCCGCCTCGAGGCGGTCTCCGAGATCGAGCAACTCCGTACCTGCACGTCCGAGCTCGGCCGCAACCGCAGTCAGCTCGGTCTGCTCGCCGACTCCCGCAACGATGTCTCGTCCCCGGATGATCTGTCCGGTAACCGTGTTCGCCGCCTGCAGGACCTCGGCGCGCAGGGTTCCCTGGTCGGGGGTGTCCACCTCTCGATCCGCGGTTGCCGAGACGGCCTGGTCGACCTCTTCGAGCATGTCCGACAGGGCGGTGTCCGTGGCGGCGGTGGTGTTGCGACCGTCGGCGAAAACCTGCAGGCTCAGCTGAGCCGAGACCGCCGCCGAACCGATCTGCTGCGCTGCCCGACCGAAATCGCCTTCCACCCCGCCGCGCATCGAGGCGCACCCTGATGCGAAGACACCCAGGAGCAGCGCTGCAGCGACCACAGAAAGCAGCACACCCCTGCTCCGGCGTCCACCCGTCTCACGCGAGACGCGCCGTGAAGACCACGCTTTCCTCACCAACCTCACGATAGAGGCCGGTTTCCGTCGCCGGTCGGTTTCGGCAGCCGACACTCGTCGCGCTGTCGACCGGCGCCTATCGTTGTTCCCATGGATCCGCCCGTGACGCGGTACATCCAGCGCGACGGCAACGCACTGGCGTATCAGGCCGTGGGCGAGGGGCCTCATCCGATCGCATGGTTCTGCGAAGACATGATGCATCCGGACCTGATGTGGACCGATCCGCATTTCCACTACAACTTCGAACGTTGCGCCGGCTTCGCGCGTTCGCTGTTCTTCCAGCGCCGCGGATTCGGACTCTCCGATCCCGTCGACCACGTCCCCACGCTCGAGGAGCAGGCCGACGACGTCGTCGCGGTGCTCGACGACGCCGAGGTCGCTCACGCCGCGCTCGTCGGCGTGGCCAGCACCTGCGGGCCCCTCGCCTTGGTGGCCGCTCGGTATCCCGACCGTGTTTCCGGACTGGTCCTCGCCCAAGCCTGGTCCGACACCCTGTTGCCCGAGGACGGCGATCTGCCACCGGGATGGACTGCCGACGAGCGAGACCGGTTCGTCGAGTCGTATCGGGATGCGTACGCATGCTGGGGTCACGGGAAACTCACACCTCTGACGCACCCGACCCTCGATGTCCCGCACAATCGACGCATCATGGCGCTGCTCGAACGTTGCTCCGCCACACCGAGAACAGCCCAGAAACATCTCGAGTGGGCCCTCCGCGCGAACTACTCCTCGATTCTGCCGGCGATCCAATGCCCGACGAAGGTCCTGCACCAGCCGGAGACTCTGTTCGCCCGAGAGGCCGGCCGCAGGGTTGCCGAGCATATTCCGAACGGCCACTTCTACGAGCTGCCACCGATCCCGGTCGGCGCAACGCTGGGTGAAGTGCTGATCCCTGTTCTCGACCACGTGGAGGAGCTCGTCAGCGGCACGGACCATCCGGTCGAGGCCGATCGGTTTCTGGGCGCGGTTCTGTTCACCGATGTCGTCCGCTCCACCGATCTGCTCGCGGAGGTCGGTGACAGCCGGTTCGCGCGGTTGCTGGGCGCCCACGACAGACTCGTGCGTGTGGAGGTCGAGGCCGGCGGAGGCACACTCGTGGGCATCGCGGGTGATGGGACCCTCAGTGTGTTCGACGGTCCCGTGGCCGCGCTGCAGTGCGCACACCGGATCATCCGAGCCACATCGACTCTCGGATTCACCGTGCGGTCCGGTGTGCATGTCGGGGCGGTCACCCGCGCCGGTCCCGGGTTGACCGGAATGACGGTCCACGTCGGAGCGCGGATCGCTGCGTCCTCCGGGCCTGGGGAGGTGCGATGCTCACAGGCGGTGCGCGAGCTTGCGGTCGGCGGAGATTTCGATTTCACCGACCTGGGCAGGCATCGGCTCAAAGGTGTGCCCGGTCAGGTGCAGGTGTTCAGGGCGACGGTCGGGGCCCGTCCTGCACAGCCTCCGGTGCCACCACGTCCGACCGTCTCGGACCGCGCAGTACTGACCATGGCGCGCCGGGCTCCCGGCATGCTTCGTGAGCTCGCCCGCCTCGCAGACCGTCGCAACAGAGCAGCGAGGCGTCCACGATGATCGTCGCCGACTAGGCTCGGCTCCGTGAGCGTACGTGCAGGAATCATCGTGACCGGGACCGAAGTGCTGACCGGGCGGATCTCCGACCTGAACGGACCGTGGCTGTCCGACCAACTCCTGAAACTCGGCGTCGACGTCGCCCACATCACGATCTGCGGTGACCGGCCCGCCGACCTGACCGCACAGCTGCGTTTCCTCGCCGAGCAGGGCGTCGATCTCATCGTCACCAGCGGGGGTCTCGGTCCCACCGCCGACGACCTGACCATCCCCACCGTCGCCGAGTTCTGCGATCGCGAACTGCTGCTCGATCCCGAACTCGAAGAACACATCGCAGGTGTCATCCGCCGCTTCCGCCCGGACACGCCGGATCTCGACGCGGGGCCGACGCGTACCGGGGTCCGCAAGCAGGCACATGTTCCCGCCGGTGCCACCGCACTGCCGCCCACCGGCACAGCACCGGGCGTGGTCATCCCGGCGGTCACCGGCGAGCGGCCCGTACCGACCGTCGTCATCCTGCCCGGCCCGCCCGGCGAGCTGCAGGCGATGTGGCCGAGCGCGGTCTCCTCCCCCGCGGTCGCCGACGTGTTGTCGCGAGCCGACGACCTGCAGCAACACACTGTGCGCGCCTACGGATTGCACGAGGCACAGCTCGCCGAGACGCTGCGCCGGGCCGAAGCAGAGATCGCCGGCCTCGAACGCCTCGAGATCACCACATGCCTTCGTCACGGCGAACTCGACATGGTGACGCGAGTTGCCTCCGGTGACGCGGACATCTATCACCGCCTTCTCGATGTCCTCACCGAACACCATGGCCGCCAGATCTTCTCGACCGACGGTTCCACCATCGACGATCATCTGATCGCCGCCCTCGACGGCCGTACGATCGCGACTGCGGAGTCGTGCACCGGCGGGCTCGTCGCCGCGCGTCTCACCGACCGCCCCGGGTCGTCGGCCTATGTCATGGGAGGCGTCGTCTCGTATTCCAACGATGCGAAGTCCGATCTCATCGACGTCCCGGCGGAGATGATCGCGGAGCACGGGGCAGTGAGCGAACAGGTCGCCGCAGCCATGGCCGAGGGTGCTCGACGTCGCCTGAAGGTCGACGTCGCGGTCTCCACCACGGGGATCGCCGGCCCCGACGGCGGCACCGAGGCCAAGCCGGTGGGCACGGTGTGCTTCGGCGTCGCAATCGAGGGACGACCGACGTACACGGTCACCCGCCGCTTCCCCGGAGACCGCGAACGGGTCCGGACTCTCACCACCACGGCGGCACTGCATCTGGTTGTCGCACAGCTCCGTCGGGATTGAGCCTGCACGCGCGCACCTCGGCGGCCGTCAGTTCTCCCCCGCCGCCTTCAGCTGTGCCCGAAGAGAATCCACTTCGGCTCGGAGGTCGTTGATCTCGTCGATGTAGGGACTGATCCGGGCGCGGACCGCTTCGTCGGTGTACTGCGGGATCAAGCTCCGCGAGCAGTTCCAGTCGAAGGCCTCGACCTCGATGACGATGCTTCGTTCACATCGTGCAGAGATTCTTCGTCCGTTCCCTAGATCGCGCAGCCGGTCGAGAAGTTGCGGGTCGTCGTCGGCATCGACCACCCGCGCGGTGCCGAAGACCTTCAACCGCCTCTTCAGCGGAAGGTCCGCGAGGAACAGCGCCACCTTCCCGTTGTCGGCGATGTTCCCGACCGAGACGAACTGCTGGTTTCCTCGGTGATCCGCGAACCCGATCGTCTGCCCACCGAGGTGGTGCAGGAACCCGATGGGTCCACTGCGGTACTGGAGATAGGGCCATCCGCTCGGGGTCACCGTCGCCATGTGGAACTGGAAGCTCTCGCGTACGAGAGCGAGTTCGCGATCGCCCAACGGCTGAGGTCCTTGATCGGGTTCGTCGAGGTCGGCGCCGTAGGCAACGATGCTGCCCGCAGCTTCCTGACGAACGACCGCCTCCGGACCGAACGCCAGATGGTGATACCTCAACCCCATACCGATCTCCTCGCCGATGTCCGTTATGCCGACAACGAGACAGTGCATCACAATCGACCGTGACCGGAAAGACGCGGGTGTCGACCCTGCAGTTCGCCGAACAGCGGCCGTCTGGTTTACGATACGGAACGTGTCGTATCTGAATGAGCCGCCTGCGCAACGCGGACGTCCACGCGATGCCGAACTCGAGCGTCGGATCACTACCACCGTTCTCGAACTACTGGCCGAGGAAGGCTACGAGGGCGTGACGTTCGAAGCGGTCGCTCGACGTTGCCAGGCGTCGAAGGCAACGCTGTATCGACGATGGCCGTCCAAGCGCGACATGGTGCTCGCAGCAGTGAAGGACGCCCCTGCGCATCCCTCGGCGGTCCCACTCCGGCGCGGCGACACACTCCGCGACGATCTGCTGATGCTTGCGCAACGCCTCAGCCTCACCATGTCCGCAACCGACAGCAATGCCGCCTTCATGCTGCTCCACGCGGGCCTCGAAGACCCGGAGTTGTGCGACGCCATCGAGGAGACCGTCGGCCCGACCGGCGCACGTCTCCCCCATGCGGTCCTCGACGATGCCGTTGCTCGAGGCGAACTCCCTTCGGGCGCTCAACCATTCGCGTACGAGGAAGTCGTGGGCACCGTCCTGCTCCTGCGACGAGCGAACGGTCTCACCGTCGACGACACCTACCTCGAAGCCCTCGTCGACACCGTCATCATTCCCGCGCTCACCGCGTCGGCCGGCCGAACGGACCTGCCTGCCGGCATCTTCTCCGGCCACCCCGAAACCTCCACCCCGCCTATGACTACGGAGACCCCATGACCGACTGCACCATCGAAGACTTCGCCTACCGCACGATCACCGGGGACGGCGGGGTGAATCTCAACGTCGCTGTAGGCGGGCAGGGACCGGCCGTCGTCCTGCTGCACGGTTTTCCGCAGACCCACTACATGTGGCGCCACGTCGCCCGCACACTCGCCGACGACCACACCGTGATCGTCCCCGACCTGCGCGGTTACGGTGCCAGCGACCAGCCCCCGGCCGACAACCCCGGGACGTATTCCAAGCGCACCATGGCGAACGACATCGTCGCGGTCGCCCGAGAGATCGGTTTCGACCACTTCGGGCTCGTCGGTCACGACCGCGGCGCGCTCGTCGCCGTTCGCGCGGGACTCGACCACCCCGACGCCGTCGATTACCTCGGCATCCTCGATGTCCTTCCCACGATGGACACCTGGGCCGTACTCCAGGGCGTGAACGCGAAGGTGGCCTGGCACCTCTACCTCATGGCCCAGCCCGCAGGGATGCCCGAGAAGATGATCGCCGCCGTCGCCCCGGAATTCTTCGGCTCGTTCCTCGACGCGTGGGACCCCACCGGATCCACCTTCGCTCCCGAGGAGCGCGACCACTACGTCACCCGCTCGATCAACTCCATCGACTCGATCGTGGCCGACTACCGCGCCACCGCCGGCATCGACCTCGACATGGACCTCGCCGACCGCGAACGCGGCGCTCGGCTCACCATGCCCGTCGCGGTCATCTCCCAGGACTGGGGCTCGCAACTGGGCTTCGACGCCTCGGCCCTGTGGCAAGCGTGGGCTCCCGACTTCACCTATCAGGCCACTACCAGCGGCCACTTCATGGCCGAAGAGAACCCCGGGGAGATTGCCGCCTTCATCACCGAATTGGCCGCCCGTACCCCAGCTGTGCAGGCCTGACGGAATGGCCACCGAACTCCCCCACCGGGGGTGAGCATGATCACCGGAAAGCGCGCATCTTTAACATGCCGAACAAACGAGACGTCGATATCATCGACCTCAATTGTTGTCTGTCGGGGGCACACGAGGAGAATCGCGCATGTCCCGGATCGATCGCAGACGCACACGTACCGTCGGCCTGCTCGTCGCAGGTCTGCTCACTGCAGGACTGAGCGTCGCGGGTCCCGTCGGTTCCGCGTCCGCCGACCCGGTTCGCAACTGCCCCGAACGGTATGTCCTCGCCGTCGACGGAACCCGAGGCTTCGAGACCCTCGACTCGATCGATCCCGAGTCCCCCTTGGCGAAGATCTCCGCTCGGTTCGAGGCTCCCGGCACCGTGGTCGAACACATCCGCTACCCCGCAGTGGTCGTGCCGCTGCCGGGGACCGGCTCGCACGACGATTTCGACGGCATCGACGACGACGGCACCATCGCATACGACAGGTCGAAGCAGATCGGGCATCAGCGACTCCGCCAGACCATCACCGTCCGACACAGCACCTGCCCCGACTCGGACCTGCTGGTTCTCGGCTACTCGCAGGGCGCCTCGATCGCCGGCGACGTTCTCGCCGAGGTCGCCGCCGACGGATCCGTTCCCCCCGAGCGGATCTCGGGCATTCTCTACTCCGACCCCCGCGACGACCGCGGCGTCGAGACCCTGTTCCCGGGTCCCGTGGTTCCCGGCGTGACGCTCGGCGGCGGCCGCAACGACTTCGGCGAGATCCACGTCGAACGAGTCTGCATCGAAGGCGACGCGATCTGCGACGGTCGTACGCCCGAGGACGGCAAGGACTGGCTTCGGGAGAACGTGACCGGGTATTTCCAGCTGCACACGAAGTACCCCGACTACCAGCCCTGACCGAGTCGGGCCGGACGGTTCCCCGACCGCGAGGGTCGGTGCACAGCAGGGCCGGAGTGGCGAACCCAGGGGAGGTTGTGTGCGAGTTCTTCACCGGAACCGCACACAACCTCCCCTGATTTCGACGGCCGCTACTCCTCCTCGACGCCACCAATGGCCCTACGCACGAGAGAACCCACCCTCAGGTGAGGATGGGTTCTCTCGTCGACGAGTCGCTGGAGGACTGTCGTTGGTCCGATCCGTACAGGACTGCTATGCCTGTGCAGCGGCAGGCGCCTCGACATGCTCCACGGGGCCGGCTTCCGTGATGGGATAGACGGGGTACTCCACACCCGACAGGTACTGGACGGTACGCACCACCTGGCACGAGTAGCCGAACTCGTTGTCGTACCAGACGTAGAGGATGGCGGTGTCGCCGTCGACGATCGCTGCGTTGGCGTCGATGATGCACGCCGCGCGCGATCCGATGAAGTCGCTCGACACTGCGTCGGTGGCCGAGGTGTAGTCGAGGTTGCGGCGCAGCGCACCGGTCAGCGACTCCTGGTGCAGGTGCTCGAGCACCTCTTCCTTGGTGGTCTCACGAGTCAGCTGCAGGTGCAGGATCGCGACGGACACATCCGGCGTAGGAACGCGGATCGAGTTGCCGGTGATCTTCGCCTTCAGATCGGGAAGCGCCTTCGCGACCGCCGAAGCTGCGCCGGTCTCGGTGAGCACCAGGTTGAACGGCGCGGAACGACCGCGACGGTCGGCCTTGTGGTAGTTGTCCAGCAGGTTCTGGTCGTTGGTGAACGAGTGCACCGTCTCGACGTGGCCACGCAGCACACCGAACTTGTCGTCCATGGTCTTCAGCGGCGGCACGATGGCATTGGTGGTGCAGGACGCGCACGAGACGATCTTCTCGTCCGGGTCGATGGCGCGGTGGTTGACGCCGTGCACGATGTTCGGAAGGTCGCCCTTACCCGGTGCGGTGAGCACCACCTTGGCGATACCGGGGCGAAGGTGGTTCGACAGCCCGTCGCGGTCGCGCCAGATGCCGGTGTTGTCGATCAGGATGGCGTTGTCGATGCCGTACTCGGTGTAGTCGACGCTCGCCGGATCGTTGCTGTAGATGAACTTGATGACGTTGCCGTTGGCGATCAGGGCATTGTTCTCGGCGTCGACCTTGATCGTGCCGTTGAACTGCCCGTGGACCGAGTCGCGACGCAGCAGAGACGCACGCTTGGTCAGGTCGTCACCACTGCCCTTCCGCACCACCACAGCGCGCAGGTTCAGGCCGTTGCCCGAGCCGGCCTTCTCGATGAGCAAACGGGCGACGAGGCGGCCGATCCGACCGAAGCCGTAGAGGACGACGTCCTGCGGCTTCGCGGGGCTCGTCTGAGCGCCACCGACCAGGTCCGAGAGGGTCTCGGCGACGAACTCCGGGATGGACCGTCCGGCGCCCTCGGCCTGATAAGCCGTCACCAGTAGACCGAGATCGATCTTCGACGGCTGCAGGTCGAGATCGGTCAGCGCCTCGAGGAACGGGAAGGTTGCCTCGACCGACAGCTCGTCGCCGCGGATCTGACGTGCGAAACGGTGCGTCCGCAGAATGCCGATCACCGACTTGTTCACGAGGGAGCGGCTGTGAAGCAAGATCGTGACTGAATGCCGACGGTGCAGACCGCCGATGATCGGGATCATTGCTTCCGCAATAGCCTCTTGCGAGTTCCACTGTGCCAATTCCGGGGTGCTCACTGCGCTCCTCTGCCTTTCCGGCTCGTCTGACACGTCGCAGGCTGTTGGGTGCAGCCCAGACGAGACGCACGTCACTCGCCGGTCGGTGTCCGGATCGGTGGAACCGTACGCGACCGACGCCGATTACGGCGTGCGTACCGCCAAGCATATGAAAGAGCTCTCACGGGTCGACGCCCGGTAGGCGATACGCGCCCGCGGCTTACTCCCGACAGAGACAATGGCACTTCCGGCAGGACTCTCCCCGGCCGGCGATTCACGAGGTTCACGTCCGCCGAGTGATCGAACGGGCCTCCCGGAGAGGTGGGTCTCGGCGACACCGGGCGTCAGCTCGAGAACGAACCGCCCTGCAGATTCCCAAGGCGGCCCAACAGACTCTCGACGCTGCCGACGCTCGGACCCGAGGGGTCAAGCATGGTGGGCCCCTTGCCCGAGCCGATCACCGTGTACACCTGTGCACGGCCGTTGACAGCCGAACCGAGCCGTCCCTGTCGATCGAGTGGTCGGTCCACAGGATCTTCGATCCACCCTCGGCTGCCTCGGCGCGAGCGTTGCCGAGCTCATTCGACGCGCTACCGATGGCGAGGAGTGCACTGACCGCGGCCGCCCGCAGCTCGAGCCTGCCCGCCTCGGACACGTCATGAACGGACAGCTGACACTTGGCCGTCCCCGAGGTCGCATCCGTGACTTTCACCGTGCTAGCTTCCGACTGCAGCCAGCAGATGGGCGGTTACCGCATCCCAGTCGGGGAACTCGGCGCTGCCGAATTTGACCAGTTCACCGGTGAAGTCCTTCGCGCCATTGTGGTCGCGGTCGTCGACCAGGAAGTCTCCGTGATTGAGGTTCTTGTGGTGCGACAGGATCAACCGCTTGTAGGCGACGGAGGTGGGATCGATGCCGAAATGCTTCTGCACCCACAGCAGCTTGTCCGACCACGCCGACGGGTTCTTCCACGGAGCAGTCGAGAGTATGTACGCATCGAAGTGTTCGGCCAGGAGTGTGAATGCTTCGACGGCACCGTCGATGGGATCCATCAGCGCGAAGATCCCGGGCGCCTCGTCGTAGCGGTCCTGGTACTCCTGGAAGTCGTCAGCGCCGAGCCGATCGATTCCGGACTTGAAGTGGACCAGCGTGTTGTCGAGGTCGACGTAGAGGATCTTTCGGCGATCGGTCACCTCGTGACAGTACCTGCGGCCTCGTGAAGCGGAGTGCTGATGCCCTGCTTGTCGCATATGTTGAGCCCAGCCTCGGCGAATGACCGGATCTCACCTTGGATGTCAACGAGCAGAATCCCTCAGAGCTGGCCTTCTACCAGAGGCACGGGTTCACTATCACGGGACCGTGGAGAGCTATCTCCGCCGAAGCACACAGGGTAGCCTCCCCTCATGCACAAGATCTGGCGCCGTGTGAGTGCCGCAGCTCTAGCGATCACGTTTCTCGCCTCCTGCGGCACGTCGGAGCCCCAGAATCAACCTGCCGGAAACGCAGACGTGGCCACGGGAGGTGCGCTCTTCGCTACGGCCGACACCGAAACAGCAAAGCTCGGCAGCGACGCCGATCCGGGTGTCTTCCCCCGCACCGTCACCCACGCGCTCGGCGAGACGGTTCTCGAAAGCAAACCCACCCGGGTGGTCGTGCTCGATGGTGGCGAACTCGACGATGTTCTGTCGCTCGGTATCACCCCGGTCGGTCTTGCGAACCCCGAAAGCGCGGCCGGACAACCGTCGTACCTGGCCGACAAGCTTGATGGCGTTGCCGATGTCGGCACGATCAACAACCTCGATCTCGAAGCCATCGCGGCGCTCGAGCCGGATCTGATCCTGGGTTCGAAGCTCCGAGCGGACCAGCTCTACCCCCAACTTTCGCAGATCGCACCGACCGTCTTCGCCATCCGACCCGGGTTTCCGTGGAAGGAGAACTTCCTGCTCGTCGCCGACGCGGTCGGCGAGGAGAACGAAGCCGTCGAGGTGCTCAACAACTACCAACGACGCGCCGACGACATCCGTGCCTCGCTCGACGGGACGCCGCCGACAATCTCCCTCGTCCGGTTCATGTCCGGGAAGATCCGGCTGTACGGAAACCTCTCGTTCATCGGCGTCATCCTTCAGGACGTGGGGTTGCCCAGGCCGCCTCTGCAGGATGTCGACGAGCTGGCCGTCGAGGTCAGCCCCGAGACCATCACCCAGGCAGAGGGCGACCGCATCTTCTACACCAGTTACGGCCGACCTGAGGACACCGGCGAAGCGGCGGTCATCGCAGGCCCACTCTGGAATGAACTCGCAGCGGTCGAAGACGGGCGGGCGACGCGCGTGAGCGACGAAACATGGTTCCTCGCACTGGGTCCGACAGGCGCGATGCTCGTGCTCGATGACCTCGAGGAAATGCTCGGTTCCTGACCAACGGTAGTAGCAGGTAAAGAGGAGCCAGGGAATCAGACGTGGCCGAACTTCGCCAGGCATTCGCTCAGCGAGTCGCCTGCCGCCAACGCCTCCCGGATCTTCACTTCGGTCGCCGTCAAACGCTCGGCCTCCTCGAGGACCCGTCCGATGTATTGCTGCGGAATCACCACAGCTCCGTCCTCGTCTGCAACGACGAAGTCACCGGGATCGACCGTGACCCAGGTCGAGGTCGCGCCCCTCAACGAAACGGATTCCTGATATGAAGTGACCTTCCAGCGTCCGATCGACTGCACCGACGTGTGATACCGGGCGAACACGGGGATCTCATGTTCGTTCAACCACCGGACATCGCGCACACCGCCGTCGACGAGTGCCCCCACAGATCCCTGCTCCTTCATACCAACCGCGATGAGTTCACCGAAGTAGCAGATTCCCTCACCGTTTCCACTCCACACCGAGATCTCGTCAGGCCCGATGCCATTGCAGGCTTCCATCTTCATCGGGTCACCGCCGCCTTCGTAGTACTGCATCCGGCCGGCGATGGTGTAGGCCCAGCCCGCCAGACGTGTGCCCGACACGGCAGCGAATTCTGCGGCGAGTCCCTGGTTCGTCAGTCCCAGTGTGTCGAGCACGTCGGCGACGTTGGCTGTATCCACAGCGAGGTAGCGCTGACGGATCTCGCTGTCGAACTTCGCGTTCAATTCTCGATCCTCTGTTCGTTGGTTCCGGGGAGTGTTCCCCACGTGGACGGGGTCGATATCGTGGCCGAGACCGACGTGGACGCCAATGTATTCGTCGCGCGGCCGGAGCCCGACCCGCCGTCGACGTCCTGGTACCGACAGGGTGGCGGCTGCCGGTCGAGCGCGAGATGATCGAAGTGCTCCGATGCTTCAGCCGACGTTCGACCTCACGCACAGAGGAGAAAGCTATGAGAGTGAGTCATCTTCCCCTGCGCCTGACCACCGGCGCGTTCATTCTCAATTCGGGACTCGGTAAGCGAGCACTGTCGTCCGAGGCTGCCGCCGGGTTACAGGGCATGGCCGCCAACGCTGTTCCCGCTGTACGGACGATGCGTCCCGAAACTTTCGGAAAGACGATCTCTGCAGCCGAAACCGCCCTCGGCGCAGCACTCCTCGCACCCTTCGTACCCTCAGCGCTTGCCGGAACCGCACTCGCCGCCTTCAGTGGCGGGTTGTTGACCATGTACTGGAAAACCCCCGGTATGCACGAGCGCGGCTCGATCCGACCCACCCAGGACGGCACCGCCGTCGCCAAGGACGTGTGGATGTTCGGCATCGGGATTGCTCTCGTGATCGACGCAGTGGATCGCACACGCAGGGAGCGGTCGTGACGCCGTGGAAACCGTCGGTGCGTCTACCGCTTGCGGGCGAGGTGCCTGACACGAGTCGTGGCATTGAAGGCCGCCTTCAATGCGCGATCGGCAATCGATCCGTCGGCCGGTAGCAACGTGATCTGACGGGCGAACTCCATTTGGTCGTAGCGCACGGTGTTGGTGACGACGTGTCCGTTCTCGATGACGAAGTGGTCGAATCCCTCGAGGTCGATATGTCGCCCTGTGCCGGCGATGCCCATGAAGGTACCGACGTGCTGCCCGGTCAGATGCCAGTGGACGAGGACATCATGTCCGGACTCGGCGGCCGAGACGATCTCGAGGGTGAAGTCGGCGAGAGCGGCGAAGACCTCTTCGAAGTAGGCCACGACCTCGGCGCGGCCGTGACATGTCCCGGTAGGGAAATGCACGGTGGTGTCGGCGGTCCAGAAGTTGCGCAGACTGTCGAGATCCTGGGCGCTGATGCGCCCGATCGCCCACTGCACGAGTTGCGTCCGGGAGGCATCGTTCGGCGGTGCGACCGGGGTCGAGGAAACGGTGTGATCGGGCATCTCTGCTCCCATGCACGGTGGTGTTACTGCACGGAATCTTCCTCTTTCGAGGCTAACGCCCGCCCGCCCGAACGTGGACGCAAACGACTCCCCACAACGATGCCGAGAATCGCCGGAAGGTCACGGTCACCCCGACACGACGCTGCGGCGCTCGTCTCCGACATCGTGTGAGCGCCGCAGCGTGAATCGGCTACGCGTGCAGAGTGTCCCGGAGGAATGCAACCGCCTGGACAACCGCGGCCTTGGCGGCGAACGTGTCGTGCAGCGAGTTGACCATGACGAAGTCGTGGATGATGCCCTGATAGCGCACTGCTGTTGTGGGAACGCCGGCCCGACGGAGCTTCGCGGCGTAGGCCTCACCCTCGTCACGCAGCACGTCGGCTTCGGCCGTGATGACAAGTGCCGGCGGCAATCCGCTGAGCTGGTCGGTGGTCGCGCGCAACGGCGAGGCGGTGATCTGGGCGCGCTCGGTCTCGTCTGTCGTGTACTGGTCCCAGAACCATTTCATGCCCTCGCGGGTGAGGAAGTATCCCTCGGCGAACTCGTGGTAGCTGGCGGTGTCGAACGCGGCGTCGGTGACCGGGTAGAACAGGACCTGGGCGGCGATGTCGATGCCACCACGTTCCTTGGCGAGCAGAGTCAGGGCCGCGGTCATGTTGCCGCCGACCGAGTCACCGGCGACCCCCAGGCGGGTGCCATCGAGGTTCTTGTCGGCGCCGGCGGTCGCGATCCATCGCGCGGTGGCCCAGACCTGCTCGAGTGCGTGCGGATAGCGCACCTCGGGCGAACGGTCGTATTCGGGGAAGACGACGGCGGCGTTCGCACCCACGGCGAGGTCGCGTACGAGGCGGTCGTGGGTGTGGGCGTCGCCGAAGACCCATCCGGCTCCGTGCGTGTAGAGGATGACCGGCAGCGTGCCGGTGACGCCGGCCGGTCGCACGATGCGGATCTGGACCGTCCCGGTGGGGCCACCGGAGATCTCGGTCCACTCCTCATCGATGTCGGGCTTGAAGATCGGTTCGTCCTGCACGCTGTCGACAGCTTTTCGGCCGTCTTCGGGGGCGAGTTGGTAGAGGTACGGCGGGTTGGCGGTCGCCTCGACGAACGCTTGGGCGGCCGGCTCGAGGGAGATGTTCTTCGGGTTCGCGGACATGGAGTGAACTTCCTTCCGTTCGATGGAGCCGGAGATTGAGAACGCACGTTCTCAATCCGCTGCCGACTGTAGAAAGCGATCGTTCACGCCGTCAAGGGGTCGACCGAGAATTTCCGTGAGACCCACCAGAAGAGGCGGGACGCCCCCACTGCGAGCTGCCTGTTGTCAGTTCGACACCAGACGCACGTACAACAACCGATCGTCCACGGCAATGACATCGCTGCCGAAGAAATCGATCCGGATCAACTGTTCGCCCCGCACGACGCCGAGCACGATCTCGGGCAGCTGACGTGGCGAGAGGCCGACTTCATGCGGTGCGACCTCACGTTCGGAGACCGCGAAACCGGCCTCCGGAGTCAACAGGTCCTCGATCATCTCCACCACGGTGGGCGTCGCGGGAGCCAACCCCAGCAACCGGCCTGCCGTCTCCGCCGAGACCATCACCGTGTCGGCACCGGACTTGCGCAGCACATGGGTGTTCTCCGATTCGCGGACCGCGGCGGCGATGCGTGCCTGCGGGGCGAGCTGGCGCGCGGTGAGGGTGACCAGCACGGCGGTGTCGTCGCGGCTCACTGCCACGATGATCGACGCGGCATGTCGGGCCCCGGCCAGTTGCAGCACATCCGACTTGGTCGCCGAACCGTGCACGGTGACCAGTCCCTGACGGGACGCGGCTTCCAGACTCATCGAATCGGTGTCGACTACCACGATCTCCGAAGGAGGAAGCCCATCGGCGAGCAGGGCATCGACAGCGCTACGCCCTTTGGTGCCGTAACCGACGACGACGGTGTGACTGCGAGTGCGCCGACGCCACCGCTGGATCTTGAACGCTTGCCGAGAATCCGCGGTCAGTGCCGACAAGGTGGTGCCGACCAACACGATCAGGAAGATCACCCGCAAGGGTGTGATGACCAGGACGTTGATCACGCGGGCCTGCGGTGTCAGGGGCGCGATGTCGCCGTAGCCGGTCGTCGACAGCGACACGCTGGCGTAATAGATGCAGTCGAGCAGCGACAGCGGATTCTCCTGCACGTCGCGGTAGCCGTCCCGGCCCAGATACACCACGATCACCGCTACCACCAGCGCAGCCAGTGCGTAGCCGATCCGGCGGACGATCGCCCGGCTCGGACTGGTCAACTCCTGCGGTACCCGCAGCACACCGACGAGCGCGAAGTCGGGACGATCGATGAGGGTGTCCGAGCGTCCCAGCGGCACCCGCAATTTACCGGGTACGATCGATCGCACCCATTCGTCGGCCGCTCACAGAGCTGTCCCAGTCATGCCCGTCAGCTTAGGACGGTCTGCTCCTCGATGGGCCTGTCGGCGCGCAAGCAGTGCGCTCCGGCCGTCGTGGCGGTCACGACGGACGCAGATCGGGCCCGCAGCCCTCCACGGTGCGCCGCGCTGCGTCGGTCACCACATCGGTGAAGGACCCTCCACTCTCGATGATGCGACGTTGACTGATCGCCCCGTTGCCTCGGTCCAGGGTCACTGAGAGAGAGTCGTGCACGGGACGATAGGCGTCGAGTTCCTCCAGGACCGGCCGGACCTGCACGAGCAGTCGGCGGATCAGGTCGACAGCCGGAACCAACTGCGCAGAGCCGAGATCGACGCCGTGCCCGGCCAAACCGTCCCGCGCGGCTCTCCAGCACGCCGCGCGCAGCAGCTCCTGGTCGACCGACGGCGCCGCCTCACCGCGTTCGATCGACGCTGTCGCATCGGCGACCAATGCATACACCAAGGTGGCCAGCGTGACGGTCTCCTCGACGGTCGCAGGGACATCCGCGATGCGGATCTCGAGGGTCGGATGATGCGCGGAAATGCGCACATCCCAATAGATCATTCGGGGATCCAGGATCGTTCCGGTGGTAAGTAGTGATTCGACCGCCGCGTCGTAGTCCGCGGCCGAAGCGCACTGCGGAGGCACCCCCGCGCTCGGCCAGCGCCCCCATCGTAGATAGCGCCAGCTGGCATGGCCGGTGTCCCGACCGTCGGCGATCGGGGAGTTCGCGGTCAATGCCAGCAGGGTGGGAAGCCACGGTCGTAGGTAGTTGATGATCCGAGCAGCACGATCACGGTCGTCGACACCGATATGCACGTGGCATCCGCAGATCACGCCGTCGGCGACACCACGATAGTGCTGTGCCATGCGTTGGTAACGAGGCGTGCCGGTGACCGCACCGCTCGGAGGTTCGAAGATCGGTGTTCCGACCGCGACGAGCCGGCATCCTGCGCGCGCCGCGGCCTCCACCGCCGTCGCGCGGGAGCGGCGCAGCTGTTCGCGTAGGTCCTGCGGGTGAGTGCACACCGCAGTGGCGGTCTCGACCTGACACGGGGAAAGCTCGACCTCGAGCTCGATGCCGAGTGCGCGTCCGGCCTCGACCACATCGAGACTGCGCAGGATGGGATCGCCGGTGCGGGGATCGACCAGGACGAATTCCTCTTCGACGCCGATCGTGGCCGCCGTCCCACCGCGCACAGGAGAGGTGTCGATCGGTCCTGTGGCGGCCATGGCGTTCTCCCCACTCGAGATCTTTCACTCTACGAAGGAAGAGCGGCCGGCGGGGGTGTACCGCAGTCGGGATCCGTCTTACCGGACGGTGCGTGCGCGCTGCCGGTTGGCAGCGAGGCGGAGCTGCAGGATCCGCAGACCCCCGGCGAGTCCGACGATCACCGCTCCGGCGATCGCAGCGAACAGCAATGCCACGCCCAACGGCAGCGAGAAGTCCCACGCGAACAATTCGAGGGTGACGCTGTCCAGGTTCTGAAGGATGAACACCAACAGCAACAACAGGATCAATACACCGACCAGCAGTGCGGTCCACAACGCCCCGGTGCGGGTGCCCTTGATGCCTTTGCCCCGGGCGACATCGGGATGCAACCTGCTGGGAGCGTCCGGATCCGGTGTCGCGCCGGATGGTGGGACCGGAGTATCGCTACGCCGCGCGGGCGGCGAGTAGTCGGGGTTCGGATCACCGGGGCCCCGCGAGCTGGTCGTCATGCTCGACGGAGTACCCCTCTCCTGTTCCGGTTATCCCTTCGAGAATCCCTGCGGTCAGTTCACATCCCTGCTCCGGACCAGGACTCCCGTGGTCACCACCGCGACGACGATGTAGGCGGTGACGGTGATGAGTGCCCTCGGTCCCGAGATCACGTCCACCACCCCGGGTGTGCCGTCCCCTCCTCCGGTCACCGCGCCGACGAGCGATCCGGCGGCGGTTCCTGGGAGGAAGGCGGTGACGTCCTCGACGAGCTGCAGCGCGGAGCCGACCCCTCGCAGCAGATTCTCGACGACGAGAGTCCACACCAGGCCCAGGCCGACCGACAGCGCCGCGCTGCGGGCGTAGGTGCCGAGCGCGAAGCCGATCGTTCCCCACATCATGAACACGAGGTACGCCGTACCCGCGGAGCGAAGAAGTGCGTCGGCCGACGGCATCGTGAGCGGTTGCGATTCGATCGCGGCGAGCGAGACGGACACGATCGTGCACAGCACAGCGGTGACGACCACCATCGCGGCAACGATCACCGCAAGAGCGAGCAGGGCGCCGATCGTCGGGCGCAGACGGCCATGGGTGAACACGGTCTTCCACGTCCCCCAGCTGTATCCGTTCCCGGCGATGAGGGCACCCAGGACGAGCACGAGCGCGCCACCGAACAACGGTGTGCCCTGGACCAGGACGTCGGGGATCGATTCGGGCAGGACGCTGCGCAGCAACGCCTCGGTCGGCTCCCCTTCCGTGGAGAACCCGGCCGTCCCGGTCGTGTAGGAGACGTACGGGAACACGTAGCCGAAAACCATCGCGAGCAGGAACCACGTGCCGACGGTCGCCCACATCGCCGGCCATGCACGCAACCGGTACAGCTCGGCACGCAAGCTCCGAGCAACGGTGTTGTGTCGCAGGACAAGTGAGTCGGAGTCGGAATGCGAACGGAGTGTCGAGGCGGACATGTCACGCCCCCTTCATGGGTGTGGAAGCAGTGGTCATTTCGAAGAACACATCCTCGAGGGTGCGTTCGGCCGGTCCGATCGACGACACGTCCACGTCCTCGGCGACGAGCGCGCGAACGACCTCGGGGGCGCGATCGGGCGGCAGATCCAGCAGCACCGAGTCACCGTCGATCTCGAACCCGTTCTCACCGGCGAGATCCGACGCGATCGAGACCACCCGGTGCACGGGCGTGCCTCGAACCTTCAGCACCGCATCGCCGAGGAGGGTGGAGACGGTCGATTCGCGAACCAGGCGCCCGTTCGCGATCACGCCGACACGGTCGCAGATCTCCTGGACCTCGCCGAGCAGGTGACTCGACAGAATCACTGTGTGCCCGGACCGGGCGAGTTCGACGATGAGGGCTCGCATATCGGCCATGCCGCTCGGGTCGAGTCCGTTGGTGGGTTCGTCGAGCACGATCAGCTCCGGGTCGCCGAGCAGGGCCGCAGCAACTCCGAGACGTTGCTTCATCCCGAGCGAGTACGACTTGTACGCGTCACCGCCTCGATCGACGAGGCCGACCCGAGCCAGCACCTCCTCGACGGATCGGTCGCTCAGCCCGCGATGGCGTGCGAGGGTGCGGAGGTTCGCGCGTCCCGACAGGTACGGGAAGAAACCGGGTCCTTCGATGAGTGCGCCCGTGGACGCTGATGCTTCGCGGGATCCGGCCGGCCTGCCGAGGACGCGGACGGTTCCGGAGGTCGGGCGGATCAGGCCGAGGATCATGCGGAGCGTCGTGGTCTTCCCCGCACCGTTGGGGCCGAGGAATCCGTAGATCTCGCCGCGTCGGACCGTCATGTCGACGGCATCGACGGCTGCGCGATCGCCGTAGCGTTTGGTCAGGGCCGAGGTCTCCACGACGGTGTCGGTCCCGGTGGAGGGCACTCGGCCGGGTGGGTCGGTGGTGGTGATTCGGGTGTCTTCGGTCATGCTCCGATCGTGGTCCGGAAAGGCACCGTGGTCGTCCGCCGACGGGCGTGATCGAGCTACGCAGAATTGCGTACGGAATGCGTGCCGCGTCGACAGGCCGGCGCGGCTAGCGTCGGAAGATGTGGAAATCGATCACAGCCGTGCGGTCGCCGAGCCGGTGATGCTCCGCGTGGGGTTCGCGGTCACTCTCGCTGCCCTGGCCACGGTGGCGACGCTCGGGGCGAACAGCATGCGACCGCTGCCCGCGATGATCGGCGCGGGTGTACTCGCAGCGGCGTGCGTCGGAGTCGCGCTGACCGCAACGCGATGGCCGCGAACAGCCCTGGTCGCGGTACCTGCACTCCTGGGGGTGTACTTCGCGACCGGCGGCGCCGACGGGCCGATCTACCTCCTACCCGCCCTGGCGGCGTTCGGTGCGTCGAGTGCGAGGCCGGTCCGCGAGCTCGCTGTCCCGGGCCTTGTTGCAGGTCTCGTGCTGGCCGTCGGGATGACGGCACGGGTCGTCGTCACCGGGTATCCCGCGTGGGTCGCGATGTGGCAGACGCTCGGCACCGCGGCCATCGCCGTCGCTGCCGCTGCGGTGGGTCTCTGGCGGTCGGCACGGCGGGATGCGAACGCCGAACGGGTCCGCCGCGCTGCGACCGAGGAACAACTACGGATCGCCCGCGACCTGCACGACGGGGTCGGGCACGGACTTGCGGTGATCGCGATGCAGGCCGGCGTCGCACTGCACGTGCTCGACCGCGATCCCGACGCGGTGCGGGACGCGCTGGTCGCCATCCGCGACACGAGTCGCGATGCGCTCGGTGAACTGCGTGCAGAACTCACGACCCTCACCGGAGACACCGCCGAACGCCGGCCGCAGCGCGGTCTCGCCGACCTTCCGGTCCTCGTCGACCGGATCCGGGCTGCCGGACTCGTCGTCGACGTGCAGGTGCCGGCACACCCGCTGCCCACCGACGTCGATCATGTCGCGTATTCGATCGTGGCGGAGGCGATGACCAACGTTCTGCGGCATGCGCAGGCAGACACGGTGATCGTCGAAATAGCTGACGAAGGACGGGCCGTGACCGTGCGGGTCGCCGACGACGGACGTGGCCGCACCACGAGCGCCTCCACCGGCGGACTCGGGCTTCGCGCGATGGAGGATCGGGCGGCGGCCCTCGGTGGAACGCTCATCGCCGAGCCCGGACCCGAACGCGGATTCGTCGTGCGGGCAGTGCTCCCCGTCGGTGCGTCCGAGCGTGTGGAGGACTCGCTGTGACCGTGCGGGTGGTGCTCGTCGACGATCAGGCCCTCGTCCGGGTAGGACTGCGGACGTTGTTCGCCTCCGAACCGGATATCGAGGTCGTCGGTGAGGCGGCCGGCGGCATCGAGGCGCTCGCAGTCGTGGCGCACACCCGCCCCGACGTCGTTCTGTGCGACATCCGCATGCCGGCACCCGACGGCCTCGAGGTCTTGCGCCGGATCACCGCCGACCCTGCGCTGCGAGATGTCCGCGTCGTGATGCTCACGACCTTCGAACTGGACGAATACGTCTTCGAGGCATTGCATGCCGGCGCGAGCGGATTCCTGCTCAAGGACGCGGAGCCGACGGCTCTGCTCGATGCTGTGCGCGTCGTCGCCGACGGCGGATCGCTGCTCGCGCCGTCGGTCACCCGGCGCGTGATCGAGCACTTCGTCCACACGCAGGACACCGCGCAACCGCACCCTCGTATCGGGGACCTCACGGCGCGGGAACGCGAGGTCGTCGCCTGGGTCGCGACGGGACGCTCGAACAAGGAGATCGCCGACGAGCTGGTCGTCAGCCCCGACACCGTGCGCACGCACGTCTCGCGCGCGATGCTCAAACTCGGCGCTCGTGACCGGGCACAGCTGGTCGTGTTCGCGATCCGCTCGGGCCTACAACCGTGACAGCGTCGGTACTCCTGACAGCAAGCGATTCCCCACGAAGAGCGCTCATCTGCCCGGTACGAGGTCGGCAGGATCGGTGTTCGCTCCGCACAGAATGACGCAGACCTTCTCCCCGGGCGCAGGGAGATGGTCTCCTGCACCGCGGGCGCCGGCCAGGGCAGTCGAGGCTGCATGCTCGACAACCAGGCGGTACTCGTCCCACAGTGATTGCCGTGCCTGCACGATCGCCTGATCGGACACGGTAACCGACCGCACCAGGGCGTTCTGCGCGGTTGCGAGCGCCATAGCGGACACGCGGCGGGCACCGAGTGAATCCGCCGCCACCGAGTCGACGGGAACATCGACCGGACTTCCCGTCCCGAGTGCGGCGTTGAGCGCTCGACAGTTCTCCGGTTCGACAGCAACGGTCTGCACACCGTGGTGGTGTGCAACTGCAGCGACCCCTGAGAACAGTCCCCCACCACCGACCGCGACCACCACTGTGTTCAGGTCGGGAACCTGGGAGAGGATGTCCGTCATCACCGTTCCGGCACCGGCGGCGATCAGCGGGTGGTCGTAGGCATGGGAGATGAGAGCTCCGCTGCTCGCGGCGAACTCGCTACAGGCGAACTGTGCCTCGGCGTATTCCACTCCGACGAGTCGCACATCCGCCCCGTAACTGCGCAACCGATCCACCTTGATCTGCGGGGCCGTCTCGGGGAGGAACACGGTAGCGGGAACCCGGTGTTCCTGCGCTGCCCATGCACACGCCAGTCCCGCATTACCGCCGGACGCGATCGTGACGCCGGCGTCGGGCAGGGATCCCTGCTCCCGATGCGCCCGCAGGAAGTTCTGTGCGCCGCGGGCCTTGAACGATCCGGTGTGCTGCATGAACTCCAGTGCGAAATACAGATCGTAGGAGGCACCTTCGACATTCGTGTCCATGCCGATACGCGCCACCGTAGCGCGGCGGACACTGTTGCCGATTCGATCGTCCGCTTCCTGCACATCGGCGAACGTCACCTGGTCCACACCGTCTCCCATCGTGCCTCGACTACCGACTCGCACCCTGGTTCCGATGGACGGAACACGGGATCCTCGAGTGACACGCCGTCACCGAATATCCCACCACGGGCGCCGCTTCTGCAGAAACGCCGTCATCCCTTCCGCGGCTTCCTCGGAACCGAACATCTGTGCCGAACGTGCTGCCAGGTCGTCTCCGTAGCGATCGAAGTCCTCGAGGATGCGCTGCGTGACGAGACGTTTCGATTCGGCCAGGCCTTGCGGTGAGCATGCACGGATCTCCGCGAGCAACTCCACTAGCACCGCTCCGGTATCGGCTACCGACAGGGTGACGAGCCCCTCGGAGCACGCCTCCTCGGGGCCGAACCGTTCGCCGGTCAGGAAATAGCGTGCAGCCGCGCGCGACGACAACCGCGGGAGCACGGTCAAGGAGATGATGGAGGCGGCCAGACCGAGCCGTGCCTCGGTGAGCGCGAATGTAGAGGCGGGCCCGGCGACGACGATGTCGCAGGCCCCGATCAGACCCATGCCGCCGGCGCGGACGTGCCCGTCGATGCGGGCCAGGACCGGTTTGGGGAGTTCCAGGATCTGCCGGAGCAAGGCAGCCATGTCACGGGTGCGTGCGGCAACCGTCTCCTGCGCGGACCCGGATGAATTACTCAGATCCGCTCCAGCACAGAATGCTCCACCGGTATGAGTGAGGACGACCGCGCGGACGTCGGGGTCGGAAGCCGCGTCGTCGAGTCCGCGGCTCAGTTGCGTCAGCAGCGGGACGGACAGGGCGTTGCGGTTGTGCGGTGAGTCGAGGGTCAGTGTCGCAGTGCCGTGGTCGACGGCGTGACGCACCACCACCGGATCGGGTTCGGTCATGACAACTCCTCGAGGTGGTGGCCCCCTTCGTTGTCGGGGCTCTCGTCCGGTGCGGCCTCGTCGTGTGGCGTGACGACAGCGAGGACGGCGCCGACGGCGACCTGATCGCCGACCTCGACGGCGAGTGTCGTGAGGGTGCCGGCGGTGGGTGCGGTGACGGTGTGCTCCATCTTCATCGCTTCGATCCACACGAGCGGCCTGCCCGCGTCCACCACGTCGCCGACGGCAGCACCGAGCCTGGTCACCGATCCCGGCATGGGTGCGAGCAGTGATCCTGTAGCGATCCGGGCGGTGGGGTCGACGAAGCGCGGTACTGCGGTCAATCGCACCGGTCCTAGCGACGAGTCGACGTGCACCGCGTCGCCGTACCGCGCAACTGCGAAAACTCGGCGGACACCGTCGACATCCAGAACGACGCGATCCGGGGTGAACCCCACGACGCCGAGGTCGTCCCGGCCGTCGATGCGGACACCGTCGCGCGTGATCCGGTAGTGCACCTCGTGGTCGTCGTGAACGCCTGTGAATCGTTTGACCTGCGGCTGCGACGGCAGATTCCGCCATCCCGAGGGCAGACCCGCATTCACCGTGGCAGCGGCACGGTTGGCGGCCGACTCCGCCAGAGCGGCGGCGATTGCGGAGATCGCTTCCGCCTGCGCGGAGGCGATCGGCGCCGACAGTTCCGCAAGTCCATGGGTGTCGAAGAAGGCCGTGTCGGTCTCCCCCGCACGGAAGGCGGAATGTCGCAGCACCGCGACGAGGAGATCGCGGTTGGTGACGATGCCGTGGATCTCGGTGCGCGTCAGCGTCGACGCCAGTAGACGCACCGCGCGGTCGCGGGTCGGCGCGTACGAGATGACCTTGGCGAGCATCGCGTCGTAGTGGACGCCGACCTCCGTTCCCGCGACGACACCGGAGTCGACACGCACACCGGTGTGCCGGAGCACGTCGAACTCGCGTGCCTCTTGCGGCAGCGCGAACCGGTGCACGGTGCCGGACTGCGGTTGCCAGTCCCGGGCCGGGTCCTCGGCGTAGAGCCTGGCCTCCACGGAATGGCCGTGTACCGGGGGTGGTTCGGGGTCGAGGGGGTCACCGTCGGCGATGCGGAACTGGAGATCGACGAGATCGAGCCCGGTCGTGCATTCGGTGACGGGGTGCTCGACCTGCAGCCGCGTGTTCATCTCCAGGAAGTGGAACTGCCCCGAGCCGTCCGCGAGGAACTCGACGGTGCCGGCGCCTTCGTATCCGATGGCCTGTGCGGCACGCCTGGCGGCGTCGAACAGGCGCGGGCGCATCCCCTCGATCGCATCGACGAGTGGTGAGGGTGCCTCCTCGATCACCTTCTGGTGGCGCCGTTGGATCGAGCATTCACGTTCGCCCACTGCCCATACCGTGCCGTGTCGGTCCGCGAGGATCTGGACCTCGACGTGCCGTCCGTTCTCGAGGTACCGCTCGCAGAACACCGTCGGGTCGCCGAACGCCGACGCGGCCTCCCGGCGGGCAGCATCGAGTTGCCCAGGCAGGTCGGCCAACGTTCGCACCACCCGCATTCCGCGTCCTCCGCCGCCTGCGGATGCCTTGACGAGCACCGGGAGGTCGGCGTCGGTGATGTCGGCGGGGTCGAGTTCGGCGAGAACCGGGACACCGGCGTCGGCCATCATCTTCTTGGCTGCGACCTTCGAACCCATCCGTTCGATCGAGTCCGGGCGCGGTCCGATCCAGTTCAACCCCGCGTCGAGCACAGTACGCGCGAATCCGGCGTTCTCGGACAGGAACCCGTAACCCGGATGGACCGCGTCGGCACCGGCCGCCAGCGCAGCGGCGACGATCTTCTTCCCGTCGAGGTAGGTCTCGGCAGGGGTGACTCCCGCAAGTCGCACGGCGGCATCGGCGTCGTCGACGTGCGGACTGTCCGCGTCGGCATCGGAGAACACCGCGATCGCGCCGAGTCCGGCCCGACGGCACGAAGCGAACACGCGGCGGGCGATCTCCCCACGATTCGCCACGAGCACCGAGGTGATGGTCGATTCGGTCACGGGAACCTCACATCCGGAAGACGCCGAAGGATTCGGCGCCTCTGATCGGGGCGGTGGCAACGGCCGACAGGCACAGTCCCAGCACGGTGCGGGTATCGCGGGGGTCGATGATGCCGTCGTCGTAGAGACGACCGGACAGGAACATCGGCAGCGATTCGGCTTCGATCTGGTTCTCGACCGCCGCGCGCATCGCCTCGTCGGCGGCCTCGTCGAAGTCCTGGCCGCGTGCCTGCGCGGCCGCACGGCCCACGAGAGAGATGACCCCGGCCAGTTGGGCGCCTCCCATGACCGCAGACTTGGCGCTGGGCCACGCGAACAGGAACCGCGGATCGAAGGCACGTCCGCACATGCCGTAGTGGCCGGCGCCGTAGGACGCGCCGATGAGGATGGAGATGTGCGGCACCGTGGAGTTGGCGACCGCGTTGATCATCATCGCCCCGTGTTTGATCATGCCGCGTTCCTCGTATTCCCGTCCCACCATGTATCCGGTGGTGTTGTGCAGGAACAACAGCGGCGTATCGGCACGGTTGGCGAGTTGGATGAACTGCGCTGCCTTCTGCGATTCCTCGTTGAACAGCACGCCGCGCGCGTTGGCGAGAATCCCGATCGGATAGCCGTGCACCTGTGCCCATCCGGTCACGAGCGACGACCCGTAGAGCGGTTTGAACTCGTCGAAGTCGGAATCGTCGACCACGCGGGCGATGACTTCCCGCGGATCGAAGGGCCGCCGAAGATCCTCGGGGACGATCCCGAGCAGCTCCTCGGCGTCGTACCGGGGGTCGCGTACCTCCGTCCAGGGTGCCGGGCCGGCCTTGCGGTGGTTGAGACGCCGCACGATGCTGCGACCGATGCGCACCGCGTCCTGTTCGTCGACCGCGAAGTGGTCGGCCAGACCCGAGATACGGGCGTGCATCTCGGCGCCGCCGAGTGACTCGTCGTCCGATTCCTCACCGGTGGCCATCTTCACCAGCGGCGGACCGGCGAGGAACACCTTCGACCGCTTCTCGATCATCACCACGTGGTCGGACATTCCAGGGATGTACGCGCCTCCGGCGGTCGAATTGCCGAACACCAACGCGATCGTCGGGATACCTGCCGCCGACAACCGGGTCAGATCACGGAAGAGTCGGCCGCCGGGGATGAACACTTCCTTCTGCGTGGGCAGATCCGCGCCACCGGATTCGACGAGGGTGATCAGCGGCATCCGGTTCTGCAGAGCGATGTCGTCGGCACGCAGCGTCTTGCGCAGTGTCCACGGATTGCTGGTGCCGCCGCGGACGGTGGGGTCGTGAGTCGCGATGACACATTCGACGCCTTCGATCACACCGATGCCGGTGACGACGCTGCCTCCGACGGGAAACTCGGTGCCCCAGGCCGCGAGCGGTGAGAGCTCGAGGAACGGCGAGTCGGGGTCGAGGAGCAGTTCGATCCTCTCCCGCGCAAGCAACTTGCCGCGGTCGTGGTGTCGCCGAACGTATTTCTCTCCTCCGCCGGCAAGGGCCCTGCCGTGTTCGATGTCGAGTTCGGCCAGGCGAGCACGCATCGTCTCGGCGGCGGCGCCGTATTCGGTGGAGCCGGGATCGAGGGTCGAGATCAAGGTGCTCACGTGTGTTTCTCCAGCAGGACGGTGGGGATGTCGATGTATCGGGCTCGCAACCATTCACCGAGCCCCTTGGCCTGCGGGTCGAAGCGAGCGCGGGAGGCGACGCCGCGACCGAGGATTCCCTCGATCACGAAGTTCACCGCCCGCAGATTCGGAAGCAGATGACGCGTGACGGACAAGGGTTCGACCTCGGGAAGCAGATCCTTCAGCGTCTCGACGGTGAGAGTGTTTGCAAGCCACTGCCATTCGTCGTCGGATCGGACCCACACTCCGATGTTGGCGTCACCGCCCTTGTCACCGCTTCGGGCACCGGCGATCGTGCCGAGCGGAACGCGACGAGTCTGCCCGGGCGGCAGAGGCGCGGGCCCGCCCGGGTCCGGCAACGGTTCGAGGGCCCGGGTGATCGGCGCGGTGGGGATGTCGACGCGTGTGCCGTCGGCCAGCACTGCGATGTGCGGCACGCGCGTCGCTGCGACGTACTCGGCCGTGTAGACCCCGTAGGCGGTGCCCGAGCCGGGCGGGGCGGTGACGAAGAACCCGGGATAGCCGGCAAGGGCGAACTCGACTGCCGTGGAGGTGAATGCGCGTCCGACGACGTCGGGGTCGGGATCGCGCGCAGTGCAGCGCAGCAGAGCGCTCGCGGTTTCCTCGGTGTCGGCATCGGCATGGTCGGTGCGCGCGAGGGTCCACTCGAGTTCGGCAGGTCGTCTCGGCAGGTTCGATTCCATCTGAGCTCGCACCAACTGGGCCTTCGCATCGATGTCCAGTCCGGTCAGGACGAAGACGACCTCGTTGTAGAACCCGGCGAGCGCGTTGAGGCACACCTTCAGGGTCGGTGGGGGTGGTTCGCCCTTCACCCCGGTGATGCGGACACGATCGGGTGCTTCCCGGCTCAGCATGACGGTGTCGATGCGCGCGGTGACGTCGGGGTTCGCGTAGCGTCCGCCCGTCACCTCGTACAGCAGTTGTGCGGTGACCGTGCCGACGGTGACGGCTCCTCCGCTGCCCGGCTGCTTGGTGATCGTCGCCGCGCCGTCGGCCTCGATCTCGGCGACGGGGAATCCGGGGCGGACGAGGTCATCGAGTTCGGTGAAGAACGCATAGTTTCCGCCGGTCGCCTGGGTGCCGCATTCGATGACGTGCCCTGCGACAACAGCACCGGCGAGCGCATCGAAGTCGTCGGGAGCCCAACCGAAATGGGCGGCGGCGGGACCGACGATCACCGATGCGTCGGTAACGCGTCCGGTCACGACGATGTCGGCTCCGGCATCGAGGCACCGCGCGATGCCCCACGCACCAAGATATGCGTTCGCGGTGAGCGGGCGCGGGTCGGCGGCGAAACCGAACTCGTCGATGCGAGTGAGGAGATCGTCACCTTCGACGTGGGCGATGCGCGGCGACAGACCGAGCCGATCTGCAACCGTGCGCAGCGCCGCGGCCAGACCCGCAGGGTTGAGACCTCCCGCGTTCGCGACGATCCGCACGCCCTTGTCGAGGGCGAGCCCCATGCAGTCCTCGGCCTGCCGCAGGAAGGTCTTGGCGTAACCGAGATCCGGATTCTTCAGACGGTCACGACCGAGGATGAGCATCGTCAGTTCCGCGAGGTAGTCGCCGGTCAGGTAGTCGAGTTCCCCGCTTTCGAGCATCTCGCGCATCGCCGACAGACGGTCGCCGTAGAAGCCGGAGCAGTTGCCGACTCGCACGACGCGGTTCACGCGATCCGCTCCCGCACCGGGCAACCTGTCCGCCGAGCTTCGAGCCGGCAGAGAGCGTCGAGGGCATGACCTCCGGCGCGTAGATCGTCGAGAACCTCGGGCGACTCCACCATGTGGTCAGCGTCACATGTCGATGCTCTCGGAGCAAGCACTCATGACTGTTCTGCGCAGCATCCAGCCGTACTCCGGCGGGCCGAGAGTGGCATCACCGCTGCGTGCGGCGACGACGCCTCCCATCCGGCACATCGGACCGCCCGGCCGGCTCTGCAGCTCCTCGACTGCTCCCGAACTCGACGGCCTCTGCGTCCGCACCTCGGCCGGTCAGTGCCTGAACCACCATCTCGAGGTCGCGCAGGGTCACCTCATCTACCGACGAACGGCCTTCTTCATCTCGAACGGAACGGGCCATGACAACTCCTGACAGAAGAACCACCGACCACGCCGTCGACCGTCGCAACACGAACAGAACCACCGCCACACGAACCGGCACCGGCAAGGCACCGGGCCCGACATCATCGGCAGGCCTGCGACACCGGTGAGTCTAATCCCGCCCGGAGCAACTTTTCGCCGCGATCGGTTGCGCGCATGTAACTCGCCCGGACGACGAACGTCGAACTCGTCACGGCTCCTCGTTCACGACTCCGGTCTACCCCGCGACGGATACCGTGGATGCATACTTCATCGAGGTCAGGAGTTGCCGTGCCCAAGCTGGAGATCAAGCAGAAGGCCCAACTTACCCGCAAGCAGGCGTCCGACCGGCTGATTGCACTCGGTCGTGCCTTGGCGACGGGATCCGAGGTGGAACTGGACTCGGGCGGTGATTCCATTTCGCTCGTCGTCGCCGACCGGCTCGAATGGGAACTCGAGATCGAGGTGGACGGCGACCAGGTCGAGATCGAGGTCGAATTCAGTTGGCGGGACGCCCCATCCGACAGTCCACAAGCCGATGCGGACGAGGACGAAGACGAGGAGCCGGACGAGGAAGCGGACACCGCCGAAGGTTCGGACGAGGACCCGGATGAAGACGAGGGCGAGGTCGAGGACGAGCCACAGCAGGCCGAGCCGCGACGGAGAGCCCCGGTCAAGAAGACGGCGCGGCGTGGTCGGCCACGTAAGCGCGCCGCCGACTGATCGATGCACAGCCCCCTGCGCCGCTCCTACCTTCGCGAGCGCCTCGGGGCCGACGCCGCATTCCTTCCCGCCGTCCGACAGCGTCGGATCTTTCGGACCCCCGACCCCGTCACTGCGGTCGGTCACCCGCTCGGACCGAGCGCTTGGCACGCTCACGTACCACTACGGCCTCGCATACGCACCCCATAGGACGCATGGGGACGGACAGCACTGTGCGCGGCCCGGACTGACTCAGGTGAGTCCAGCAGGCCCCGTTTCCGGTTGCAAGACCTATCCCGCAGAAGGCTCACAACCGAAAAGTGAGGCTCACAACCCTGGTGGTCGACCCTCCGGGTTGTGAGCCTCACTTCAGCGTTGTGAGCTTCCCGCCGAACGCACTCTGCGCTCAGCGGGCGTAACGGTCGGCGAGCTCGGTTCCGATACGCGCCAGTTCTTCCCGCACCGAGACCGGATCGAGCACCTCGACCAGCGCGCCCCATCCGGCGAGATTCCGGGCGATGTCGAGCAGCGTCGGCGCGGCGATCCGCACCCGACTGTGTCCGTCGTCGAGTTCGTCGTCGACGTGGCAGTGCCGACCGAAATGGTTCCGCAGGATCGGGACGTATCGGCTTCCGATGAGAACCGTCGCCCACGTGCGCGAGCGCTTCTGCTCGACCTGGCCGACCACCTCGTCCCACGCCTGCTCGAGCGCGAAGTCGTCGGGTCGTTCTGCGGCGTCATCGGTCGGTTCGGCCCCGCTGATCCGGTCGACGCGGAAGGTGCGCTGCCCTCGCTCGGTGCCGGCGATCAGATACCAGGTGCCGTCCTTGTCGACGAGTCCCCACGGATCGACGACGCGCTCCGATCGCTCCCGCATGGCGTTCGTGTAGGTGAACCGGACCTTCCGTCGACGCACCACCGCCGTCTGCAGAAGGTCGACGATCTCGGGTCGCGGGCGGTCGAGCCCGCTCCACCCCGTCCGGTCGTTCATCACCGCACCGGCGGCCGCTTCGGCGTCGGCCCGGAAGGTCTGCGGCAGGGCGCGGACGAGCTTGCGAAGCGCGATCTTGGCCTCCGCCGACACGGACGCCGCCGGCCCGACGAGGAGGAACAACGCCCGGGTCTCGGTGGCCGACAGTCCGCTGAGGTCGGTCCGGGCACCGCCGACGAGCGACCACCCGCCTCCGCGTCCCGGCTGCGGATAGACGGGGATGCCTGCCGCCGACAACGCTTCGAGGTCGCGGCGCGCCGTCGCCACCGACACCTCGAGCTCCTCCGCAAGGTCTGCAGCGGTCACCCGCCCACGCTGTTGGAGGAACAACAGGGCCGCGACGAGCCGGTCTGCGCGCATGCCTCGAGTATCCCGAAGAAAGTGCTCAGTCGATGAGCACTTTGACTGCGAGAGTTGTTCCCAGAAGACCAACGAGAGGAACGACCGTCATGTTGCGAGGACTCACCACCACCAACTACATCGTCGACGACCTGCGTGCCGCCATCGACTGGTACACCGAACTGCTCGGTGTCGAGCCGTATTTCGTACGGGAGGTCGACGGAGCTCCGGCGTACGTCGAGTTCCGGATCGGCGACTTCCAGCACGAGCTCGGATTCATCGAGCGCCGGTTCGCGCCGCCGCACCGGACCGGTTCGGACACCGGCGCGACGCTCACCTACTGGGCGGTCGACGACGTCGAGGCCACCTACGAGCGGCTCCTGTCGCTCGGAGCCACCACGCACGAGGGCATCACCGAACGCGGTCCCGGGTTCGTCACCGCCTCGGTCGTCGACCCGTTCGGCAACGTGCTCGCGGTGATGTACAACCAGCACTATCTCGACATCGTCGACTCGGTGAAGGGCGCCTGAGATGCACCTCGCGACGGACGGGAGCACACCGACCCCGGCGACCGGCGACCTGCACCCGCCTCGCTACGCTCCAGCTCATGAGTGAGCCGACTTCGACCTACGCCAACGTGACGCTCGACCCGCGTGCCAACGTCTACTTCGACGGCAAGTGCGTCAGCCACAACTTCCATCTGGCGGATGGAACCCGCAAGTCGGCCGGCGTGATCCTGCCCGCGACCCTGAACTTCGGCACTGCTGCTCCCGAGGTCATGGAGCTGCACAGCGGCGCGTGCTGCGTCCGGTTGGCCGGCAGCGAGGACTGGACCTCCTACGGTGCAGGCGACTCCTTCTCGGTGCCCGGCGACTCGTCCTTCGACATCGAGGTGACCGAGGCCGTCAGCTACGTCTGCCATTACGGCTGACCACACTCCCGAGCGAACGAGAACGCTCCCACCGAGTCCTGCTCGGTGGGAGCGTTCTTCCGTTCGTGGCGACCGGGCCCTACACGCGAACCCGGCTCAGCCGGTGACCTCTGCCCGATCAGCCGAAGTGCCGGCCTGCGCCTTCCGCTGCGACGAGGCGTGGCCGACGAACATCGCCGACGCCACGATCCCGATGATCAGGACCGACGCGGGCAGGAGCATCGACTGGCTCAGCGCGGTGCTGAACTTCTCGGCGATCTGCTCCGGGAGAGCGGTTCCCATCGCGGCTCCGCCGCCTTCACCGGCCTGCACCTCACCGAGTCCCTGCGCGGCCATCAAAGACGAGATCAAGGCACCGATCGCAGCGCTGCCCAGCACCGAACCGACCTGACGGGTGGTGTTGTAGATGCCGGCACCAGCACCCGCCTGGTGAATGGGCAGGTTGTGCGTGGCGGTGGAGGCCAGCGGTGCCCAGATGCACGAATTGGACACGCCGGCGATACCGGCGATGAGCAGGAACAGCACGATGGGGCTGTCCGGCGTCATGAGCACCGCGAACCCGAAGATCGACGCGGAGAAGAGCGTGAAGCCGACGGTGGGCAACACCCGCGGCGGCATCCGGTCGGAGAACTTGCCGACGAGCGGTGCCGTCAGACCGGTGACGATCGCCATCGGGGCGAAGATCAGGGCGGCGCGCGTGGGTGAGAATCCGCGGACCGTCTCGAGATAGAAGTACGCCGGAACCATCAGGGCGGTCATGGCTGCGCCCATCGACGAGATCGCGATGTTCGACATCGAGAAGTTCCGGTCGCGGAACAGGGCCAGCGGCACGAGGGGTTCACCCTTGTTGCGCGCCTGGTTGAAGACGAACAGCACCATCACCGCGATACCTGCGACGATCATCGTCCAGGTCCATACGTCCCAGTCGCGGCTGGAACCTTCCTGGATTCCGAAAACGAGCAGGAACATTCCGACGCCACTGAGGATCACGCCGACGACGTCGAACTTGTGCGGTTGGGTCTCGAGGCTGGGCACCAGGCACGCCGCCAGCACGAACGCAATGATGCCGACCGGGACGTTGATGTAGAAGATCCAGTTCCAGCCCTGCCAATCGACCAGCACACCACCGACGAGGGGCCCGAGCAGCGAGGCCAGACCGGCGACCGCGCCCCACAGACCCATGGCCGCGCCGCGCTTGTCGGGCGCGAAGGTGCGGGTGATGATCGCCATCGTCTGCGGCGTCATCAGCGCCGCGCCGAGTCCCTGGACGGCGCGGGCGGCGATGAGCATCTCGATGGTGCCGGAGGTCGCGCACCACAGCGACGCTGCGGTGAACACCACCAGGCCCGCAAGGTAGATGTGCTTGGGGCCGAACCGGTCGCCGAGACGACCGGTGAACAGCAGAGGCACCGCATAGGTGAGCAGATAGGCGCTGGTCACCCAGACGACCTGATTGATGTCGGCCTGCAGGTCGGCCATGATCGCCGGGTTGGCCACCGCGACGATGGTCAAGTCCAGCAGGATCATGAAGAACCCGACCACCAGGGCCGACAGGCCCCACCACGGATTACGTTCGGTTTTCATCGATTTCGTTCCTGTTCGCACCGGTCGAGCACGACCGGCGATCTATTGGGTCAAGGTGTCCCGGTTCGGTCGATGTACTACGGCCGACCGGGACCACTACTTCCCGCACCGCTCCTCCGCAGTTCGGCGAGAGTCTCGTCCGTCAGCGCCGCACCCCAGTCGCGGCCGAGATCATGGGGCGGGTCCGGAAGTTGTAGATCGGCGGCATCGAAGCTCTGCCACGCGAGGGAGCCGTCGCGGATCTCCTCGATCAGCCCGCGAAGCCAGTCCGCTTCGTGGGCGGTCCTGTCCCGGAGAAAGTCGACGGCCACCCAGTAGCGACGCGGCACGCCGTTGTCCGCGGCCCACATGCGGATCGCGTCGAATTCGACAAGTTCTTCCTCGAGCCGGTCGATGCGCTCGCCGAGGAGAACGACGACCTCGTCGGCCGGAAGGTTGTGCGATTCGGCGAGACCGAGGGGAAAGATCGGATATTCACGGACGGGCCGTCGGATGATCTCGGCGAGGCGGGCCCGCACGGCCGCGGCGCCGGCCTCGGTGATGCTGTAAGTGGTGCGCTCGGGCCTGTTGCCTGCGCGTTCTGTGCCTTCCTGCCGGATCAGTCCGCTTTCCGCGAGGCGGGAAACAGTGTGGTACAGCGAGCTCGGCCGGAGCTTGATCAGGTTGTCCTCGCGCCGCTTGAGCAGAAGCTGGTGCATCTCGTAGGGATGCATCGGCCGTTCCTCGAGCAGCCCGAGTACCGCGACGGCCATAGGCGTCAGGACGGGGCTGCGGGGCTGATCGGACACCGGTCTCGATTTCCTTCGATCGTCGGGAGGCGTTGCGATTCTGCGACTGGTTCGCTTCGAATAGTCGGCGCCGAATATACGGCGTGGAATAGCGGACGGACAAGCAGGTCGGGTCGGTCGACATCGGCACGCTCGAGCGTCCCCGGAATCGGACCGTCCGGGTGGCAGACTCCCCTCGTGGACAGTCGCGTCGAACTCGGAGTCATCGCAGTCTTCGCCGGCCTACTCGTCGGGGCGGTGTTGTTCGTGCCGTTCGTCGCGTTGAGCTATCGACGCCGCGGCCGCCTCTCGCTCGGACGGCTGGCGCTGTTCGTCGCAGCCCTCGTCTACTTCTGGGCACTGTGGGCCTACACCCTGCTGCCACTCCCCGATCCACAGACGCTGGTGTGCGCCGGGACCAACACCGATCCGCTCGCCTTCGTCGACGACCTGTGGGGTGCGTGGTCGAACACCGGCAGTCCCACCGCATTCCTCCGCGACACGGCGGTCCTGCAACTGGCGCTGAACGTGCTGCTGTTCGTTCCGCTCGGATTCTTCGTCCGCGCGCTCGGGGGCCGCGGAATCCTCGTGGCGATCGCGGCCGGGTTCGCGACGTCGCTGTTCGTCGAACTCGCCCAACTGACCGGGATGTGGGGTGCGTACGACTGCGCGTATCGGGTGTTCGACGTCGACGATCTGCTCACCAACACGGTCGGCGCGGCGCTGGGTTCGCTGTTGGCACTTGTGGTTCCGCGCGGATTGTCGGATCCTTCCGCTGACGTCGACCCGGGAGCACCGCGCCCGGTCACCGTCCCACGCCGGTTGCTCGCGATGTTGTGCGACTGGCTCGGCTACACGTTGACGACCTTCGCCGTGGCGGTCGCGGTGCGGGCCTACCTGATCTACCTCGCCGACGATCGCGCGACCGCCGTCGAAGGTCCGGTGTCGACGATCATCGGCGGCAGCGTCACCCTCGCGGTGTGGTTGCTCGTCATCCTCACCACGGGCAGGTCTCCCGGTGATCACGTCGTGCGACTGCGGTACGTGGGAGGCTCGATGCCCGTGGCGGTCTCGCGGCTCCTGCGGTTCCTCGCCGGCATCGGCGGATACGGTCTGCTCGATCTTCTCCCCGAGGAGTGGAGCATCCTGGTCACGATCTTCGCGGGTGTCGCGGTGGTGACGGCTCTGTTCACCCGCAACGGTCGCGGTCTGCCGGGTGTGCTGAACAGGCAGGAACTCGTCGACAGTCGTGCGCTCCCGCAGCCGGCGGTGGAGGTCGATTCGACAACCCGCACGTGATCGTCACGTCCGAAAGGAGGCTCTTCGAGTAGTCCGCTACGCATGATTTCGCAGCACCCGAGCGTGAAGCTTCGTTCGAAGCACTTTTCGGCGCAGGAAAGGATCCGTCATGACCGACCTGGACTCCCCGTCGACCCGCAAGGTCTGCAGAACGATGGCTGCGCACCGCATCCCCAGGTGCGCACGGTTCTCTCCGTCGACGACGAGGTCCTCACGTTCGAATCGGGGCAACCATGAACCTGAGATGAGGGTTTCCGGCCGATGCGACGCACCGGCCGGAACCCCTCGTTCGAGTACGGTCACGATCTGTGCAACCACACGCCGGCGCTGCCGAACCCGATGATGTCGGCGCGACCGTCACCGGTGGTGTCCGCCAGGAACCGCGGATGCTGGTCGACCCGCCACCCACCGGCGTCGTAACCGAAGTTGGTGACGATCAATCCGGGCGCGTCGAACCCGCCGTTGCCCAGTGCCCGCGACACGTAGACGCCGGCATTGCCGAATCCGACGATGTCCGCACGACCGTCCCCGGTGGTGTCCGCCAGGAACCGCGGATGCCGCTCGATCCGCCATCCTCCGGCGCTGTAGGCGAAGTTGTCGACGACGCGCGTGACCGGCCCGTACGTCCCATCGGCTCGAGCCAGAGAGACATACACACCCGCCTCGCCGAATCCGACGATGTCAGCCCGGCCGTCCCCGGTGGTGTCCGCTAGGAACCGTAGATGCCGCTCCACGCGCCAACCACCCGCGTTGTACCCGAAGTCGTCGACGACGCGCGTGACCGGTCCGAACGTCCCGTCCGCCTGCGCTCGGGACACGTACACCCCGGCATCACCGAATCCGACGATGTCCGCCCGGCCGTCACCCGTGGTGTCGGCCAGGAACCGCGGATGCCGCTCCACCCGCCATCCACCGGCAACGTAGCCGAAATCGGCGACCACCCTCGTCACCGGACCGAACGACCCATCGGCCTGCGCCCGAGACACGTACACCCCTGCATCACCGAAACCGACGATATCGGCCCGGCCGTCCCCGGTCGTATCCGCCAGGAACCGCGGATGCCGCTCGACCCGCCACCCACCGGCAACGTAGCCGAAATCGGCGACCACCCTCGTCACCGGACCGAACGACCCGTCCGTTTGCGCCCGCGAGACATACACCCCGGCGTCGCCGAACCCGACGATGTCCGCCCGGCCGTCCCCGGTCGTATCCGCCAGGAACCGCGGATGCCGGTCCACCCGCCATCCACCGGCCTGGTAGGCGAAGTCCTTGACGACGAGGCGTGGTGTCTCGAAGCGTCCGTTGGGCTGAGAGCGCGACACGTAGACACCGGCATCACCGAATCCGACGATGTCCGCCCGGCGGTTGCCCGTGGTGTCGGCGAGGAACCGCGGATGCCGATCGGTGCGCCACGATCCGGCGTTGTACCCGAAGTTGTTGACGGCGAGCTGCGGCGCCCATCCGAGGTGTCCGGGAGTGAAGCCGCAGACGGTGAACGTGTTGCCCTTCATCAGGCACGGGACGCCACCTTCGGCCGCGCAGTTCTCGCAGTTGCCGTTGGCGAGTCCGTATCGTCCGAAGGCACCGCCGCACGTGCACCTGCTGTCCGCGTACTCGTCCGGGCAGCCGAAGATGTGTCCGGTCTCGTGCGCGAACACCCGGTCGATGTTGTCCGGGCCCCAGCCGTCGTTGTTGTAGTCCATGACGACCCGTGGCGCACCCGCGTACGCGAAGTGACCGAGCGGATACTTCGTGAAGAAGGCGCAGTACGTCCAGCGGGTTCCGTAACGGCTGCGGATGTCCTCGACGTAGGCACCCACGCCGTTCCAGTCGGCACTGTAGCCCAGCGCGCCCATCGCCGGATCACGCCAGAGCGCCTCGAGGTCGGCAGCGGACGGGTCCGCCTGCACACTCAGGTTCACGTTCTGGATGTCGTACGAGAAGGAGATGCCCGCCAAGGGGTTTGCGGTGGCGAGCCATCCCAGACCGTTCTGGACCTCGGCGATCACCTTCACCACCTCGGCCTCGGTGAAGCTCAATGCCGCAGTCGGTCCCTGAACGATGACGATGCCGACCGCCACCGACCCCTCGAGATAGGAACTCGTCGGGCCCGCTTCCTGCTCGCTGTCGCTCTCTGCCACCTGGGGCGGGACGGGCACGACCGACGTGCAGTCCCCCATGTCCCACTCTCGACCGTCGCGGGGCCGGTTCTCCTTCGCCCGCCGGTAGTCGGCGGATTGCCGCAACCGTTGCGCCGCGAGGCCCAGTGTCTCGACCTCGGTGGGGTCGTCGACGAGGTCCCGCATGTCTCCGATCTCCGGGACGGATTCCTCCGCGGACTCCCCCGGAGCGGCAAGGATGGAGATCCGCCCGTAGCGGTGGATCGTTCGTTCCTGTGCCTCGTCGCTCGGATCGGCTGCGCGTACGTCGTCTGCACGTACGACGCGTTCCGTGATGTTCAGGTCGCCGGTCATGTCATGCTCCTGATGTCGAGAATGTGTGCAAACCGGTCCGGTGCGAGTCACCGGCCGGGGATGTCCGGCGGTTCGAATCCGGGAGTGTCCCAGTTCGAGCCCTCGCCGGGGCGCGTCTTCGGCGCGTGTCGGGCCACCCAGGCGTCCACGAACAACTGCTCCTCGAGCGACAGGCCGAACGGCTCGCCGTCGGGAGCAGTGTCGTAGACGCCGAGGACTCCTGGAGTTCTTCGAATACCCTCCCTCACATCAGGATCCGCGAGGACGAGGAGCAGCCGTGGCCGGAGCAACTGGGTCACCGAGGCCATCGCCTCGATGTCGGCAACCGCCGCGTCGGCCTGCTCGGAGGCAAGGACGACCAGGTGCTCTCGCGGTGTTTCGACCATGGATGTCTCCCCGCCCTCCGAGGTGCTTCCCCGTTGCGGATTCGTCGCGTCGTGCGAGCAGGCCGTCGCCGACACCAGGACTACGACCGACAACACCGCCAGGACGACGGAGATCCTGCGCATCGGGCACCGACTCACGGTGCGGTGGCCAACCCCGCGCCTGCGTCGGTCTGTGGCAACGGCAGCACCTCGGCCCCGTCGACCAGCGTCTTCCAGAGTTCCTTCCCGGTCTTCGCTGCGCTCTGCACGATGAGCGCCGCCAATCCGGCCACGTGCGGCGTGGCCATGGACGTGCCGCTGATCGTGTTGTAGCGGTCCGGCATCGGCCACGACGAGTACACGTCGACACCGGGTGCGGCGATGTCGATCGCACCGCCCGGAACCACGGTGGCCCTGGCCGAGAACGCCGCCATCCTCAGGTCGGACGCCAGTGCCGCGACCGCCATGATCGACGGCGAGTTCGCGGGACCTCCGACGAATCCGGGGTCCGCCGGCCGACGAGCGTTGTTCCCCGCAGCAGCGATGATCAGCGTCCCGGCAGCCAGTGCGCGCTGTCCGACGGCCTCGTAGGCCATCACCGGTTGAGGAACGTTGGCGCCCAGAGACATCGAGACGACCTGGCACCCGTTGGCCAACGCCCACTCGATCCCGGCAAGGATTGTGGAGTCGGACCCACTGCCCTGATTGCTCAGCACCTTCCCGACGAAGATCGCCGCCTTCGGTGCGACGCCGTAGCCTCGCGCGTTCGGTAGATTCCTCGGTCCGCAGGACGTGCCGACACAGTGGGTGCCGTGTCCGTTCCCGTCCTGGACCGCCTGTCCTGCGATGAACGATTTGCTGATGATCGTCCGGCCCGCGAAGTCGGGATGGTTCAGGTCGAATCCGGTGTCGAGCACGGCCACCCGAACGCCGGAGCCATCGAACTGCGACGTGAGCGCACGGGTGGCCTGCAGACCCCAGGTGTGCCTGCGGCCGTCCGCCAGATGTGTCTCCATGGCCAGCGGTGCCGCCAGGGTATGGACGACATGTTCGGGTTCCACGGCCACGATCGCCGGATCCTGCCGTGCGACCTCCTCGAGCGATTCGACCTGCGACGCGTCGACCGCGGCGACAGCCACCCCGAGTCGTTCGAAGATGGTCGCGTCGGCGGATTCGAGTTCGTCGGCGGGGACCGCTTCCGGTCCCGTCTCGTCGCTGGACGCGATCGAGGTCACGCCGCTGATCGATTCGAGTGCGGCGACCCGTTCCTCGTGGGTGCTGTCCTCGGTGAAAGTGATGATCTGCCGGCCCGTGGTCTCGGCCTCGACGGGGCCGTCGGCATCGTCCGTCATCATGATGAGTTCCTCTGATCCGAAGGGTGACAAGAGATGCGGGAGGACCCCGCGGGATCAGTATGGGAACCGGCCGATACCGGCGCCTGCGTAGACGACTACCCCATTTCGACCGTGCTGGTCGCGTCACTGGTGCGTAGCCGTTCTCGATTTCGGTGTTCCCGACCGTGCTGAGCGACGTCGGGACCACCGAAATCGCATCCGGTCACCGCGTGTGCGCCCCCCCTCCGGGACCGGCCGGAACCATTCCCCCACACGCGACATCAGTGCGGGATCACCTGCGGCCGTGACGGAACCGTCCCGGAGAGCACAGGACCAATCACATCGACCGTGGGCGAGCGCCAGCAGTGCCGGGATCGACGACTCGAGATAGACGTAGCGAGCCGGGTCCAGCAGCGGATCGGTGAGGCATCCGTACGGTTGTGCGCCGCGCTGAACGACGAGCCAGTACCGGCGGTCGCACGTCTGGTGGAGCCGGAACTCGAGGACGACCGGCCGGACCGGACAGTGCGCGCGATCCACCCGTTGTGCCAGCCAGCCGAGCATGACGTCCGGGTCGCGTTCGACCATCGCCGGATCGTCCGGCAACCACGTCTCCGCCCAGGTGCGCAACGCACCGAGTGGTGTCATCAAGCCGAGGCCGACGTCGGTCAGACGGTAGGCCGGGTGCGGACCTTCGCAGCGGGACACCACCCCGAGCATCTCCAGCCGGCGCAGCCGGTCGGCAAGCACCGAACGCGAGATCCGGCCGGGCAGGCCGGTGGCGAGGTCGTTGAATCCCTGCGGCCCTAGGGTTCCCAGTTGCCGTACGACGAGCAGACTCCACCGGTCACCGAGGTGTTCGATGGCCTTGGTGAAAGAGCAGTACCCGGCGGATCCGCTCGCGCTCACACCCCGAGTGTCCCACCGCCCGGTGGCCTGGTGGGGTTCGAAGTTCGAACTGGTCACACCCTGCTCGACGACGGATCGTGAAGACGAGGACGAGGTCCGGAGGTCACGATGAACACCCAGACGCGCGTACCGGGTCACCCGACTCGGGCGCAGAACAGATACGACCGGATGGTTCGGGACGCCGGTGGTCGGAGCCGATTCGTCCCGACCCGGACGGGCCGGGCACACGTCGTCGAGGACGGTGACGGCCTGCCGGTCGTCCATCTGCACGGCAACAACACCTCGTCGTTGTCGCACCTGATGCTGCTCGAGCACACGACGGCGGTGCATTCGTTCCTGGTGGATCGGCCGGGGTTCGGTCTCAGCGATCCGTCGGACTTCCGCCGCACCGAGCTCCGACAGCATGCGGTCGGATTCGTCGACGACGTGCTCGACGGGCTCGGGCTCGAGTCGGCGGTTCTCGTCGGGGCGTCGGGCGGAGGGATCTGGTCGGTCTGGTACGCCCTCGATCGTCCGGAGCGGGTGCGGGGCGTGGTCATGCTCGGGTCCGTCCCGCTGCTGCCCGGTGCTCGGATTCCCGTCGATGTCCGGGTCATGGCGACCCCTGTACTCGGGCAACTGCTCGGCCGCATCGTGAAACCGGGTCGACGGATGCTGCTGCACCTACTGTCCTCGGTGGGCGAAGGCGAGACCATCCGGCGGTACCCCGAGCTGCTCGACTCGCTCGTCGACGCGGCGCACGATCCGGTCGCGAGGGCTGCGAACGTTACGGAGTTGCAGGCGATCCTGTCACCGTTCGGCACCCGCCCCGAGGCCAGGATCCGCCCGGATGCGCTGCGGCAACTACGAGTTCCCACGCTGATGATCTGGGGTGATCACGATCCTGTGGTCCCGGTGAAGGACGCGCAGGCCGTCGCGGCACTCGTACCGCACGCGCGCCTGGAAGTGCTCGCCGCGGGGCATGTGCCGCAGCTCGGTCATCCCGCGCGGGTGGCGGCGCTGATCGTGGAGTTCGCCCATTCGATTCCGTGAGCGGCCCGCGGGACCGATCAGTGCTTCAGGTGTTGCAGCCGTTCGTGTTCCGACAGTCCACCCCACACTCCGTGCGGTTCGCCGCTGAGCATCGCGTGGGTGCGGCACTCGGCCAGCACCGGGCAGTTCGCGCAGATGCGTTTCGCGACGACCTCGCGCCGCCTGCGGATGCTCGGTGGCTCGCCCTCCGGGGCGAAGAAGAAGTACTCGTCGGAGGTCCGGCAGTTGGCATGCTGTTGCCATCCGAGTCGTGGCCGGACACGCTCGGTCAGCACGGTCATCCGATCATCACCACCTCCAGGGTGCGGGGGCCGTGCACGCCCTCGACGCGTTCGAGTTCGATGTCCGACGTCGCGGACGGTCCACTGATCATGGTGATAGGCCGTTCCGGGACGAGCCGGGCCAGCGCTTCGGGCACTCCCACCTCGACGTCGCTCATCGCCACGACGCACACGTGCAGGTCGGGCACCAGCGTGAGCGCGCGTCGCCCCTGGTCGGGGCTGCCGTCGAGGAAGATCGTGCCCGTCTCGGCGCAGGTGACGGCCGAAGCGGTGACGACCCCGTCGAGATCACCGAGGTCGGCTGCGGGCCGGTCGATGGAGTCGACCACCACCTCGCCACCGAATTCCGCCAGCCACGACCGATCCAGGCCCTCCGGGATCCCGACGCGGCGCACCCCACGAGCCGTGAGGATCTTCGCCAGCACAACATGCAGATCCTCCGGTGTGCTTTCGTGCACGTGGGCCTTGTAGTCGACCAGCCGGTCGACCAGCAGCTCACGGCGTTCGGCGTCCGGCAGGGTGCGTCCGAGACGGTAGTCACGCGGTACCTCGACCGGTGTCGGCGGTGCCAGAGTCTGCGCCGAACGGATCCGGCCGAGAATCGCGTCGCGGCTGCTCATCGCTGCTGTCCTTCCTCGCGTGCCTTCGCGAGTGCGGCACGTCCTTCGTCGGAGGCCCACCATTGCCGGAAGGTCTGTTTCGGCGGGGCCGGCATGTCGCGAGCGTCGGTCCAGCCGGCGAGCGGACCGGGCAGATTGGTGATTCTCCCCTTCTTGCCGGCGAGGACACGGCCGAGTCCGGCGGCCTTCTGCGCGGCCGTCCAGCGTCGAGAGGACGACATGGCCAGCGACGCGGCCTTCATCGCCGCGGCCTCGGGTCCGAAGCGGGCGTGTTCGACCTTCTGGTGGCGCAGTTCCACCAGCAACGAGGGGATGTCGATCTTGACGGGGCATGCGTCGTAGCAGGCACCGCACAGGCTCGATGCGAACGGCAGGCTGGCGTTGGGGTCGTGGGGTTCGTCCATCCCGGCCAGTTGCGGGCTGAGGACGGCGCCGATCGGGCCCGGATAGGTCGAGCCGTAGGCGTGGCCTCCGGTGCGCTCGTAGACCGGGCACACGTTCAGGCAGGCCGAACACCGGATGCAGTGCAGTGCTTCACGTCCGATCTCGTCGGCGAGCGCGGCGGTGCGGCCGTTGTCCAGCAGTACGAGGTGGAATTCCTGCGGACCGTCGCCGGGGGTGACACCGGTCCACATCGACGTGTAGGGATTCATGCGCTCCCCCGTCGACGAGCGCGGCAGCAGCTGCAGGAACACCTCGAGGTCGCGGAAGGTGGGCAACAGCTTCTCGATGCCCATGACGGTGATGAGTGTCTGCGGCAGCGTCAGGCACATGCGGCCGTTGCCCTCGGATTCGACGACGGCGAGGGTGCCGGTCTCGGCGATGCCGAAGTTCGCGCCCGACACCGCCACCGGCACCGTCATGAACTTGTGTCGCAGGAACTTTCGTGCCGCGGCGGCGAGATGGCGGGGGTTGTCGTCGAGGTCGGGGTCGACGTCCGGCATCTCACGCAGGAAGATCTCGCGGATCTCGGCGCGATTGCGGTGGATGGCTGGCACGAGGATGTGCGAGGGCTTGTCGTGGCCGAGTTGGACGATGAGCTCGGCGAGGTCGGTCTCGTAGGCGGCGATCCCTTGTTCCTCGAGGTGCTCGTTGAGTCCGATCTCCTGGGTGGCCATCGATTTGACCTTGATGACCTCGTCGGATCCCGTCTTCCGGATCAGGTCGGTGACGATGGCGTTGGCCTCGGCGGCGTCTGCCGCCCAGTGCACCACGCCGCCGCGCGCTGTCACCGCCTCCTCGAGTTGGACGAGCAACTCCGGGAGGCGGTTGAGCACGTCGGTCTTGACGGCAGCTCCGGCGTCGCGCAGCTGCTCCCAGTCGGGCAGTTCCCCGGTGACGTTCAGTCGCTTGGCACGGATGGTGTGGGTGGCCTTGCCGATGTTGCGCCGCAACTGCGGGTTCGCGAGTTCCTGGCGCGCTGCGTCGGGAAACTTCTCGAGACCGCGCAGATTTCCGGATCCTCGTGGCGGGACGACGGGCATACCGAGTGCGGTCACGCGGGCACTCCCTTGGGGGCGACGGCCGGTTCCACGGAGGCGAGGATCTCGGCGAGGTGGATGGTGCGGGTGCCGGTGCGCAGGCGCGTGAGACCGCCGCCGATGTGCATCAGGCACGACGAGTCGCCGGCGCTGCAGTATTCGGCGCCGGTGGCGGCGACATTGCTCAGCTTGTCGGCGAGCATCGCAGTGGAGGTCTCGGCGTTCTTGATCGCGAAGGTGCCTCCGAATCCGCAGCACGAGTCGGCCTCGGGCAGTTCGACGAGGTCGATCTCGCGCACGGCACGCAACAGCTGGAGCGGTTTCTCCCCCACCCGCAGCATCCGCAACGAGTGGCAGGTGGGGTGATAGGTCACCCGGTGGGGGAAGTAGGCGCCGACGTCGGTGACGCCGAGGACGTCGACGAGGAATTCGGACAACTCGTACGTCTTGGCCTTGACGGTGTCGACCCGCCCGCACAACGACGCGGAACCGTAACGGGAGGCGACGATTTCGTGCTGGTGGCGAACGGATCCGACGCACGATCCGGAGGGGGCGACGACGGCGTCGATACTGGTGTCGTCGAAGGCGTCGACGTAGTTCTCGACGAGCGGCAGCGCGTCGGGTTGGTAGCCGGTGTTGACGTGCATCTGGCCGCAGCAGGTCTGACGTTCGGGGAAGACGACGTCGTGCCCGAGCCGGGTGAGGAGCAGGGCGGTGGCCGAAACGGCCTTCGGGAACATCGTGTCGCCGAGGCACGTCGCGAACAGGGCGATTCGCATGGAGATCTCCGCATCGGGGGTGTGGTCTGACCACATTGAACCACACGTTCCGGAGATGCGCCGCACATTTTCGGACAGTGACCGCAAATTCCGTCAGGGGTCGACTGTGACGCGGACCATGGTGTACTTTCACGTGGTCTGACCACATCGGTCGAAATCACATCCGCCGCGAACAGCGGCGCAACCACAGGAGTTTCGTGTGGCAACCCGGATATCGGCGGTGACATTCACACCCGCCACTGACGCCATCGCAGGCAGCCTCACCGCATCGGCTCTCGTGGGCCTTGCGCCGCTGCTGACCTTCTTCGTCCTGCTCGCCGGCTTCAAACTCAAGGCCTGGTATTCCGGACTCGGTGCCCTCGTCGTCGCGCTCGTCGTCGCGATCATCGGTTTCGACATGCCCGCGCCACTGGCCGGCCTGTCCGCCCTGCAGGGCATCACCTTCGGGCTCTTCCCGGTGATGTGGATCGTGATCACCGCGATCTGGTTCTACGAACTCACCGTCGTCAGTGGCCGGTTCGAGGATCTGCGGCGCATCTTCAACTCGATCGGTCACGGCGATATGCGGATCCAGGCGATGCTCATCGCTTTCTGTTTCGGCGGCATGCTCGAAGCACTCGCCGGATTCGGCGCACCCGTCGCGATCACCGGCGCCATGCTTGTCACCCTCGGTATGCCCGCCCTGCGGGCCGCGGTCACGGTCCTGATCGCCAACACCGCACCGGTCGCCTTCGGCGCCATGGCCATCCCGATCACCACCGCCGGCGCCCTGACCGACATCCCCGCCACCGAGATCGCCGCCGTCGTCGGCCGTCAGACACCCGTCCTGGCGCTCTTCGTGCCGCTGTTGCTGCTCTTCCTCGTCGACGGTCGTCGCGGTGTCCGGCAGGCCTGGCCGATCGCACTGGTCACCGGCACGACCTTCGCGCTCGCCCAGTTCTGGTGCTCGAGCCACTTCTCGTACGAACTCACCGATGTCGTCGCCTCGCTCGCCGGCCTCACCGCGGCCGTGCTGATGCTGCAGGTCTGGAAGCCGCGGACCCCCGAGGACCAACTCTCGCGCACCCGCACCGATGCCGTCGCGGTCCAGGCCGGCAAGGAGGGACCCGGAGCCGCTCGTGCTCCGCAGCGTCCCGTCGCCGACGAGTCGCTGACCGCTTCGCGCGTCGTCATGGCCCTGTTCCCGTATCTACTGGTCATCACGGTGTTCGGTATCGCGAAGCTGTGGACCGTCGGTGTCGATCTTCCGGAGCGTCTCGCCGCCACCGACGTCAAGATCGAGTGGCCCGGCCTGTACGGCAATCTGCTCACGGGCAACGGTGACGCGTCGAGCAGCGCGGTCTACACCTTCTCGTGGCTGTCGTCGCCGGGAACACTGCTGCTGCTCAGCGGCGCGATCGTCACCCTCGTCTACGCGCGGTGGAACAGCGGTGGCATGTTCCCGCTGACCGTCCGCCGGGCCGCGGCCACCTTCGGCACCACCGTCGTGAGGATGAAGCTCGCCATCGCCACGGTGGCCACCGTCCTGGGTCTGAGCTACGTGATGAACCAGTCCGGCCAAACCGTCGCGATCGGTACGTGGCTCGCCGGCACCGGCGCGATCTTCGCCCTGTTCTCCCCGATCCTCGGTTGGCTCGGCACCGCCGTCACCGGCTCGGACACCTCCGCCAACGCCCTGTTCGCCCGCCTGCAGCAGGCCGCCGGGCAGACCGCCGGCATCGACCCGACCCTGCTGGTCGCGGCGAACACCTCCGGTGGTGTGGTCGGCAAGCTGATCAGCCCGCAGAATCTCACCATCGCCGCCACCGCGGTCGATCAACCGGGCAGCGAATCGGTGTTGTTGCGCAAGGTGATCGGCTACAGCGTCGCGATGCTCGTCATCCTCTGTGTGCTGGTCTACCTGCAGTCCACGCCGGTGTTGTCCTGGATGCTCCCCTGATCCGGAATCGACTAGGCTCTGAAGTCATGTCGTCGTCCGAGGGTCGTGCGTGGGAGCAGGTGCTCAACCACCTGGAGCAGATGCTGGTCTCGGGAGAACTCGGCCCGGGCCAGCGTCTGCCCCCGGAGCGCACGCTCGCCGCACAACTCGGCGTCGGCCGGTCTTCGGTTCGTGAGGCACTGCGGGTGATGGAGGCCCTCGGGCTGCTCAGCACCCACACCGGCTCCGGGCCGAACGCCGGCGCGATGATCGTCTCGCGACCCACCGGCGGGATGTCGATGCTCATGCGCTTGCAGGTCGCGGCGCAGAACTTCCCGGTGTCCGACATCGTCCGCACGCGTCTGGTGCTCGAGACGGAAGTGATGCAGACGCTGGCCAACCGGACCCCGGCGCCGGAACTCACCCCGGCCGAGGAACTGCTGGACGCGATGGACGATCCGGAGTTGGCGGCACCCGAGTTCCTGGTTCTCGACGCCCAGTTCCATGTCGCGATGGCCGACGCGGCCGGCAATCTCGTCGTCGCGGCGATGATGGCCGGTCTGCGCGACTCCATCGAGAGCTACGTCCTCGCGGGCGCACCGCACACCGATTGGCCCGCGACCTGCGTGCGGCTGCGTCACGAGCACCGCGGTCTCGTCGACGCGGTCCGCGCCGGCGATGCCACGCTCGCCCGCAAGCGCATCGTCGAGCACATCCGCGGTTACTATGCTCAGAGTTTCGGCGCCGACGCGTTCTGACGCCCTGTCCGAGCGATGTCCACCGAAGGGTCTGTGACCGGTTCGGGGACGCGTGCGGATCGTCGGCGATCGACCAGCACCGCGAATATCACGATGAGCAGCAGCGACCAGCCCAGTGTCGGGCGCATGTACTCGGCGTACCGGCCCGCCTCCACCCATCTGCCCGAATACCATTCGTCGGCGCTGAGGAAGCCGTACACCGCCAGCCATGCCGGCCAGTTCCGCATCACGGACTGTGGGAGGACCACGCTCATGAGCAACGGGAACAGAAGCATCGAGTAGTACATCTGCCCGAGCGAACCGAGCAGGAACGACGCGGTCATCAGCACGCCGGCACCGGTGACGACGAAGAACACCTCGTCGTGCCGGTGGTAACGGTGGAGCAGATACATCGTGGCCGCGGCGAGCACCGCGAAACCGATGCGCAACCCGAGGATCAGGGGCTCGGGCAGACCGTAGTAGGTGCCGTTGCCGGTGATCGAACTGTTGAAGTAGTCGCGGGACTGCAGCAGATACGGGACGGTGCGTTCGACGAACTGCCACGGATCCGCAGCCCACCGCCACGCCAATGCGGTGAGCCCGACCGGCACCGCTGCGGCGGTCAGGAGAGCCTTGCTCTGGCGGCGCAGCACGGGAAGCAACAGCAACGGCGCGAGAATCGGCTTGATCGCGAAGGTCACCCCGATTGCCGCGCCGGCCCAGAGGTCCCGCCGCGCCAGCAACAATGTCAGGAACGCCATCTGACCGAGTAGGACCACACCGTTGATGTTGGTGAACACCAGGGTGTTGATCACCGATTCGGAAGCGAAGGCGACCGTCACCGCGATCGGGAACGCCGCCGATCGCGCCGTGTACCCGAACATCCGCACGACGAGGTACACGGAGACGAGGACGGCCGCCGCGTTGACCCCGATGAACGCCCATCGTGAGAGTTCGTGTTCGAGGGCCGCGAACGGTGCGATCAGCAGCGAACCCGACGGCGGGTAGAGGTAGTGCGGGTCGACGTGTTCGTACGTCGCTGTGTAGACCGGTTCACGGTTCCAGAAGGCGACGGCTGCGCGGTAGACACCGGTGAAGTCGTCCGTGCGCGCACCGTCGACGGCGAGGATCGCCGTGCGATGGACGACGAGCATCACGGCGATCGGCCAGAAGACACACTTCAGCAGGGCCTGCGGTGACCGCACGGTCGGCTGGACCCACCACGGCCGACCGTCCCGGCCGTGATTCGAGTTCTCGATCATCGCTGATAGACGTCGGGAATCCCGTCGCCGTCCTCGTCGACCTGCTCGGCCGCCGTGATCCTGCGGTAGGCACGGTTACGGGCGACGAGAACAGTCGAGGCCAGAGCGGCGCTGAGCAACGATCCGCACAGCACGGCGACCTTCACGTGATCGGCCGCGACGGTACCTGCACCGTAGGCGAGGTCGCCGATGAGCAGGGACACCGTGAAGCCGATTCCACCGAGCAGGGACACACCCAGCACGTCCACCCAACTCAGCTCGTCGTCGAGATGTGCTCGGGTGAAGCGCGCCACCAGGTAGCTGACCCCGAAGATCCCGACGACCTTGCCGACGACCAGACCGGCGATCACCCCGGCGGAGATGGGATCGGTGAGGGCGTTCGCCAGGCCGGTGAATCCTCCGACGGTGACGCCGGCGGCGAAGAAGGCGAAGACCGGCACGGCAATACCGGCGGACAGCGGCCGGATCCGGTGTTCGACGTGCTCGGCGACCGGAATCGTGCGGTCCCCCACCTGCCGGGCGACGGGAACCGCGAAGCCGAGCAGTACACCGGCGATGGTTGCGTGCACACCGGATTCGTGGACCAGCCACCAGGTCACTGCAGCCAACGGCACCAGGAGCCACCAGGAACCGAAGCCGCGTCGGAGCGCGATGCCGAACAGCGCCAACGGGATCAGCGCCCCGCCCAGGTAGAGCAGGTTCACCTCGTCGGTGTAGAAGACCGCGATCACGGTCACGGCAAGCAGGTCGTCGACCACGGCGAGGGTGAGCAGGAACGTTCGCAGCGCCGACGGGAGATGACTACCGATGACGGCGAGAATCGCTACGGCGAACGCGATGTCGGTCGCCGTCGGGACCGCCCATCCGTTCAACGCGTCGGCGCCACCACGAAGATTGATGACGGCAAAGATCACGGCCGGGACGATCATGCCGCCCAGGGCGGCGGTCACCGGCATGGCGGCACGCCGCAGATCCCGCAGACTGCCTTCGACGAATTCCCGTTTGAGTTCGACGCCGACGACGAAGAAGAACACGGCGAGCAGGCCGTCGGCCGCCCAGGTGCCCAGGGTCAGGTCCAGGTGCCACGATGCCGGACCGATCCGGGTCTCCCGCAGGGCATCGTAGGAATCCGACCATCCTGTGTTCGCCCATATCAATGCGATGACGGCGCCGATGAGCAGCAGGACACCGCCGACGGTCTCCTTGCGGAGGATCTCCGTCACACGGCGTGTGTCCTGCCATGTTCCGCGCGAGAGGAAGGGAACTCCGGAGAAGATGTTCGGCATCACAGGTCCTCGGAATTCTCGACGGCACGCGGTGCGCGAACGGCGGCCGGCCGGGCCGGATGCGCACGATCGGCATGAGCGGCAATATGTTCCGAATCCGATAGTGGGATCGGATACCGAAAACTAGGGCATCCCTGCGATTTCGGTGTCGGACGCCGACACGCAGCCGGGAGGCCGATGCGACCTTCGGCGCTGCGGTGGACGTGCTCCGCGAGGGTGCCGGTCACTGCGCCGGCTGCAGGGCTCGGGCGGGACGGGTGGCGACGGGACAGATGGGTACAGACACGGGTCCTCCGGTTCGACGACGTAATTGCTTCTGCCGACCAGACTTCCCGGCGCACCGAGATCGACCATACCGTATCGGGTCAGGTCGACGCGGTGCCCGTCACATTCTCCTCGGGAGCGACCCGAACTGCGACCGTGGGTTCGTTCGCACCCGCGTCCGGCGAGACGACGGTGGGATCGACGACGAGCACAGGCACATGAGAGTGTCCGATGAGGTATTCGGCGACGCTACCGAGCATTCGGGAGGACATGCCTCGTCCGCGGCGTCCCACGACGAGAACGTCGGCGTGGTGTTCCTCGGCGAACCAACCCAGGCATCGACCGGCCGGGCCGGCGAGGACGGCATATCCCACCGAAATATCACCCATCGATTCGACGGCCTGCTCGAGTCGTCGTCGCACCGTGGCGAGGAGCTCGGAGTCGGGATCGCCGGCGTCGTCGTAGGAGATCACGACAACGAGTTCGAGCACTCCTCCGGCCGGGCCGAACAATCGTCGCGCCGCGTCCAGCGCATGCTTGGCCTCGGTGGATCCGTCGTAGCCGACCATCACGCGGAGTCCGCCTTCATCGGCCTCTCCGGCGTGCTGCCGGGCCACCGTCGTCACTTCGACGGGCCGGGGAACACGCTCGATGCGCTCGAAGGCGATGGGGACGAACAGCGGTCCGAGGATGACGGCGATGATCGTCCAGCGAGGGTCGTGGCCTCGACGTGCCATCCACAGACCGGTCACGAGTCCTGACAGCACCCATACGACGAGGAAGGCGACGAAGACGGCCCAGTTCATGGCGTACCCCCAGGTGCGTGGGCCGAGAAGAGGTGTACCGCTGCGTTCATGTCCCCTCCGGGGTCGTCGAAGAAAGCTGCTCCCGCCGACCAGACTTCCCGGCACACCAGGGGAGACGATACCCGACCCGGCCGCGTGATCTCACCTGTTGCTCCGACAGGTCTGCGCGCGGAGGACGTCGCGCGAGATCGCCCCCCGTTCAGCGTCGTGCCGGGCCCCCGGCGGCATCCGTCCGATCATCGTCCTGCAACTGCCGGATGGCGTCGGTGACGTCAGTGTAGATGCTGCGGCGATCGGTGGGACACAGATAGCGCGACAGCAACCCGCGGTCCCTGCAGAAGCACGTCCTCGACCATGCGCACGGCGCCCCGACCCTGGCGTCCGCTGCCAACATCGGTGCCTTCAATCTCGGCAACGCCCTGGCCGCCTGGCTCGGCGGCATGGTGATATCCGCCGGATTCGGGTACACGGCACCCAACGCCGTCGGGGCCGTCCTGGCCGCGTCCGCTCTGATCCCGGCGGTCCTGTCCCACCGACTACAGCGAAAGGACGATTACGCCAACGCAACTCACACATTCACAGAACCCGACCTCCACAGCACCTCCCGTGCTGCCGTCGACCCCGTCCGACTCTGACCCCGAACTACGCGAACACCCCCGAAGGAGCACCATCCCGTGACATCGTCCACGATCCCCACCGTCACCCTGAACAACGGCGTCGAGATCCCCCAGCTCGGCTTCGGCGTCTTCCAGATCCCCGAGGACGAGACCACCGCGGCCGTCAGCGCCGCACTCGAGACCGGCTACCGCCACATCGACACCGCCGCGGCCTACGGCAACGAGGCCGGCGTCGGCCGCGCGCTGGCGGACTCCGGACTGTCCCGCGACGAGCTGTTCATCACGACGAAGGTGTGGAACTCCGATCAGGGTTACGACGCCACCCTCCGCGCCTTCGACACCAGTCTTGCCGCGCTCGGCCTCGATCGTCTCGACCTCTACCTCATCCACTGGCCGACTCCGGCCCGCGATCTCTATGCCGACACCTGGCGTGCGCTCGAACGCCTCGTCGAGGAAGGACGCCTCCGCGCCGCGGGCGTGTCGAACTTCCAGCCCGCCCATCTCCAGCGCCTGCTGGACGGCAGCTCGCTCGTCCCGACGATCAACCAGATCGAACTGCACCCCGGTCTGCAGCAGAGCGAACTGCGCGCCTTCCACGCCGAGCACGGCATCGCCACCGAGGCGTGGAGCCCGCTCGCCCAGGGCGCCGTGCTGGACGACGAGGCGATCACGTCGATCGCCGGACGCACCGGCAAGTCGCCGGCCCAGGTGGTGCTGCGCTGGCATCTGCAGCTCGGCAACGTCGTCATCCCGAAGTCGGTCACGCCGTCCCGGATCCGGGAGAACTTCGAGGTCTTCGACTTCGAGCTGACCGACGAGGACATGTCGACCATCGCCGGTGCCGATCGCGATCTGCGCACCGGACCTCATCCGGACGAGTTCAACTGACAGACCTCGCGGCTCCGGGCGGATCCACCGCCCGGAGTCGGTAAGGCGCTCGAAGAGCTGCGTTCAGGTGTATTCGACGGTCATCCTGTCGATGCTCCCGTCGAACGGGAACGGTGCGCGGTCGAAGTAGTCGAGCGAGACCGGTGAACCCAGGCAGGTGCCGATGTCCAGGCAGTCGTTCGCCGTGAACAGCAACGGCGCACTGACCGGTACGACGGTCTCCCCCACCGACTGCCCGTCGACGGAGATCCGGACGTTCAACGGACCGCCGGGGCGCGCTTCGGCGTACTTGGTGACCACCTCGACGAGGTGGTGTCCGGGCGCGACGCGGCTCTCCGAGCGCATCTTCGTCCGCATCAGGATGAACAGGTTGTATTCGTAGCAGAGGTAACCGTCGTCCGCGAAGCACGTCAGGCCACCACCGTTGGCCCCCAGCGCGTAGAGGACGCCGTGCGCCCGCTCCGGGAAGGTCACGTCGATGCAGACCCGGTTGTTCTTGTTTCCCAGTGCGGGAGCGCAGAATTCGGGCATGCGGGTGACGTCGCCGGTGAAATCCCAACTCGTGTACGGCGTGGTGATGCGTTGTTCCGGATGGATCGCCGCGACCCAGAGCCCCCCACCGATGGGAAGAGCGTTGTTCCTGGCTGCTTCGATCGCGAAGATCTCCCGCATCTGGGCCAACTTCTCGGGGTACTGCTCGGCGAGGTCGTGGTTCTGCGTCCAGTCCTCGTCGAGGTTGTAGAGCTCCCAGGTGTCGTCGTCCGGGCTCCAATCGCGGATCCCGCCGGGCAGACCGGGCAGCCACGGTGCGCGGGGACCGAAGGCCGACGCCATCCATCCGTCGTGGTAGATCGCTCGGCTGCCCATGACCTCGAAGTACTGGGTGAGTTTGCCCGCCGGCGCGTCACGGTCCACGAAGGTCCGGGCGAAACCGGCGCCGTCGATCGGATCCTGCGGAATCCCGTCGACGGTCCGCGGCGGTGTGATGCCCAGCAGCTCGTAGAAGGTAGGCACCAGGTCGTTGCAGTGCAGGAACTGCGTCCGTGGGGTGAGATCGGGCGTGACGCGCACGGGCCAGCGCACCACCATGGGATTGCGGGTTCCCCCGAGATGGGAGGCGAGGAGCTTCATGCCCTTGTAGGGCGTGCTGCCCGCCCAGGCCCAACCCGCGTGGTACATGTTGTCGGTCTTCGGGGAGCCGAGAACATCGAGTCCGCCCAGTTCGTCGAGGGCCGCGATGTGTTGGGCGGTGGTCGTGGGGATCCCGTTCTGCGCGAGCAGTTCGCTGATGGTGCCGTTCTGGCCTTCACCGGACGACCCATTGTCGCCCCAGATGTAGAAGACCAGGGTGTTGTCGCGGTAGCCCAGCCGGTCGAGTTCGTCGAACAGCCGCCCCACCTGGACGTCGCAGTGTTCGGCGTATCCTGCCGCGACCTCCATGAGGCGTCGTTGGAAGGGCTTCTCGTCGTCGGGGATGTCGTCCCAGGCCGTCATGGTGGGGTGCCGCTCGGTGAGTTCGGCCTCCGGGGGGATCCAGCCCTTCTCCTTGGCCCGCTCGAACACGCGCTCGCGGTAGGCGTCCCATCCGTCGTCGAACTTGCCCGCATACCGGTCGGCCCACGGCTTCATGATGTGGTGTGGCCCGTGCAGGCATCCGCTGGCCCAGTACATGAAGAACGGCCGGGACGGATCGAGCGCCTTGTGGCGGCGCAACCAGCCGATCGCGTCGTCGGCGAGGTCCTCACTGAGGTGGTAGCCCTCTTCGGGAGTCTTCGGGGGCAGGACGACGGTGGTGTTGCGGACGAGATTCGGCTCGTACTGCGACGCCTCGCCGGCGAGGAAACCGTAGAAGTAGTCGAAACCGACTCCGGTGGGCCAGTTGTCGAAGGGACCCGCTGCGGTGGTCTCCTCCGCAGGAGTGTTGTGCCACTTGCCGAAAGCCGCTGTGGTGTAACCGTAGTGGCGCAGCACCTCGGCCCCGGTGGCGCTCGATTTCGGGATGTGCCCGGAATAGCCGTCCCAGTCGTTGGCGAGTTCGGCGATCTGCCCGTTTCCGACGCGGTGATGATTGCGTCCGGTCAACAACGATGCGCGGGTGGGCGAGCACATCGCCGTGGTGTGGAAGCGGTTGTAGCTGATGCCTTCGTCGAGCAGGCGGTCGAGCGTGGGTGTGCTCACCTCGCCGCCGAATGCGCTCGGCAGACCGGGGCCCGCGTCGTCGATGAGGACGACGAGGATGTTCGGGGCGTCGTCGGGAAGGCGCCGGTGTTGTGCGCGTGGGCTGTAGACCGATTCCTGCATGGTCCGTCCTGCGATGCTTCCTGACGGCACCGGTGGGAACGGCAGAGTTTCTCCGCCCGGGATCGGATCCGGGCGCAGATCCTGGCTCATGGTGGATGCCTCTTTTCACCCCATCCGTTCCCAGTACACCACCGGTATCGGGCCGCATACACCCCTGACCAGGGTGAAACCTGCCCTCTCACGGGCGAATGATGCAGCGGAATCCGATATGGCACGTCGCGGTCTCCTCGGTGTCGCCCTGGCGGGCGGCGGGTCGGTAACGCAGGCAGTAGTTCGGGGCGCACAGGTGCGATCCGCCCTTGATGACGCGGCGCGGATACGGTTCGCGCGGATCGTGTTCGGCCTTGTCGACACGGGGATTCGTCGGGATGCAGCACGACGACGCCGGCGCGACGTTCTTACCGCTCGAAGCATGGTTCGCGGTGAAGTAGTCGGCGGTCCACTCCCACACGTTGCCCGCCATGTCGTGGAGCCCGTATCCGTTCGGCCGGAAGTGTCCGACAGGTGAGGTTCCGGCGAATCCGTCCGTTTCGAGGTTCTGCCACGGGAACTCGCCCTGCCAGACGTTCCCGCCGGGTCGGCCTTTCGGTTCGTGTTCGTCCCCCCATGTGAAGGCCGTGCGGTCGAGTCCGCCGCGGGCGGCGAACTCCCATTCCGCCTCCGTCGGCAGCTCCTTGCCGGCCCACTCGGCGTAGGCGCGGGCATCGAACCACGAGACGTGGGTGACGGGATGCCGTTCCCGCCCGCCGACGGTGCTGCCCGGCCCCTCGGGATGGCGCCAGTCGGCACCCGGGACGAACGACCACCAGCGCGTGTAATCGTCGAGCGGTACCGGCCCTGGCGGAGGCGTGAACACGAGCGATCCGGGCACGAGCAGGGACGGATCGGCGCCCGGATAATCGGCGGGGTCCGGCGCGACTTCCGCGGTGGTGACGTATCCGGTGTCCTTCACGAAGCGCCGGAACTCGGCGACGGTCACCGGGTGCGTGTCCATCCAGAACCCGTCGACCGTCACCTGGTGGACCGGTCGCTCCTCCGGATAGAAGTCCTCGGACCCCATCCAGAACGTGCCTCCGGGGACGAGGGTCATGTTCTGCGTCGCGGCACGCGTCATGACGTCAGCCTCGCACGGCCCGGGTCGGGACGCGAGGGACGCACCGACGGACGAGACCGCGCATTCTCCGGTCCCGTCCCGGCCCCGTACCGCAGACTCGGGACATGCCCTCCACAACGACGGAACTGTCCCCGATGCTGGCGACCCTCGGTCCGCCGCCGACCGGGAACTGGGCGTTCGAGATGAAATGGGACGGCCAGCGCACCCTCGCCACGGTGACCGACGGACAGTGCCGGCTGACCAGCCGCACCGGCAACGACATCACCCGGAGCTTCCCCGAACTCCCCCACCCGCTCACCACTGCGACGGACGGCCGGGACTGCATCGTCGACGGCGAGATCGTCACGCTCGACGCCGAGGGGCGGCCGTCCTTCGCCCGGTTGCAGCGCCGCATGCACGTCCACCGCCCCACCGAGGAGCTACGTGCCGAGCTACCGGTCCTGATCTACCTGTTCGACGTCCTCGCTCTCGACGGACAGTCCACGACGGAGTTGTCCTATCTGGAGCGCCGGGCCGTCCTCGACGATCTGGTCGTCCCCGGACCGCGGGTTCAGCTGTCGCCCTACTGGACCGATGTCGACGCACCGACCATGCTCACGGTCGCGCGCGAACACGGCCTCGAAGGGATCGTCGCCAAGGACCCGGACGCACCGTATCTACCCGGGACCCGCAGCGACGGCTGGATCAAGACGCCGCTGCGTCGGAACACCGAGGTGGTCGTCGTCGGGTGGCTCCCCGGATCCGGCAAGGCTGCCGGCGGCATCGGTTCACTGCTGCTCGGCGCCCACGACGACGAGGAACGGTTGGTGTTCATCGGCCGGGTCGGGACGGGGTTCACCGCTGCGACCAGACGTGAGTTGCGATCGCAGCTGCGTCCCTTGGAGCGACCGACGACCCCGTTGGCAGTTGCGCCGCCGGCTCGGGAGACCCACGGAGCCCACTGGGTGGAACCCATCCTCGTCGGAGAGGTCGAGTACCGGGAGTACGCAGGCGGAAGCCTCCGGCATCCGAGCTGGCGAGGACTACGCACCGACAAGACGGTGCCGGAGGTCGATCTGCCCGGCCGCCACTGACCGTCCGGTTACCGTGAGGCACATGGATGTCCGTCGCAGTGTCGCCGATGCCCGAGTGGCCCGCCTCGCCACCGCCGACGGGTCCGGCGAGCCGCATCTCGTCCCGATCATGTTCGCCCTCGACGGCGACGTGATCCACACCTGCGTCGACGACAAGCCGAAATCCACCCGGCGCCTACGTCGCCTCGCCGACATCGCAGAGAACCCGCGGGTGTGCGTGCTCGTCGACCACTACAGCGACGACTGGTCGCAGCTGTGGTGGGTCCGCATCGACGGCATCGCCACGGTCCACGACGCCGACACTGCCGAGGGAACTGCGGGCATCGACGCACTCGTCCGCAAATACCCGCAGTACCAGGCGAAACGACCACCGGGACCGGTGATCACCATCGACAGGCTGCGCTGGCGGTCCTGGTCCGCGTGAGCAGCTAACGATCCAGCGCGAGCATCGCCTCGGCGATCACGTCGACTGCCGCAACAGGGACCGCGGTGCCGGCATCGTCCAGGACGAGCAACCGCGCTCCCGGGATCTCGCGTGCGATGGCTTCTCCGTTGCCGACGGGGAAGAACGGATCCCGGCGACCGTGCACGACGAGGGCCGGGATGCCGACCTCGGGCAAGCGTTCCCGCCAGCGGGGCGTGCAATCGAGCCTGGAGAAGACCATTCCGAGTTGATCAGCGGAGTGGGCCGACGGTTGATCGTTCGGTGTGCGGTCCCAGATGCGCTCGGCGACCGCGCGCGCGGCGTCCGGATCGTCGCCGAGGACTGCTGCGCGGGCAGCGGCGAACTCTGCCACGGCCGTGCGATCGGCCCACTCGGGCATCGGAAGTGCGAACATGCGCTTCATCGTCGCTGCGTCGTGATCGGGAAGGTCGCGGTCGCACGGGCCCGGTGCGACCGAACGCGTCCCCACCAGGGTCAGGGCTCGGAACGCGGCTGGATGGTCGAGCGCAGCGACCTGGGCGACCATCCCGCCGACACCGATGCCCGCGAGATGCGCCGGCCTGCCGCCGAGCGCGTCGACGAGGGCTGCCGCATCGTCGGCGAGGTCGCGCAGGGTGTAGCCGGGCACGTCCGGGTCCTTCGTCGTCGACTCCCCGCAATCCCGCAGGTCGTACCGCACGACACGACGCCCACCCGCCGCGAGCCGCTCGCACAGTTCGTCGGGCCACGAGAGCATCGTCGTCCCCCCGACGAGCAGGACGAGTGGTGCGTTCGCGTCACCGAAGGACTCGACGCCCAGATCGACCCCGTTGGCACTGACGGTGGTCATGGCCCGCTCAACCTTCCAGTGCGGCGACGGTCGGTGCGGTCTTCGAACAGCGGAACGCCCGGTCGAACCGGTCGATCACGTCCTCGGTGGTCCTTGTGATGTAGTGTGCCTGTCCCATGATCGGCTCCTTCGCGATCGCGATTCGGTCCCGTCCGCGTCGGGGGCGCGGATCGGGCGTTACTCGGACAGACCGGAGCAGTTCCCCGATCTCATCGGTCCCGACTGTTGACCTCGAGTCGACTCGAGGTGCTGTGCTGTCCGCACACCGACACTCCTGGAGGAACCGTGATCGCTTTCGGGCCACAGCTCATCGGCCGCACCGAGAAGGCCCTCAACGCTCTGCTGGCCGTAGCCCTTGCCGACGAGGACCTGGTCGAGACACAGTGGGTCGCACTGCGCCTCGCCGAACGATCCGACGGTTCGCGGGCTCTCGCCGCGCTGCTCCACGACACCACCTACGCACCGGACACTGCGGAGGTCGTCGATTCCCTGATCGCTCGCGGTCTGGTCCGCGACGACCGGCTCAGCGCATCCGGACGAGATGCCGTGGCGCGGATCGAACATCGCATCGAGGAGCTGACGTCCGGTATCTGGGATGCCGTCGACCCGTCCGATCGCGCCGCCGCCGAACGCGCACTGAACACCGTGCTCGACCGCGCCCGATCGGTCCTCGCGACTCGGTAGTTGCCGGTGCATCTGTACTGGCGGTCGCGTGATGCTGATCGGTAAGGGTGTCCGCGCACTGGGCTGACGTCCGCGACGGATTCCGATACCGCATCCTTCGAGGGATGATTCGACCCTGGCACCACACTTACCTTAGCGCTAAGATAAGTGGCACCGTGTCCCGAAACCAGGAGTGATCACGATGTCCTTGACCACCGTCAGCGCTCACCATCCCTACAGCCCCGCCTTCGTCGCCGGCGATCTCGTCTTCGTCTCCGGCGCCCTGTCCGTCGACTCCGAAGGCGTGGCGGTCGACGGACGCGACGAAGCCCTCGACGCCGCGATCGACCGCATGACCGACCGGCTCGCCGTGGTCGGCGGCAAACTGGAGGACGTCGCCAAGCTCACCTACTACGTCACCGACCTGTCGCTGCGCGAGGAGGCGAACCGCCAGTTCGAGCGACTGTTCGCCGAGCCGCGACCGGCCCGCACCTTCGTCGAGGTCAGCGCCCTGCCCTACGGTGCGACCGTCGAGATCGACGCGATCGCCACGGCGACGCGCTGAGACCCGAACTCCCCACGCCCCCGCGTTGCCCGTATCGTGAAGGATGTCTTGGCACTCAACCACTGAGCCCGGATATTTCCGACAGCACGAGGAGGGGCACGTGGGGCGCGACAGGGTTCCCGACCGTGACGCCGTCGACGACATCGTCGACCAGTGGGCCCGCGAGTGGCCCGGACTGGACGTCACTCCCCTCGAGGTGCTGGGACGCCTTCACCGCACGTATCTGCGGTATCAGAGTGCGATCGGCCGAGTCTTCGACGAGTACGGCATCAACATGGCCTCGTTCGACGTCCTGGCCGCACTGCGCCGCGCCGGAAAGCCGTACCGCATGACCTCGGGTCAGCTCGCGGAGAGTTCACTGGTCACCACAGGTGGGATCACACTGCGCATCGACCGCCTCGAGAAGGCCGGACTGGTGCGGCGTGAACGCGACGCAGAGGATCGGCGCATCGTCTACGCCGAACTCACACCTGCCGGAAAGAAACTCATCGACGAGATCGCCGTCGCACACTTCGAGAACGAGACGCGCATGCTCGCCGAGCTGCCGAAGAACGATCAGGCCGAACTCGTGCAGTTGCTGCGCAAGCTCGAGCACTCGCTCGTCCGGCACCAGGGTGGCTGACCACTGATCGTCGATACCGTTGCATGCCGACGGATCACACACCCCACATACGCGAGAGCGGCGGAGACCGAAGTCTCCGCCGCTCTTCCGTTCGTCAGCCGGCCATCTCCTTGGCGAGTTCGTCGGCGCGGGAACGGTACAGGCGACGCAGGCGCATCACCCCGAGGTCGTGCTGGTAGAGGTTCTCGGCCTGATCTGCGTCGGGGGCCATGCCCTCGAGCATGATGCGGTCCTGTTCGAGGACCTCCCAGTGACGTTCCTCGAGCACCGTGCGGTACAGGAACCGCCACACGTCGCGTTCCCAGCCCTGCACCCGGCGGTAACGCCAGAAGAACACCGCTGTGGTCTCGGCGTCGATGGGGGTGCCCATGCCGACGATCCCGAACGGTCCGCCCGGGCCGGCCGTGGGCGGATACGGGATCTCGAGGTCCACCCAGTCGACGCCGGTGCGGCAGTACTCGACCCAGTCGAAGTTGACGCCGCGCTGATCGGTCTTCTCGAAGAAGAATCCGCGATCGGTCTCGCGGATACGGAACCGCGCGGAGGTCTCGCCGCCGAACATCGAGTGCGATTCGTGGTGCAGGAACGCACCGTGCATGGGGTCGAGGAGGTTCTCGAGGGCGAACCGCCACGGTGCTTCCCATTCGGCGTAGCAGAGGAAGGCCGAGACATCCTCGTCCACAAGCGGGTCCGGAAGATCCAGCGGTGCGGGTTCGACGTCGGGGTCGGTGCCGAACCACGCGAGGATCGCGCCGCCCACCTCGCGCACGGGCAGGGAAGTCACCAGCTTCTTGCCTTCGAGGTTGCAGCCGGGCATACCCGGAACCTTCGCGACGGTGCCGGTGCCGTCGACCTCGACGCCGTGGTATTTGCAGGCGATGCGGTCGCCGAGGTGCACACCCTGCGAGAGCGGTGCGCCGCGGTGCGGGCAGCGGTCTGCGAGCATGCGGACGGTGTCGTCGGAGCCACGGTAGAGGACCCAGTCCTCCCCCAGCCGGCGCAGCTTGCGGATGCTGCCGCGTTCCACGAAGTCCGAAGGGCACACGGCGTGCCACTGGTTGCGCATGCCGGTCGCGAAGATCTCGTCGGCGGTCAGGTTGCGGTGCAGTCGATTGACCATGGTCAGGCTCCGATCCGGCGCATCTCGGCGGTGAACGATTGGGCGGTCCATTCCTGCGCGTCGGGCGCGTGGATACCGGAGGCGTTGAGTCCGCGGACGAGTCCGTCGAGGTCGTGGACGCCGGATCCGAAGACGGCTTCGATGGCCTTGGCGAGTTTGATCTCGTAGGGGGTGGGGTCGGCCGTGCGGGCCTGATTGATCACCAGGTACCGATCCATCGGGAGGTCCTTTCTACAGATCCAGCACCAGCTCGGTGGAGCGGGCGCGGGAGACACAGATCATCATGGTGGCGCCGGACTCCTGTTCGGCGGCCGAGAGCAGGGAGTCGCGGTGGTCGGGAGTCCCACACAGGACGCGGGTCTCGCACGTGCCGCAGATTCCTTCGCGGCACGAGTTCGGTACGTCCACACCGGCTTCCTCGAGGGTGTCGAGGACGGTCTTCTCGGGTGCGACGGTGGCGGAGATTCCGGAGCGTTCGCACACCACCGTGAACGACGCGTCGGCAGCAGCGTCGGCCTCGCGTTCCCTGGCCTTGAACCGTTCGAGCCGGATGGCCTCGGCCGGCCAGCGGTCGGCGAAAGACTCGACGGCGGTGAGCAACCCTTCGGGACCGCAGGCGTAGACGAGGGTGTCGGGCCGGGAATCGCCGAGGATCGATGGCAGGTCGAGCATTCCGTCGGCGTCCTCGGCGACGAGGTGCACCCGGTCGCCGTAGGGCGCGAGTTCGTCGAGGAAGGCCATCGTCTCCTTCGAGCGGCCGCCGTAGTGCAGCTCCCAGTCGACACCGGCGCGGTCGGCTTCGCGGACCATCGCGAGGATGGGGGTGATGCCGATGCCGCCGGCGAGGAAGACGTAGCGCGGCGAGGGCAGCAGCTCGAAGTTGTTGCGCGGGGCGCTGACGGTGACGACGTCGCCCGGGCGGATGATTTCGTGGACACGACGGGATCCGCCGCGGCCGGCCTTCTCGTGCAGTACGGCGACGCGGTAGCCGGTCTTGTCGTCGGGGTCGCCGCACAGGGAGTACTGCCGGATGTGACCACCGCCGAGGTGCAGGTCGAGGTGGGCGCCGGGGGTCCAGTGGTCCACGGCCGCTCCGTCGGGTCGCTCCAGTCGGAGCGAGAGGACTCCGGTGGATTCGACCCGCATCTGACGGACCATGAGGTCGACGGTCTCAGCAGCCATGATCACCCTCCGAGTAATTGATTCAGTGCTTAGTATCTTAGTGCTAAGATGTTACGCGCGCCACAGTCGAGCGAGATTTCTTTTTTTCAGCTCGTCTACGTGCCCGGGACCGTCACCGGTGGCGTGAACGGCGCCGGCATCTCCCCGTACGAGGCCAGGTCGACCTCGACGATCGCCGGGGCCTGCAGCGACACCGCACCCTCGAGCACCGGGTGCGCCTCCCCCGCCGATCCGATGCGCCGGTACTCGACCCCGATCGCCCGCGCGAGCAGCGCGAAGTCCGGGGTGGTCAGGTCGACGGCGTAGGGCCGTTGCCCCGAGCCGGTCTGCATGTTGCGCAGTACGCCGTAACCGCCGTCATTGCACACGAGGAGCACCAGCCACGGCTTCTCCTGCGCCATCGTCAGGACCTCACCGAGGTGCACCGCCAGTCCCCCGTCCCCGACGAGCGCCAGGGTCGGCCGGGTCTCGTCGGCCAGGGCCGCGCCGATCGCCATGCCGAGGCCCTGCCCGATGCCGCCGCCGCGCGGGAAGATGTTGCTGCGCGGGTCGTAGACGGGCAGGAGTCGGTTGCCCCACGAACTCGACGCGATCGTCACGTCCCGGGCGATGACGGCATCGTCGGGCAGCACGGCGCGCACCGCATCGCACAAGACCGCGTGGTCACCGAGTCCGTGGCGCTGGTTCTCCCGTACACGCTGCCGGGTCTCGCAGGCGCGTTCCGTCCACGCTGCCTCGACGGCATCGCCGAGTCCATCGAGTCCCAGTACCGCCGAGAGGAATTCACCGACCTCGCCGACGACCGGCAGATCCGCGGCGAACACACGGCCGGGCGCGGCCGGATCCAGGTCCACCTGCACGTGCCGCGGGGGCATCGGGATCGAATAGTCGCCGGTCTCGTTGGAACGGAAGTGGGTGCCCAGCGAGACCACGAGGTCGGCGTCGGCGAGCAGCGCCCGGCCGAGCGGCGACGAGCCGTAATTGCCGATGCACAGCGGGTGGCTCTCCGGCACGGCGCCGCGACCGGAGTTACTGGTCAGCAGCGGCACACCCCAGCGGTCGACGAGGGCGGTCAGCGCGTCCCCTGCCCGCGCTGACCCGCCACCCGCCCAGATCACCGGTCGCCGGGCCTGCGCGATCGCAGCGAGCGCCGCCTCCACCTGGGTGCGGTCCGCGTTGCGCGGCGTCCCGAGCGTGACCGGTGCCGGTTCGAGGGTGTAGTCGTCGGCGTACTGCAGGTCGATCGGCCATTCGATGCTGGCCGGTCCGCCCGGTGTCGACAACGCGTGGGCGACGGCTTCGCGCAGTACTTTTCCGGCGCTGCCGGTGTCGAGGATCGTCGCGGCGTGCGCCGAGACCGCCTCGAGCATGCCGAGCTGGTCCTTCGTCTCGTGGATGAACCCGCGTCCCGAGCCGAGGAAGCGCGACTCGATCTGTCCCGTCACATGGAGCACCGGCGTTCCGGCACTGAGGGATTCAATGAGGGATCCGGCGGCGTTGCCGGCCCCCGTGCCGGTGCTCGTGAGGGCACAGCCGAGTCCTCCGGTGGCACGGGCGTATCCGTCGGCGGCGTTGACGGCGGTCGCCTCGTGTCGCACGGGCACGAACCGCAGTTGCCGGCTCACCGCTTCCACCAGCGGCTGGTTGTGCACGCTGACGATGCCGAAGACGGTGTCGACACCGGCCTCGCGCAGCACCTGGACCAGCAGATCCCCACCGTTACCCGAGCGTGCGGTCATGACATTCCTTTCAGACATAGCGCGCGACACCGCCGCACACGTCGATGCTGGTGCCCGTCACGTACGACGAGCGGGGTGAGAGCAGGCCGACGATGTGGAAGGCCACCTCGTCGGCGGTGCCGAAGCGTCCGAGCCCGATACCGCGGTCGGCGGCGATCTCGGCCTCCCACTCGTCGAAACTTCCGGTGTAGCCGGAGTTCTCGTAGCGGTGACGCCACTGGCCGGTGTCGACGAGACCGAGGGCGACCGAGTTGACGCGGATCCCGTCGCGGGCCAGTTCCAGCGACAGCGACTTGCTCAGATTGAGCAGTCCGGCCCGTGCGGCGCTGGTAGTGACCAGCTTGGTCTCGGGCTGACGCGCGAGCACCGCGGAGATGTTGACGATCGACGCCGCATCCGATTTCCGCAGCAGCGGGAGCGCTGCGTCGACGGTGTTGAGCACGCTCGAGAACTTCAGGTCGAACTCGTCGCGCCAGTCGTCGAGGGTGGTCTCGGCGCGGGCCTTCATCCGCGAGTTGCCGGCGTTGTTGACCAGGCCGTCGAGTCCGCCGAACCGCTCGTATCCGCCCTGGACGAGAGCAGCCACCGCGGCGGGGTCGCGGACGTCGCAGGCTGCGGCGTGCGCCCGGTCGCGGCCGGGCAACGCGTCCAGCGCAGTGTTCAGTCGATCGAGGTCGCGGGCGCAGGTGACGACGTTGGCACCTTCCGCGAGCAACATGGCGACGGTCGCAAGGCCGATGCCGGAGCTGCCGCCGGTGACGAGACAGGTGCGGTTGTTCAGAAGCAGGTCCACGACCCGGTCCTTCCGTGAGATCAGTGCAGGACTCGAAGAGTCAGTGCAGGACGAAGCCGCCGTCGACGACCAGTTCCTGCCCGGTGATGTACGACGCCTCGTCACCCATGAGGAAGGCGACGGCGCCGACGAGATCGGCGGGTTGCTGCGGCCGGGTCAACGCCCGGTTCAGCCGGTACAGATCGTGCCGGTGTTGCGGAACGAACTGTGCCGATTCACTTTCCGTCAGGCCGGGCGAGACGGTGTTGACGGTGACCCCATACGGGCCGAGGTCGCGGGCCATCGTGCGGGTCAGCGCCGACACTCCGCCCTTGGAGGCGATGTAGTGCGTCAGGCGCGGCGATCCGTACAGCGCGGCGTCGGAACCGATGGCGACGACCCGGCCGGTGCCGTGCTGCTCGGCGTAATCGAGGATCGACGGGACGAGGGCGCGGCTGACGAGGAAGGTGCCCCGCAGGTTCACGTT